>Ga0257109_1000907_pt1 | contig 10106 bp, 8 predicted proteins | sample LP_taG_8_FD_191566 | JGI IMG/M metagenome (GOLD analysis project Ga0257109, IMG submission 191566) | Marine microbial communities from Northeast Subartic Pacific Ocean, Canada - LP_J_2011_P26_2000m | ecosystem: Environmental > Aquatic > Marine > Oceanic | place: Canada: Northeast Subartic Pacific... | reverse complement strand
CCCTGAGAGAAGATTATTTACAGATTGTAAACTTTTGTTACAGAGTGTCAGTGTATTAATCTGATACAAAAAAGATGTTTGGTAAAAAAATAAAGCCCCAAATCAATTGGGGCTTTATCACGTGTTAAGCAACTAGAAGGAGATAAAGTTTTTTTAAGGTTGGTACTTTTTAAATAGGACTGACGGATCTTCATTGTCTGCAACATAGAGAATAGGTGAGCAGTCATTGCAGGTTCTAGCTACATAGGTTCCATCCCCATCTGGGTCAACATAAGTCAAGCCACCAGGCAGAACAATATAGATGTAGTGTCCATCCTGATAGGGGCTCTTGATAGAGTTACCAGCAAACTCAGCCAAAAATTCAGTGTGGCCTATAGTTGAACCATCATCATTAGTAACTAAGCTGCCAGCAGATATTCCCGCGGTAGCATCGCCGATACCAAATATAGATTTCCATTTACCGCCTTCTGCGTCATTATAACCATCAAAAGCAGTTGCATCCGCTGCGTCAAGACCTATAGCATCTAATAACTGAATCTCACTAGCGTATCCACCGACCTGTACATCATACCTTTCTTGTCCAGGGAATCTGCCGCGTCCCTCGGAGGTAACCCTACTGTTATAAAAGTTTGATGAAGCAATCACAATTTTATCAATCTCTGAAAGAGTTTTCTTTGCCTTAGCGCCCTCACCAATGCCTGAGAATCTTGGCGCAGCAGTAGTGGCTAGTGTTGCCATCATTGCTATTGTAACAGCAAACTCGGCAAGAGAGTTGCCGCTGATACTTTTAATTTTTCTTTTAAAGTTTTTTACAATACTCATTTTATTTGTTCCTCAGGGTTAATTTTTACACGTGTCTTAATTATAACAATATCTGTGCCATTCTAGCTACTTTTATATTAAAAATATGATTTCTTCTCTAAAAATAAATTTTTTCTAAAAATCTGTTAACCGCGACTATATAAAATTGAAACAGCAATTATTTACAATTTGTATCACTATGATACAATAGATCGATTTTTCTAGTCCAGGTCTGATGCAACGGTCCAGAAAGATTTTATTGGTATCTCGCCCTTAATGTAGTTATCAAGTTCTTCGTAATGAGCTAAAACCTGATCTATCAGATCATTCTGGTTCCAAAGACGTACCCTAAAAAATTCGTTGGACCTTTCTTGTTCAACATTACTCTTAAAACCACCCCATGAGACTAAAAGACCATAGTTTGCACCAACATCGTTCATGGTTCCTAAAAATTTGTCTAAGGTAGCAACCGGGATATCATCTGCCTTGACTTGAATACAAATTCGAGCGTCATCATCAAAACCCATGCCTCCTCTAGCAGCAAGAATATCCAGGTCCGATCCAGCTTCGTCTGTTGAGCCCATATGTGCAGTATATCCTTTTGCTTCCATTAGCGCCTTTACAAGTTTTGCCAGCCTGTGTCCCCTAAACTTTGTCCGTATAAGCTGTGCTATCTGGTCTCTTGATATTTCCTGTAAAAGAGCTATAAGCTCGTTCATTTGCTCATAGCTTGTGTCATCATCCTTTGTCTGAGCCCATTCGTTATCAGCCATCGTGTGAAAAACTTTTTCTACTGTGTCTGCGTTGAAAACGTCTTTAAACCCTCCAAGCTGATAGAGGATATCAGTGGGGAAGTACCCACGAGGAATGTCCTTTTCAACCCATTTTATGTCTCTTGAGTGATAATAAGGGTCTGAGTTGTTTTTCTCGTAAGTATATTCCCCGGTTATCTCGCCAACATGAAGAACCGGACTTAGCTTACTAGGGACAACAATCCAATCTTTTTGTTGTATATCATGCGCAAAGCTCCAGATTTGATCTGACCAGCTAGCTAATTTTGAAGAGGGAAGCGTAGGATAGAAATCATCTAGAACAGTTCTGAGTTCAGCCTGTTCAGGTATTTTATTCAGGTCAGTCTTAAAACCGTCTCTGGTAAGATAGACCTTGCTCTCTTGTATGAAACGATTTTCATACTCACCAAATTTTCCACCTCTTATTACCCAGATTGACATAATTAACCCTTAAAATAATTATTTATTTCCATTAAAAACTAATTTAACACAAATCTTATTCAGTTTATACGATAATAAATTTACATAATTTTGTAGTTCAATATTAGTTAGTGGCCAAAGATTCATACATGTCCCATATTGGTAAGAATATAGATAGTGCTAATACAAGAATCATGGCCCCCATGATAACGGTGATTATTGGTTCAAGTGTTGACGTAAGAGTTCGCACCCGAGTCTCGGTTTCATTGTCAACCATGATCGCTATCTCCGTAAGCATATCATCTAAAGAGGCTGCCTCTTCACCAACCTGTATCATTTTTATCATTTGTGGTTCAAAAATATCTGAGCCATACTTATCAAGTGATTGTGCTATCTTATGACCTAGACCAACATCTGATTTAGTATTGGATAGTCTGTCGCGAACATAACTATTGCCTGTACTTCTTGAAGAGATAGTCAGAGACTCTAAAATCGGTACGCCAGTACGGTTAAGTGTTTCTAGAACATGGCAGAACCTTGAGATAGCCATATTTTTAAATATTTTCCCAAACACAGGAGCATTTATCTTAAATCGATCCCATAAAATGGCTCCCTTTTTAGTCTTTTTTAATTGGAAAAAAGCAACAATCATTATTACGATTCCTGCCACAAGAAATCCAGAATAATTTTGGAGAAACTGATCGATTCCAAGCAGAATTCTAGTCGGAAGCGGAAGCTCTATTCCGGTTTGTGTAAATAAAACTGAAAACCTAGGTAAAATAAAAGCCACCGCATAGAAACCAACAGAAATAGTTATTCCGATTACTATCATTGGATAACGGATTGCTTGCTTAATACCATTACGAAGCTGTAGGTCATAGCTAATAAAATCGGCAAGCTTAAACAGAACTGTCTCAAGAACACCGGAGCTTTCTCCGGCTCTAATGATGTTGATGTACATTGTGTCAAATACTTTGCGATGTTTTTCGAGTGCACCGGAAAGAGAAGAACCAGCAGAAATGTCTTCAATAATTTTTTCAATGGTTTTATTTAATAGTGGATTAATAGTCTTTGAAAGCATTGACTCTAATGCATCAATCAGTGGGACACCTGCTTTTATCATCACAGAAAGCTGTCTAGAAAAATTGTATATTGCATCTGGGGAGACACGGTCAAACATATGAACATCCAGCTTATCGAAGATTGATCCTTTTTTTATTGTTATTGAGATTGGGTCAAGGCCCATTTTTTTAAGCTGGTCTTGGACAACTCTTTCTTCAAGCGCCTTAATCTCACCCTTAACGACACCAGAGTTTTGATCTCTGGCGATGTAGGAAAATATTTCTACTGTGTTGCTAGTTTTTGCTCCGGAGGCCATACTGTTCTAGCTTTCTATATAGGGTCATACGACTAATACCTAGCTCTTCGGCAGTGATCGTCATGTTCCACTTATTTCTTTCAACGCTTGATTTAATTGCTTCCATCTCAATCTCTTTAAGTGTCGAAATTTTTGTGATTGCTTTCGGAATCTCTTGAGATTCTGTTTGCGTAATCTCATTAGCATCAGTCTCTTGAGTTTCTTGGTCTATTATGGTTTTTTTAACAGTTGCAATAGTATTTTCTTTTTCATCCAATACCGGACCAAGGTCTTCCTCAGCCAGGTACGTATTATTACATATAAGTAGCGCTCTCTCTAACGTGTTTTCAAGCTCTCTTACGTTTCCAGGCCAGGAGTAATCAATCAGGCGATCAATCGCTTTTGGACTAATATATGATACATTTAGATTGTGTTTCTTCCTTAATCTTTTAAAGATAGCATACGTAAGAAGAGGAATATCAACCTTTCTATCTCTTAGGGGTGGCAAGGTCACCGGAAATACATTAATACGGTGGAATAAGTCTTCTCTGAATTTCCCTTCCTTTATTTTTTCATTTAAGTCCTGATTAGTAGCTGAGATAACTCGCACATCTACAATATGCGTTTCTGCGCCACCGACTCTTTCAATTTCGCCGCTCTCTAGCACTCTCAATATTTTTGCTTGAAGAGAGGCGCTCATGTCTCCGATTTCATCAAGAAATATTGTTCCTCCATTTGCAATTAAAAACTTTCCATCCTTTCGCTCATCCGCCCCAGTAAAAGAACCCTTCTCATGTCCAAAAAGCTCACTCTCTAAAAGCTCAGAAGGAATGGCAGGGCAGTTAACCGATATTAGCGGTTTTTTACTACGTTTGCTCGTATCATGCATAAACTTTGCTGTTAGATTTTTTCCAGTACCGCTTTCGCCATGTAATATGGTAATAACATCTTTTTCCTGGATCTGAAGCAGCAACGTATAAATTTTCTGCATCGAGTCTGACACTCCCAGAATTGTACCTAGTCCGTGTGAGTTAACCTGTAGTCTCTGATTTTTACTCAGCCCTCTGCTAAAGCTAATAAAAGTACTACAACTATTTAGAAGCTCATTAAAATGTTCTACCGAAGATCCTTTTGGCTCATACCATCCTGAGAGTCCGTTTTCAAAGTTGGCAAGTATTTCAGCTCTGCGCTTGTCTGATCGTATTATTGCAATGACCGGAGTCTTACTATAGTGCTCTAATTGTTTAATCAGGTTACTAGGATCCATCAGGGGCAATTGGTCTTCGATAATAACCGCACTGTATTTATTTGCACGATCAGATAATGCATTCAGCGCAATAATACCATTCTGAACAGCATCAATTTTTTTATCAGATTCAGTCACAGTCTGTTTTATATCAAATGAGTCACCAACGTATAATACTGTATCCATTATACTCTTTCCGTTCCCAGGGTTTCTAATATTTCCTGTAAAGAGGTGTCACCGCGCTGTGCTTTTATTAGACCATCATGTATTAAAGAAAACATACCAGACTTTATCGCCTGTTCCCTAATAACATGCCCAGGTTGGTGCTCCATTACAAGGTCTGCTATCTTATTATTCATTCGTATAAGCTCAAACAAGCCTATTCGGCCCCGATACCCTGTGTTTCTGCAAGATAGGCAGCCTACAGCACGATAGAATTCCATACTCTCATCTACCTCTAGACCAAAGCTTGTTAGTTCCTCTGGCTCTACCATATGCTTTTCACGGCATTCTTTACACAATTTTCTAACTAGTCTTTGCGAGAGGATGCCCTTTACTGTTGAGGTAATAAGAAAAGGCTCCATCCCCCAGTTTAAGAGTCTCGTGAATCCAGCGGCAGAATCATTAGTGTGGATAGTACTGAATACAAGGTGACCAGTAAGCGCAGCCCTAATTGCAAGCTCTACTGTTTCCTCATCCCGAACCTCTCCAACCATTATGATATCAGGGTCTTGTCTCAGGATGGCTCTTAGTGCAGATGCAAAGGTAACCCCAGATCTTCTGTTGACCTGTGCCTGGTTTATGTTATCCAGGTCAAACTCAATCGGGTCTTCTATTGTAACTATATTAACATCGGGCCTGTCCATTTTACTTAGAGTGGAGTAAAGAGTAGTCGTCTTACCACTACCAGTAGGCCCTGATACGAGTACGATACCCTCACCGCCAATTAGCATGTTCTCAAACTGGTTTAGTGTGTCTTTCTCAAAGCCTAGGCCATCAAGGTTATGCATTGCTTCTGATATATTCAGTAGCCTTAGTACAGATTTTTCTCCATAAAGCGTAGGATAGGTTGAAACACGTAGATCAAGACGATCATCCTGCAAATCAAATAAGATTCTACCATCCTGCGGTCTTCTTGACTCAGCAATGTCCATATTACCCATGATCTTTATTCTTGAGGTAAGAGGGGTTGCAATAGAAACAGGAAGCGTCTGAAAATCAACCAGCTTTCCATCAATCCTGAACCTTACTCTTATATCACCCTCGCGAGTTTCTATGTGTATATCACTCGCTTTATATCTGGCGCTGGTTTCAATAATATTATCAACAAGCTGGACAATTCTTGTATCATCAATGTCATCAATGCTAACGTTCTCATCATCAAATATTGTAAGCGTTGACATGCCATAGTATATGTCGATCGCAGATTGCAGTTCATTATCTGTTACAATTAAAGGCTCTGCTTTGAGCCCCGATGCGTTTCGTGCGGCATTAATCGGTTCTGAATCAATCGGGTCCACAATAGCAACGTTTAAGGTATTATTAAGTTTAAAAACTGGGAGCACATTATACTCTCTTACGATTCTTTCTGGAATCATACTTAGCACAGACTCATCAACTTCAAAATGCCCAAGTTCTATTGTTGGTATATGTAGCTGTTGACTTAGAAACCGGTTTCTTGTTTTTTCATCAATCAGGCCAGCATTAATCAATACTTCTCCCAGGTAACCGCTGTTTGTCTCTTTGGATTGTTTTAACAGTGCCTGTTCTAACTGTTCAGGCTCAAGGATTCCTGCCTCAAGAAGAAGTAAACCTATATTTTTTCTACGAGTGAGAGCCATTAAAAGAAATAATCTCCGGTCCACATATTTGTAAAGTACCAGTTAATAATATGATTCCCGCCGCCAACAGTTTTTGTTAGAATAGTTAGTAAGGTTCCTGCTGCAATAGAAGGGCCAAAGGGGATCATATGGTCTTCGCCTACTTCTTTTGCCAGTAAAAGTATGATGCTCATCATTGCAGCAAAAATAAAACTTAAAAACAGTGCTAAAAGCGATAGCTCAGTTCCAAGAAAAGAGCCTAATACCAGTCCTAATTTTATATCGCCAAAACCAAGTGCTTCTTTTCGAAAAACCCAGGTGCCAATAGCTCCCATTATAAATAGGGTTCCTCCAAATGCAAATACACCATATACTCCTTCTAGAATAGAGATCGGTATCAGATTGAAAGCATGTGAAATAATAGAAATCACTAGACCAAAAATGACAAACCCATTCGGGATAATAAAATAATCGATATCGATAAAAGTAATCGCGATCAACATGTAACATAATAATACAATAACTACAAACTCAAGCGATGGGCCATAGATGCTCAGCAGCATGATTGTCAATAGTCCGCAGATTAGTTCAATCAATGGATATCTGATGCTAATATCTGCCTTACAGTTCCTACATTTTCCTAGAAGTAGTATGTAGCTTAAGACAGGTATATTATCATACCAGGCGATTTGTGTTCCGCACCCAGTACACTTTGATCTTGGTTTAACAATTGATTTATTATTTGGCAGTCTGTATATGATTACATTCAAGAAGCTTCCAACGGCGAGTCCAATGATCAATGCATACGCCTGCATAAATGGGTATAGATCTTTAATCATTTGTGTTTTCCTCTTTAATTAATTCAATAACATCTTTTAATTGGAATGGCTTTTCTAGCATATTGTCTGCACCGCTTTGTTTAAACATCTTATCGATAGCTGGCCCGGATGAACTACTCATAATAATAATTTTTGTTTCTCTATGCCTATCGTCAGATTTTATAAGTTTAGAAAGCTTGTACCCACTTATATAAGGAAGCAGATCGTTAGCAATAACAACATTTGGACTCTCATTGCCTGCTCTAACATAACCGTCATATCCATCAGGGGCAGTGATAACTAGATAGCCACTTTCTTTTAGTCCACTAGCGATATGGTCTATTGATTTTTCATCGCTGTCAACAACAAGTATAGGTTGTGGTAATGCCTCAGACATAATTATTTATTTAATTTTATTTTTTTAGTGCACAATAAGGTGCTACTTACCTCGATTACCCTGAATATAATAACAAAATTATACACAGCAACAATAAAATGTATCATTTTATGACAGCAAAATTTTTTGAACATATCTAATTGTTTTATTTTGTTACACAATATTCAATGATATATAACTAAATATCAGACCTTTCTTTATTTTTATGATATTCATTGGCTGGTAAATAAATTTAGATTGTTATTATTATGTCAATATTTACTGCTCTACCTCCTTCTTTTACAAAATCAGAGATCAAGATTATTGTTTTTAATATTTTTGGTTTAAAAGTAGAAGTAAAAATATTGGAAAGTGATCGTGACCAGAATTTTTATTTATCTAATAATAACGCTGAAGAATTTGTATTAAAAATTTATAATCCTAGCGAGTCTATTGATATAATAAATATGCACACAAATGCTTTAGATCATATTCAGAAATATAGTTCTGATTTCATTGAAGCGCCAAAAATAATCAATACGATTCATGGAGCGAAGGTTGGTAGAATAAAAAATAATTATATAGAATATATTTTACGTTTAGTGACCTATATAAATGGAATCCAATTCAAAGATATTGATAAAGAATCTATATCGTACTCTCAGCTAGGCTCATTTATTGGGCGACTTGATGGAGTACTAGAATCATTTTCAGACCCTTCAGCAAAAAGAATATTCCCTTGGGACATTAAGAATATTGATTTTCTTCGGAAACATTCCAAAATATTTAATGATAAAAAAAAGGAAACAATAATTTCTTACTATATTAAAGAATATGAGAAAAATATATTACCTAAACAGCATTTACTAAGAAATAGTATTATACATAACGATTGTAATGATCATAATATAATTGTCAATAATGATAACAAAATAAAAGGTATAATTGATTTTGGAGATATGGTATATACATATGTTGCTGGAGAACCAGCTGTGTGTATAGCTTACGCAGTGCTTGGTAAGGATGAGCCATTCTCAATTGCAGGTAAAATATTAAAAGGCTTTTGTAAAACCTATCCTTTATTAGAAGATGAAATAAATTCGATTATTTATCTTGTTTGTATCAGGCTTTCTATTTCCGTGACGATGGCAAAATATCGCAGTGAGATATTCCCAGAAAACAAATATCTTACGGTGTCTAATATAAAGGCATGGGAGTTTTTATATTACATGTATGAAGAAAACCTAGAGGATTGGTCAGATAGATTGGTTCAATATGTCAGAGTATAATGATATCATTAGTAAGCGTAGGAAATACTTAGCTCCTTCACTTAGTCTATCTTATGATGAACCTCTACATATTGTTCGAGGGAAAGGACAGTATTTGTATGATAGTAATGGTAAAGAATATTTAGATGCCGTTAATAATATAGCTCATGTGGGTCACTGCCATCCTAGAGTTATTGAAGCTGCGAATGTGCAAAGTAAGCAGCTAAATACAAACACCAGATATCTACATAATTCTGTTTTGAATTATGCTCAAAATCTTTCACAAACTTTACCTGATGAACTAGAGGTCTGTTATTTTACTAATTCCGGCAGCGAGTCAAATGACCTAGCACTTCGTATTGCCCGCTTATATAGTAATAGTTACGAGTCAATTGTGCTATCTGGTGCTTATCATGGCCACACTTCTTCCCTGATTGACATTAGTCCGTACAAGTTTTACGGCCCCGGGGGAAGTGGTAAACAAGATTTTGTTCATGTAATACCTGTGCCTAATGTTTTTAGAGGAGAGCATACGTTGAAAGGGGTCAAACCTGAACAGTATTATGCTGATCTTATAAAAAAAACTATTACAAAGATTAGACAAAAAGGAAAGCGTTTAGCGTTTTTCATTGTAGAACCGATAATGGGTTGTAGTGGGCAAATTATTTTACCCGCCTCATTTATGATTGAAGCTTTTAAAAGTGTAAAAGAAGCAGGTGGTTTGTGTATTGTTGATGAGGTACAAATCGGTTTTGGTCGCGTCGGGTCACATTTCTGGGGATTTGAAATGAGCGGTGTTATCCCGGATATTATTACAATTGGGAAATCTATTGGCAATGGTCACCCCCTTTCTGTTGTTATTACAAAAAAAAATATCGCAGAAGTATTTAATAATGGAATGGAATATTTTAACTCATTTGGAGGGAACCCTGTTTCCTGCGAAATTGGACAAACAGTTTTAGATATTATTAAAGAAGAAGATCTACAAAAAAATGCGTATGAGACAGGAACTTATTTATTAACTGGTTTGAAGGATTTAAAAGATAAACACAATATTATTGGTGATATCAGAGGATGCGGACTGTTTATAGGGATTGAACTAATTAAAAACTACGAAAATATGTTGCCCGCAGCTCATGAGGCAGAATTGGTCGTAAATCAAATGAAACAAAAAGGCGTTCTCATAAGCTCAGACGGGCCAGATCATAA
>Ga0257109_1000906_pt1 | contig 10110 bp, 11 predicted proteins | sample LP_taG_8_FD_191566 | JGI IMG/M metagenome (GOLD analysis project Ga0257109, IMG submission 191566) | Marine microbial communities from Northeast Subartic Pacific Ocean, Canada - LP_J_2011_P26_2000m | ecosystem: Environmental > Aquatic > Marine > Oceanic | place: Canada: Northeast Subartic... | reverse complement strand
CGCCATTATTAGACTAGATTTCATTATATTCCTTTATTTTTATGATTAATTAGACTTTATTTAGACAGTATTAGATTTAAATAGTTGTCAGTTTTTTGGGTTTTTTATTAATATTTGACAAAAATTACAAATAATCACCCAACAATGTGAGGGTCCATTTTATAAACAAAAAAGCCCCCGTGAGGAGGCTGGTTGACCCAAAGATGTTTCATTTAAGTTTTTTACATAGCTGGTAATTATAACTTCCTGCCATTTCAATAGCTTTTTGTAGCGATATGACATTATTTGGTCGAGTGGAGAACATTCCGATTGGAGGAGTAGGGGGAGAAGAAGTTCCATACTCAAACATATCTGCCACTACTGCCCCAACCCAAAGAATATTACTCCCAATAAATATATTAGTTAAAATAGGAGAATCTCCATCTGAACCAATACCCTTCTCTAAAACAACCATCGTTAGAAAACTTACTGACATTGCAATCAGTATAATCTGCTTTCTCTTTTTACCCCCTTTGCTGCTTCCTTTTCTAACTTCTCCTTATGCTCAACTAAGCGTTTGTGAATTCCAGTGATGTCATAATTTGAGAGAATAATTAAATCGCCTTCCTGGGCATGGTCCAGAGAATGCTGCACAGCTTGGTTTTCATCAATAATAATTTCAATATTACTATTATCCATACCATGTTTGATGAGATATTTCTGCAGGGTGGATGAAATATACCCTTTTTCCTGACCTCGTTCATATCCCTCAAACAGGATAACCTCATCATAGGTTTCAGCGGCGATTCTGGAAACTTCCTCAAAGTCCTCCATTCGGCGGTCACCTGGCAGGCAGAGGGTGACAATAGTCCTTCCCGGATTTAATGATTTCACAAACTCCGCCAGTCCTTCATATCCGGCAACATTATGTGCAAAGTCCACCAAGACCTTAAAATTCCCCATATCCATCATAGTAAGTCGTCCCGGAGTCTGGGCAAAAGAGGGGAAGAAAGTGGTGAGGGCGGCGGTGATGTTTTCATTTTTCACCCCCATGCCGATAGCCGCTCCAATAGCTGCCAATACATTGGCTACATTAAATATAGCCTTACCATCAAATGTAATGGGGACCTCCTTCGCTTCTACTAATGGATATTTCCATTTTCCTTTCATGATGCAGAAAGTACCATCTTCAAATATGACTGCCCTTCCGCCGGATTTCAAATGCTCTTTAATCACGGGATTGGATTTACCTTCCAGACTGAAGAAAATGACATTGCCTTTGGTATTATCTGCCATGTCTGCTACACGTTCATCATCCGCATTCAAGATAGCATATCCATTCGGTTTTACTACTTCAGGAATAACACCCTTAACCCGTGCCATTTTATCCAGATCGTCAATATAATTTAAACCTAAATGGTCAGCAGATACATTCGTCACAACCCCTACATCGCAATGTTTGAAACCAAGCCCAGCACGTAAAAGACCACCGCGCGCGCATTCCAAAACCGCCATATCCACTGTGGGGTCTGTCAGAACCATTTTATGGGAATTAGGTCCGGTCATATCACCCTCATATACTAAACGGTTTTTGATATATACCCCTTCAGTGGTACACATTCCCACTGTATGCCCCACAAATTTCATGATGTGATTTAAAAGCCGGGTAGTGGTAGTTTTTCCATTGGTGCCGGTGACAGCAATAATGGGAATAGTACAAGATGAGCCTGGAGGGAATAGCATATCTATCACCGGTTCAGCTACATTGCGCCCCAACCCTTTGGTGGGCTGCAGGTGCATACGGAATCCCGGTGCAGCATTGAGTTCTACAATCCCGCCGTCGTTTTCAGAAATGGGAGTAGTAATATCCGGTGCCACAATATCCACACCTCCAATATCCAGCCCAACAATTTGTATTGCCCGCTCGGCAATATGTACGTTGGCAGGGTGGACAGAATCCAGCACATCTATGGCCGTACCCCCGGTGGAAAGATTGGCTGTTGTCTTTAAATATAATATTTCGTCCTTGTGTAGTTTTGTTTTCAATGTATATCCAGCATCCGAAATCAGGCGTTTAGTCTGATGGTCCACATCAATTTCAGTGAGAATGTTCTCATGGCCATATCCTCTCAGTGGATTTTCATTCTCTTCATCAATGAGGCGTTGAATAGTTTGTTTCCCGTCACCGGTTACATGGGCAGGCACCCGCTTTGCAGCGGCAACCAAATTTCCGTTGATCACCAGGAGACGGAAGTCAAATCCTGTGAGCATGGCTTCTACGATAATGTACCCATTTTTGGATTGCGCCTTTGCTGCTTCCCAGGCATGTTTGAAGAGGTCGTCATTATCAACACCTACTGTAATTCCCCGGCCATGATTTCCATCAGTTGGTTTCACAACCAGAGGATATCCCCAGCGCTGTGCCGCTTCAAATGCGCTTTCAAAATTCCGGGTTTCCATTCCCTTTGGAACAGGGATACCGTGTTTTTCCAGGAGTTCTTTGGTTTCCCATTTATCACCGGCAAAGTCCACTGCCAGGCTGGAGGTTTCCCCGGTCATGGTAGCCCGGATTCGTTTCTGGTTTGTACCATAACCCAGTTGAACCAGTGATCCCCGATTCAAGCGTATAAAGGGTATGCCTCGTGAAACCGCCTCATCCACAATGGAGGATGTGCTGGGTCCCATTTTATAGCGTTCCCGCAGTTCTTTCAATTCCTGAACAATGGCATCTAAATCATATTTATTTCCCCGGATGAGTTTTTCGCAGAGGTCAACGGAAAGTTCTCCTGCCCGCTTACCAACTTCAGAAACAATATAGGAGTAAACCACATGGTAAATTCCCGTATCACCAGTTTCCCGTGTACGGCCGAATCCTGTGTCCATGCCGGCAAGGGTCTGAAGTTCTAATGCGGTATGCTCTACCACATGCCCCATCCAGGTACCTTCTTCTACCCGCTGGAAAAATCCACCGGCTTTGCCCACACTGCAGCGATGCTCATGAATTGTGGGCAGCGCTTCTGTAAACCGCTCATAAAATCCGTCGATCATATTGGTGGGGAGTTCTTCCAGGTCGCCAATGTCCAGCAGCATCTGAATGCAGGGGCGGAGGCTCCAGTAATTAGGCCCTGAGAGTTTCCTGAATTGTAGAATCTTCATTTTATCACTCATACGGCCTCCAATTCTATTGCTTGTGGAGAGTCAATATCTGATTTCATTAGGGGGGTGCGTGTAATGAGGTCATAGCCGTACCCCGGAGTCACCACATTCATATTCATTCCAAAAATTGGAATAGAGTCCTGAGCCTTTCCTTCAGTATATCCAGTGTGGGTAATGCCGTTGCCGTTCAGAACCGTAACAGAATTATTTCCCACTACCCTGCAGAAGCGGTCATTGGTAATAATCAGGGCTGTGTCTTCATCAATCCCTAAGCCAATGAACTCCGGGTTAGAACTCACGGCGCTTGCCAGGCGGAACAGACGGTTGCGTTCCCGAAAATGCTGGTCAATAATGCAATTTTGTACCAGCCCTAATCCGCCTGTTAGTTTCACCAGATTCCGGCGTGGATTATACCCGCCTCTGCCACCAGCAATCATGAGTCCACTGGCAATACTGGCCCCGGCGCTGGTACCGCCATATATAAGTCCCTTATTCACCCGTTGTTTCAGCACTTGAAAAAATGGAGTACCACCTAATATTCCAGCCAGTTTTACCTGGTTTCCTCCGGTAATGAAAACAGCCGATGCCCGCTCCAAATTTTTCACATTTTCTGGCAGATTACAATCACTCCGCCGGGTTAGAGGCAAGTGTATAATATCGTTTACCCCCAATCGGATGAAAATATTGGTATAGATTACGCCTACCTCCAAAGGTATTCTGGATGCACCGGTGATGAGAACCAGGGGTCCGTCATTAGGGTTGAAACGCTGACAAAATGCGCTCAGCAGCAGCGGTTTCTTTCCTTTTTCCTCATTGCCGCCAATCAGGAAAAGCTGTTTCGTTTTCAATAAATCTCCAGGTTATAAAATTCGGGTGAAAATTCGGGGTGGGAAATTTACGTTTTGGTTGAGGATTTTATTTAATAATAATATTATGGAAATCATTTGATTATTGAGAAATGAATATGATATTTGGGGTATCATCGGTGGTTGTATAGTTGGTTTCTTTCTTTACAAAAACAAATAGGATTCCTTTATGAATAAATATTTATAGAGGAGAGGCCTGTCACTTATTTGATCCAGAGGCGTTTCATTTAATTAGACGCCGCAACCACTTTTACATTCTTCCATAGTTTCGAATGGAACCACACCTCCGCATCCACCCCATATAAATTCCTTACACTGCCCCGCATCATTATCGTAATAATATCGTGGAAATGCAGCCAAACACACTCCAGGGTCAGGGGTTAAATAACACGCATCATCTAAAGGTTCAGATTTATCACATGCTATAAATAATAAGATTAATATTAACCAGAGGCATTTCATTGACTTGCCCTGATCTGGACCGGTTTCAATCGACCAATTTAAACACCTTGTCATGCCGGCGGGTTTTGTGAGCGACCTTGACGCCAATGTTGTCACCTTTCTTGACACTATCAACTGGCTCGTGGTCCACCTGCATGGATTCAATTTCTGCATTAAAATCGGTGGTATGGCCTTTAATATGGATTGTATCACCGATATTTAATTTCCCTGCAGTAATTTCAATTGCAGCAACGGATATCTGTCCAAAAAATTTAGAGACATATCCAATTTCCTTTTCCTTCATAACTTACTCCAAGTTTGATTTAGTGGAATGTACTCTTTGATCAGGATAAAATAATAGTATAATAAAAACTGTTAAAAGGCTATGAAAGCCAGAGGCGTTTCATTTATGGGCGAGGTTCAACCTGCATTACATATGATAAGTAAAGTTTAGAATAGGTAGCGGTATTCCTTCCATATCTTTAAAAAGAAATGTCCCAACATCAACTGCTAACTTCCTCCCAATAAATCTCCCATTAGCTTCATAGCAATCACCTTTTGGCATTAGTAACTCCTCTGACTATTAAAGGTATCTTGTTGTGGTGTATCTTGTATTGGATATGGGTCAGATATTTCATACTCCCGTTGATTTTTACCCTCACGATGGCGAACTTTATAACTAATCTTTTCCACTTCAGAATGTTTAATACATTTCTTAGAAATTGAATCTGGGGATTGTAGAAAGAAAATTTCTTTATAATCCTCATCACTATAATGGTGTACTTTAAATTTATTATCTATTAAGTGTCCACCATTAATAAAGAGTGCTATACTGAATAATAATTCTAATATCATTAGAAAACATCTCCTGCTAAAGCATGCCTAACATAAAATAATAAAACTATCATTTTCTTCATTTTATTCTCCTTTATATGACCCAGAGGCGTTTCATTTAGTATGATTGAAATACAAAATATGAAAAGGTTGCTAAGAATACAAGGCCTTGAGCTTGCATAACTATCGATTAGCTTTTTTAAGTCTCTTTTCTGCTTTTTTTTCTTTTGCAGTTTTAGCCGGTGCTTTTTTAGTTGCTTTTTTAGAATCTCGACTTTTTCCCATTTTTCATTCCTTATTGTTTTCTTGAATTTATAAAAAATTACCCAACAATGTGGGTATGTCTTTTATAAACAAAAAAGCCTCCTTGAGGAGGCTGATTTATTAACAAATCTTTCAGGCGTAAAAGGTTATTTCTTTTTACTCTTTTCCTTTTTGACATCAGTTTTTTTGACATCCGGTTTTGGGTGTCCAAAACTTTTATCGAAAGTTGCATCTGAAAATAGCATCGATAATTTATCCGTCGATTTTTTCGCTTTTTTCAGACAGTTATTACAACAGAATGTTACCACCAAGCCATCTACATCCACCTGCTTATCCACTTTGTTATTTCGCGCAGTTAAGGGGCAAGATTCCTGCACGTACTGCCCGGTGGCCACCAGTTGGTAATTTGCAGCGGTGGTGAATTTTGAGGCGTCCTCTTCAAAATCTGATTTACATCCGGCACAACAAAAATACACCTTCCCGTCTTTGTATTTTGTGTACTCATCCTTGTCGACCTCTTCTCCCGATATAACGCATTTAACGGTCAATTCTTTTTCACCTGCTTCCAATGCGAAAACAAGAGACGAAAGGGCAATAATAAATAGTATGATTAAGTTTCTTTTCATAATAACTCCCTGATTGAAAAAATTCTACTGGAAATTACAAATAATCACCCAACAATGTGGGTATGTCTTTTATAAACAAAAAAGCCCCCGAGAGGAGGTTATTTGAGCCAGAGGCGTTTCATTTAAGAAATACCATCTTTCTTGTCTTAACAAAGTTTTTGGTCTGCAGTTGATATAGATATACTCCCGCACCTACCTGTTGACCCAAATCATTGGTAGCGTCCCATATTACTGATCTATAGCCAACGTCTTGGGTTTGGTTGATCAGAGTTTTTACTTCCCTACCAAGCATATCGTAGATGGTAATGTTGACAAGACTGTTTTCTGGTAGATCGTACCGCAACGTTGTAACCGGGTTAAATGGGTTAGGGTAGTTTTGTTGTATGGAAAAAACACTAGGTATATTCGCCTCAAATGATATTTTTAAAGGATGGTTTACGGGTAAGAAATTATGAATCACTCTCAGGCCTTCCACCTCCCAGTTTGCAACTATAATCTCAGGAGTAGAATCCATATTTAAATCAGACATCGCCAATGACAATGGATAATTCCCTACACCCAGTATCATTTGATCTTCAAGCAGTATGTTCCCTTCCGTACTTGAATTTAACATAATTGATATGCCACCCAACCAATCAGTAGTTAAAATATCTGGTTTTCCATCGCCATTTAAATCAGAAATACCTATTCTAAGGGGCCACGAATTTGATTGATACTGATAAAAATTACTGTAGTCATACTCAAATAGTAATTCAGAATCTGTACTTATATTTCTAATCACAGAAACCCCACTAACAGAGCATCCAAATCCACAATTACCATTTGTAACTATAATATCGAGTTTACCATCTCCATCAATATCAGCTAAGGCAGGGTTTGCAGAACTCCAATTCCAATCTCCCCCCCCGGCCGGAGGCTCCCCTCCTGCTAAAACAGAGAATTCTAAATTAAACTCAATATTTTCTTCTGTACTGTTATTGGAATATATATAAATATCTCTACCATCATTTAAATAAGCAGTGGCAACCATATCAATCTTTCCATCCCCATTCAAATCTGCAAAGACAGGTCGGGGGCCTACTACATTTTCAATAATAATTTTATCTGCGAATGACACATTGTTATCTTCACTTGTGTTCAAATAAATACCAAGTTGATTCCAAGTTTGTCGCGATGTTACGATATCTAGTTTCCCATCCCCATTAATATCTTGAACTTGAACATATCCCTCATAGCCATCTCCATCAAAAATTATAGGAGATTCAAATGAAAAACTTTGATTCTGACTACTATTTATAAAGATACATGTATGAGCTTCAAAATCATCCGTCACGTCTCCTTCTTCAGATAATACGACATCTAAAAGTCCATCTCCATTTAAATCACCAAGTGCAATATCCTGGGGCTCACTATAAACACCTGTTCCAAAATTGAATTCTATATGCTGATCAATGGATATCATCCCTTCATCATCAAAAGATGTAGTAAATATTGCTAAATATGCACTCGATCCATAGCCGAATTCCGAAGTAACTATTTCTGCAATATTATCTCCATTCATATCTGCAATCTTTATATCATAATATTTTCTACCTAAATGTGGATTATTTAATTGATTACTGAGATGAGCAACTGTCAGTTCTTCTGTGGCATCAAAAGTAACATCGAAACGCTGACTTGAAGCTGCATAAAGTCCATTTGCATATACTGAGATGGGTGTATAGTAAGCACCATTTGGCACTGAAACGATTATTTCATTTTCTGTTGAATTAAGTATATTTGTTTCTAATCCACCGAAAAAAACAGTGTTCTCTATTGAGTTAGAACTAAAGTTATTACCACTTATTGTTATTGTACTTCCAATTCCACCAAATGCTGGTTGAATTAAATCAATACTAGGTTGAGCAATGGTGAGTGATGCTGAAATAAAGTATAGTGTGATGCAGTTAATCATATTAACTGGTTTTTTCTTCATTTTATCCTTCTTTATTTGAGCCAGAGGCGTTTCATACTGAAAATTACAAAAAATACACAACAATTTATAAAGCTCACTTAAATTTACCCACCCCCTTGATTTCGGTTTGGTGGCAGGGAATCATGTTGAGTATTCAGGATTTAAAAACTGTAATAAGATAAAAGCTTTATTTGCTCAGAAGAACCTGATATTTATTCATCAGGATTTTCCAACCATTTGATTGTAAATATTGTATAGCGCTCTTTCCCTTCCCTCCGCCAGGGAGCTTGCAATCATCAATCAAAATAATTGAATTTTCATGGAGTTTTTTCTCTACAGCCTTTATTTCTTCTAGGTGATGGGCTTGACTATCCTTTATTATTTCAGGTTTATTCCGGTTATAATCGTAACTATCTAGATAAAGAAAATCAACTTTTTGAGTGAACGCATTAAGATATTTAATAGAGTCAGCAGTATTTAATTCTACATAAGATGATAGATTCATTTTATCGATAGTTTTTTGGCATGTAGCAATATTGTCAGGATTAATATCGACAGAATAAAGTTTGGCTCCGTTATTTTTTGCATATATTCCAAAAACAATCGTGGAAGCACCATCACTTTTTGAATAAGCTAGCCCATGTCGGGCTACGCCTGTTTCAACCAGTACAATGGCCCCTCTCTCAGTCATCATATTCATGGCCTTTAAATATGTATCTCGCCTTTTTCCAAAATTATATTCTTTAGGTATAAGCGGGTAAAGAGATTTATACTTTATTATTCGCACAATTCTAAATACTAACAGAAGAAAAATGCTTACACTTATAATCAGTATGATGGGTGAGAATATTTTGATTTATTACCCCTAGAGCACTTCTTAGTTAAATAAAATTACAATTAATTACCCAACAATGTGGGTGTCTCTTTTATAAACAAAAAAGCCCCACGCTTGGGGAGGCAGATACTTTGAACCGGCGTCTGGATTCCATATTTATGGATGAGTTAGAGTAAAGATCGGGAGTTGACTAAAAGTCAACTCTCAACTCCTAAACTATTTCGCCACTTTCCTGAACTTTAGGAGGTAGCGGTCCATTGTGTGTCGTCCTTCATCGAAGCCTGTAATAGAATGATCGTCATCAGGATTCCGAAGCATATCAGAACTTTCTACAAGCTCAAAACCGTGGGAAGTACATTCGTCGATAACGACCTGTTCGTTTAAGCGATGGGTTTCATCATCCCATCCTGGACGATCTGTGGCAACATCCACGATACCAAGAATTCCGTTTGGTTTCAAAGCTGCGTGCAATTCCGCAAGAAGTTGATCGCGGGGCGTTTTTGTATCGTGGTAATTTCGGATGGAAACCATTACATTGATACTACCAGCCGGGAGATCCGACGGCTTTGAAAATATCTGTACATTTGAAAGGTTAGCTTCTTTAATACGTTCTTCAATTTTGTCAAGAGTGTCGTATCGCCCTGAGCCGTAAAATCCCATCATGCAATATACCTTACCGTCGTCGCCCATAAGTCGGGAAAGGAGATGTGTATTGTATCCGCCGCCGGGCCAAAGATCGGCCACTGTTATACCGGGTTCAATTCCCAAGAACGTGTAGACATCGATGGCTTTTCGGTGTGCATCTTGTTCTTTCTCTTCAGAAGAGCGTGCGGGGTCATCGAGAACGGATCTATCAAGAGAAGCAGGTTTACTACAGGATGAGAGCACAATCATACCCAGTAAAGACACCAGAACAGTAAAGTTTTTCATTTTATTCTCCTTTATTTGAGCCAGAGGCGTTTCATACAGGAAATTACACAGAAATTTTAATAGCCAATATGTAAAAAGGTGTGAGCCTGTCCTTGGTATAAACAAAAAACCCCGCTAAAGAGAAGGGTTTAGTCCAAATTGATTTTCACTTTCATCACTTTTTTTGCAAAGAAAAATGATAAGAATAATAACTAAAGGTGTAACGCACATTAAACACCACCAGCC
>Ga0257109_1000904_pt1 | contig 10112 bp, 6 predicted proteins | sample LP_taG_8_FD_191566 | JGI IMG/M metagenome (GOLD analysis project Ga0257109, IMG submission 191566) | Marine microbial communities from Northeast Subartic Pacific Ocean, Canada - LP_J_2011_P26_2000m | ecosystem: Environmental > Aquatic > Marine > Oceanic | place: Canada: Northeast Subartic Pacific... | reverse complement strand
GTGAAATGGTGGTCAACCCTCCGTTGTTGTCTATCACAACCGTGATCGGGGCGTTCTCCTGGAATGCTGCTTCAACACTTAAGCCGCCGGAAAGAAATGCACCGTCACCACTGATCAGCACAACCTGGCTGCCGGGATGATTCAACTTGGCAGCCAACGCAAAAGACACCCCGACACCCAGCATACTGAATGCACCCGGGTGCAGAATCCCAGCCAGTCGCTGACCGCCCCAGCCTGCCATATTGATCGCTATCTCTGACCAGAAATGAGTATTCCCGCCATCGATCACCAGCCAGTCGTCGGCACCCAACGGCTGCTGAACGTCCAGCGCCAACTGCAGTGGGTGAATACGGGCATCGTCTTGATCTGACTGAGCCAGTTCTGCCGTCATCTGATCTACCCACTCGCCCCGTAGCGCACGATTCTTTTTAAGCCAGGAATCGCTTGAGTTCCAGGTCGGCTCCTCCGCCAACACGCAAAGTGCATCCAGAAAAGCGCCCGGATCGCATAACAACGTATGGTCCGCTGCTCTATTTAGTTCAAGTTCTTCCGGGGAGCCGTTGATGCAGACCAGTTCGGTCGTCTCAGGAAAGAATGGCGGGTTACCAAAATTCATCTGGTTGTCGAGTCGACCGCCGATAACAAGCGTTAAATCAGAATCGGCAAGCGCATTTTTGGAGGGTGCATACTGATGAACATCAGCAAGACCCATATAAACTTCGCTTTGTTCGCCCAACAGCTTCTGATGGTAGGGAATATTGAAAACTGGCATCGCAAGTGCCAGACCCGCTTGTTCCAGCTTGTCGGCCGCACCTGACCACCAGACACCGTGACCACCAATCAAAATCGGCCGCCGTGCTGCGCGGACCTTGTCTAGGATGGCCTCAAGGTCATCCGGACGGGGCCATGCCCGTGCTGGAGGCAGTGGTGCCCGGTTGAACGGTCGTTCTGACTGGCCGGCTTCCTCCTCATACGAAGAGAACATGATATCCACCGGAATACTCAGGTGCACAGGACCGGGATAACCACTCAGCGCTATTTTGTAAGCGCGATCCACAAATTCGAACATCCGTGTCCCGTCAGTGACTGACGCACTGTATTTGGTCAGCGGTGCTGCAATAGACACGTCATCGATCTCCTTGAACCCTCCGCTGCCTTCGCGTTTAAGGGTACTGGAACCGGTAATGAAGATGACTGGTGATCGCTCGCCCCAGGCCTCCATCATTGCAGGCACGGCGTTGGCAAAACCTTCCGGACCGACCAGACAAACGGTGGGCTTGCGTGTGATCCGGGTGTTCGCATCAGCCAAGTGACCCGCGATCTGCTCATGGGGTGTATTGATCACCGGTATCCCACATTCCATCAGACCTTCCAGAGCAGGATTACAGAATCCACCACTCAAAGTAAATACCCGTGAGATACCCTTCTCGCGCAATGCACGGGCAAGGAGCATCCCGCCGCGCACTTTCATGTAGACCTCCCCAAATGATTCATCCTATTCAGACTAACCTATTCAATGCTTGCCGGATCCGCAGCACCCGGTTCATGCCAACACATTCTGGTCGAGATGAGAAACGTCTGTACAGCCGATCTGCGCCAGTGCCAGAAGCAACTCGTTCTTCAGCATATCAACGAGACGGAACACGCCGCGTTGGCCGTCTGCACCCGATGCATAAAGAAACGGCCGGCCCAGCATGACAAAATCTGCCCCTAATGCCAATGCCTTGACGATGCCCTCACCGCTGCGTATGCCGCTGTCGAATATCAGCGGGTAATCAACACCCACGGCCTGTCTGATCTCAGGCAACACATCAATCGCTGCTGGTGCGGCGTCAAGCTGTCGACCGCCATGATTGGACACATAGACGGCATCAACGCCGGCATCCCGAATCCTGACGGCATCATCCGCTGATAACACGCCCTTTAGAATCAGCTTTCCCGTCCACCGTTCGCGCAATTGGTCCAGAAACTGCCAATCTATATGACCGCGAATCTCGTTTCGGGTGAATGTGGGTTTATTAACCACACTATTAGCTGGCAACACGTTGACCGGTTTCGGCACACCATCGACGAGCGTGTGAAACACCCAGTGCGGATGAGTCGCAAAATCTACAAACTGCCTCGGTCGCATTCGAAATGGCGCCTCAAACCCCTGGCGCTGTTCACGCGGGCGGGCAGACACAACCGGTACATCAACAGTCAGCAATAAATACTCGTACCCGGTATCCTCTGCCCGCTGGACAAGGTCCATCGCATCAGCAATTGACGGCCCTACGTACAACTGAAACCATCCGTTACCGGCGACTCTTTTACCCATGTCCTCAATGCTGCTCGAGCCAAAAGTCGACAAACACACCGGTATGCCGTGATCTACCGCTGCCGCTGCAAACGCTTTATCAGTATTCGGCCAGGCGAGATTGCACATACCCATGGGGGCGATTCCAAAGGGTAGTGTCCAAGTTCGACCCAGAAATTTTTTTGCCAGTTCTCGTTCCCGGATATCCACGAGAACACGTGGCATCAGACGAACCTGCTCAATTACTTCTCGATTCAGACGACTTGATGTCTCGAACCCTGCGGCACCATCAACATAGTCAAAAATGACTTTCGGGATGCGCTGCTGTGCACCAACGCGAAAGTCGTCTATGCAGTAATATTTTTTAGTCATTTGTGTCCAGAACCGACAAATGGTTCAAATCAATTCGCATGCCACAGAGGTGCGATTTTACAATACCAAGGTATCGATATCGTTCACGATAATCGATCTAAAAAAGAACCTGCGGCAACCAGGTAGCCAGTCCCGGCAATGCAATCATCAGGGTGCCATAGATAATCCCCACCAGCACAAAGGCAGGTATTTCCCGAAAAGCCCTGTCCGGACACACCCCGACACAAACCGGTGGTGTCAACATACCGATCCCAGCAAACCCCGTGAACACCACAAACAGATGGAGCAAACTGAGATCGAGTAATAGGAGAATAAATCAAGTAATCGACCAGAAAGTCAGAAATACGACGCACAGCCTCCGTCTACGGTCAACACCTGGCCTGTCACGTAGGCGGCCTCTTCGGAGCACAGAAAAACGGCGGCACCCGCTATCTCGTGCGGTTCACCCCAACGGCCTAAGGCCGTACGACTGAACAGTTTTTCAGAAAGGCCCTCATCGGCAACCATAGCTGCGTTGGTTTCGGTTGCAAAAAAGCCAGGGGCCAATGCATTAACGGTAATGCCATCTGGACCCAGTGCAGCGGCAAGCATACGGGTCAATGATTCAAGCGCACCCTTGGATGCGGCATAAGAAGGACTCAGCTTCAATCCCACCGCCGAACCCAATGCACTCATATTAACAATACGTCCCCATTGTCGGGTGCGCATCAATCCCACAACCTCCCGGCAAAGAAGAAATGCAGAGGTCAGGTTGACCTGTAACAGTGCCTGAAAATCGGGACCATCAATTTCTTCGATAGGCCTGCGATCACGCATGCCGACATTATTTATCAGGATATCCAGCCTGTCGTGTTCACTGGCAATTGTTGATAGTGCCGCTGCGCGCGCAGAGTCGACCGACACATCAAACACCAGCGCCTGCGCACTGCCACCCAAAGACTTGATCAGTGACACGGCGTTTGCCACATGGTCTTTGTCCCGGCCGTTTACCAGAACATGAGCCCCGGCCCTGGTGAGCCCTTTAGCCATTTCAAATCCCAGTCCCTGGGTACTCCCAGTGACCAGTGCAACCCTGCCAGTCAAGTCAAACATAGATCCCATTAATTTCCCTTACATCACTGCACACAGTCGTAATGCATCCAGGGTCGCAGCAGCGATGTTTCGACTTGCCACTGCATCACCGATGCGGTGCAGTTCGAACGTAGTATCTGCCGTTGTACTCGCAACCTGTGGCGATCCCGACAAAAGTGCATCAATATCTGTGACCCCATCATTAATCGAGTCTGGCCGCAATTGTTGGTAAAGCTCATCGACAGGCTGCGTGCCAACTTCAACAACCACCTGTTCTGTGTAGCGTACAGTTTCACTCCCATTGAGCTCACAGGTAAAACAAACTCGCAAACCTTCATCTTCCCGCGATACTGAAGTCAGTCGATGGTCGAACAGTGTGGCGACACCTTGTTCGAATATCTGCCGGCGCCACACCACGCGTTCCGAGTAGACCAGTTCCGGTGCCAGTAACCCGTCAATACCCACCAACGTAGCCACACAGCCCGCCGATGTGACCTTTTCTGCACATAAAGGACCGACGTGCCGCCCGGTTCCATCATAAATAATGACATCACTCTCAATCGGAACCTGTCCTGTGAGTAAATCCCAGCTGGTGGTGCACAATTCACCACCTTCGAGGAAATCTGTATCTGGGAGACCCCCGGTTGCAATGATGACCACATCCGGTCTCTCTGCGGTCACCTCTTTGACACCCGCCAATGTGTTCAGACGAACGTCTACTCCCAAACGGGTGGTTTCACTAACCCGCCAATCAATTACGCCGGCAAGTTCACGACGCCAACTGCCACCGGACGCAATGATGACCTGGCCACCGAGCTTGTTTGAGGCCTCGAAAAGGATGACCTGGTGGCCGCGTTCCGCGGACACCCGCGCAGCTTCAAGACCGGCTGGCCCCGCACCGACCACAACAACACGACGGTTCCCTTGTACAGAGGGCGTGATCACCTGCGGCAGCTTGAGTTCCCGACCCGTTGCCGGGTTGTGCAGGCATGTCGGTCGGTTAGCAGACATACAATGGGTCGCACCGACACAGGGTCGTATGCGATCTTCCTGCCCAGCCACGAGTTTGTTTACGATCTGAGGGTCGGCAATGTGCGCCCGTGTCATGGCGACCATGTCCAGCAAATTCTCGGTGATCGCATAGCGAGCAGTGGCAATATCGGTGATTCGAGCCGCGTGAAACACCGGCAGGCCCACATGTTGTTTGAATTCACCGACCCGCTTTAACCACGGTGCGCTAGGCGATGCCATTCCCGGCATGTTGTCGACCGCAAGGGCGATCTCCGTATCAACGTTACCGTAAATTCCATTGAAAAAATCAATCAATCCACTCGATTCGAATAGATTCGCTATCCTGAGGCAGTCCTCAAAATTGAGGTGATCTCCACCTTTCTCATCGACCACAAATCGAAACCCGACAATAAAGTCATCGCCGGCCTGTCGACGAATTTCTTCATATACCATCAAACCGAAACGACAGCGGTTCTCCAAAGAACCACCAAATTCATCCGCACGATGGTTGGTATAGGGAGACAAGAACTGACCGATAAGATGTCCTGAACCCAGGGTTTCAATACCGTCGAGGCCACCATCCCGACAGCGGCGGGCAGCCGCCCCATAGGCCTTGATCACACGGTCAATGTCATGCCGATCCATGGTCTTGGGAAAACTGCGATGCAGCGTCTCGCGAATCGGCGATGGACCAATCGCCGGCAACCACTCGCCAGCATAGCATTCCGCTCGGCGCCCCAGGTGACTGATCTGGCACATGAGCGCACAACCATGACGATGGACTTTGGCGGTGAACTGCTCGAACAGTGGGATTATCGCATCGGTGCTCACGTCAACCTGACCAGAGGGCCAGAGCGAATCTGCTGCTACCGATGCGGATCCACCGAACATCGTCAATGCCAGACCGCCACGAGCCTTTTCTTCGTGATAGGTTTGGTATTTGTTCCCAGTCAAGCCATTCTCGTCCAGCCCACACGCATGGCTGGTGCTCATAATGCGATTTTTCAGAGTCAAGTGTTTGAGATTAAAAGGCTGTAGCAGTGGATCATTGCTACTGGATAGCTCATCTGTCTGCATAGTTTGTCTCCGCTGATCTACCGCCAGCCAATCCGGTTTCAGAGTGCTGCTTAACCCAAACAGTACAGCCGATTGCTTAAGACGCTATGGGTAAAGTCTGATTATCTCCCGTTGACGAAACCAGGACCAGTCGAAAGCTCAGCAAATCTCGCGAAGCTCAAACAACACACGCAGAGTTATACTCGGCAGTCATGGCTATCAAAACAGACGTTGTCATTGTCGGCGCAGGTCCCAGTGGGCTTTTCCAGTGCTTTGAGCTGGGGTTGCTGGGCATCGACGCTCGCATCGTCGACTCGCTCCCTGTTATCGGTGGGCAGTGCAGTATGCTCTATCCCGATAAGGCAATCTATGACATTCCGGGCCTACCTATTGTTGGGGCCCAGGAATTAATCGATCGCCTGGCCGAGCAACTCAAACCCTTCGATCCTACTTTTCATCTGGGCCACCGCGTGACTCGATTGACGCGCATGGAAGACAACTCTTTCGAATTGCACACTGAGGGGGACATCTGCTTTCAGACCCGGGCTGTGGTCATCGCTGCTGGTCTTGGTGCATTCAAACCCAGGCCTTTACGCCTTGATGGCATTGATCAATTCGAACAAACCAATCTCCACTATCATGTGGCAGATAAGAACCACTTCAAAGACAAGAGGGTCGTCATTCTAGGGGGGGGTGATTCGGCCCTGGACTGGGTATTGGAGTTGGCAGTTGTAGCAAAGCACGTGCATATCGTCCACCGCCGAGATGTATTCCGGGCAGCCCCCGCATCGGTTGCCAAAATGCATGAACTAATTGATGACCCGAATCAACCCGTAGACTGTCTGGTCGGCCGCATACCGAGCTATCAATCAGACCAAGATAAGATCACTGCTATCGACGTTGCACCTTTTGGAGACGGTGAACCACAACGAATTGAACTGGATGAACTTCTAGTGTTCTATGGTCTATCGCCGGACCTTGGTCCTATCGCTGACTGGGGACTGGATATCGAACGCAAGCACATCAGTGTTAGTCTGGAAACGTTTCAGACCAACATACCCGGAATCTACGCTATCGGTGACATCAATACCTACCCCGGCAAAAAGAAGCTTATCCTGAGCGGTTTCCACGAAGGTGCCCTGGCCGCTTTTGCAATACAACAATATCTTGATCCCGACACGAAACACAAGCTGCAGTACACCACAACCAGTTCTGCACTCCAGAAGCGCCTGGGCGTATAGGACAATGCAGAATGAACCCAGCGGTGGTACGACCACCGGATCATCTTTAGATGATCGCTGGCCCGTACGCCTATGCCAACTTGCTGAAAAACTACCCAATCGCCCTGCTCATTGTCTGAAATTTGGCCACAATAGCCCCCGTAGCGGTGGCTGAACCCAGACCCACAGTCGCCGTCCTACTCAGCCTGGTCATCGGCACAACAGGCGGTGCATTATTTTACTACTGGAAACTTCCGCTTCCCTGGATGCTGGGGAGCATGATCTTTGTATCCGCTTGTGCATTGTCCGGTGTGCCCGTTCGACGCTCTATGCCGCTCCGCAATATCATGGTAGCTGTCTTAGGCGTTCTCTTGGGCAGTTTTTTCACTGCCGGAGTCTTGGACAACTTATCTACCTGGGGCGGTGCATTACTGGTGATGCTGGTATACGTTATCGTGACCACCAGCGTTGCTGTCTTTATATTTCGCGGGCTTGGCTATATGGATGCCACAACTGCCTACTTCTCAAGCACACCAGGCGGTCTGGGGATCATGGTCATCGCGGGGGAGCAAGCCGGCGCAGACAGTCGACTGATTCCAATCGCCCACGCGACACGAGTATTCCTGGTAGTCTTTTCAATTCCGCTGTACTTCGTTACTGTCGTCGGCGTAGATGTCCCCAGTATGTCTGGGTTGCCTACTCCAGCAACGTTGTATCCTGACCTTAAAGAAATCATCATCCTCTCGGGTTGCGGTTTAGCTGGCTTCTGGCTGGCGAGCCGGCTTGGCCTCGCATTTGGCCGAATTCTCATCCCCATGATCCTATCCGGAATTGTCTACAACTTTGATCTAGTAGATACACCGCTACCAACTCCTGTCGTCACTATCGCCCAGGTAGTCATCGGCTCTGCCATTGGGGCTCAGTTTCGGGGTATGCGCCCACGTAGCATGTTTCGTCCTGCCTTAGCCGCGATTGTTGCCACCACAATCATGCTGGCAGTGGCAGCAGGATTGGCACAGTTGTCGGCACCTATTCTGAACATCAGTGAAGAAGCGTTGCTGCTCGCACTGGCACCCGGTGGTCTAGCCGAGATGAGCCTGATTGCGATCTCGATGGATAGTGACACTGCATTCATTGCGACCCTGCATATTTTTCGTATTACGATGATCGCTGCTGCCGGACCCGCATTGTTTCGACTACTGCGTAATCTACGCCACTGAACCCCAGTAAAACAAAGGAATTCCCTACCATGACTGATCCGCTTCTAGACTATGACAATGACCTGCCGGTCGACCTCGATCCCGTTGATATCACAGCCTACAAATCCGGGAATACCGGAATCGATTATGTACACACTCTCGATTCAGACCAGCCAGGACCGCATGTACTTATATCGGCAGTGGTGCACGGTAACGAACTCTGTGGCGCTATCGCAGCTGATTGGCTACTCCAGCAGAAGGTTAAGCCTATAGCCGGCCGACTGAGTATTGGGTTCATGAACGTCGCGGCATACCTTAGCTACGATCCCGAACATCCTAACCGTTCACGTTGGGTAGACGAGGATTTCAACCGCTTGTGGGGACCGGGAGTACTGGATAATCCCGACCGGAACGTCACCAGTGAAGTACAACGGGCCCGTGAAATCCAACCATTTCTAGACAACGTTGACCTGCTGCTTGACATTCACTCAATGCAACAACCCTGCCTTCCACTGATGATGGCTGGAATGGTAGCCAAGGGACTGGAGCTGGCAGCAAAGATCGGCCTGCCCGCAACCGTGGTTACCGACAAAGGACACAATGAAGGCATGCGTATGCGTGACTACAAAGCGTTCCGTGATCCCGACAGTCCACGCAATGCGCTCCTCATAGAGTGTGGTCAACACTGGGAAACGAATTCAGTGGAAATGGCGAAAGCGGTGATGGTCCGTTTCCTCCGCTCCGCAGCTGTCATGGCCCCTGATTTTGGTGCAGAGACACTAAAAAGCTATACAAGCCATCAAGGTCAGAATTTCTATCGGGTTGATGAAGTTGTGACTATCGAAACCAACGCTTTCGTTTTCGACCAGCAGTGGACCGGTTTCGAACACTTGGCCAAAGGTACGCTGATTGGGCACGATGGACCACGCGCGATTATTGCGCCGTTTGAGCCGACTGTCCTGATTATGCCGACCCGGCGACTATACCCAGGTAAAACTGCTGTTCGACTGGCGCAACCAATTACACCGAACGACTGACTACACAATAGATCGGAGTTGTTACAACCAAGATCTGTTGCTCGACTAGTTCAGTCTGCTGACGTGGGTTCAGCCAGGTGACAAGCAACCAGGCGGCCACCCACAATCTCGCGCAGCTCCGGCTGTTCTCTGGCACAAGTTTCAATGGCATGTGGGCAGCGTGGATGGAAATGACAGCCCGTGGGCGGATCCAGCGGAGACGGAATCTCACCCTGGACAGGCTTGAAGCGACGACGTCGTGAATCTACCCTGGGGACCTCGGCAAGTAGCGCTTGTGTATAAGGATGCTTTGGTGATGTAAATAGCGCTTCGGTCGTTGCTACCTCGACTACCCGTCCAAGATACATGATCACAACACGATCACTCAGGTGCTCGACCACACCGAGATCATGACTGATAAAAAGGTAGGTCAGGTTAAGTTCCTTGCGAAGATTCATAAATAGATTTAAGACCTGGGCTTGAATCGATACATCTAGTGCTGCAACCGATTCGTCACAGACAAGGAACTCCGGATTCACTGCGAGGGCTCGAGCAATACCAATCCGCTGCCGCTGGCCGCCTGAAAACTGGTGTGGATACCGGCGAATAAAGTCTGGATCCAACCCTACCCGCAACATGGCCTGACTGACATGTGCCTCAACATCGCGTCGGTCAACAACCCCATGAACCACGGGCGCTTCACCAATAATATCGATGACGCGCAGACGCGGATTAAGCGAACTCATCGGATCCTGGAAGATCATCTGTATACGAAGTGCAGTATCACGGGCAGCCGAGCCGGATATCTCGCGCATAAGGTTGCCACGAAAATACACTTGTCCGTCCGACGGCTGGTATACCCCCGCAACGA
>Ga0257109_1000898_pt1 | contig 10144 bp, 8 predicted proteins | sample LP_taG_8_FD_191566 | JGI IMG/M metagenome (GOLD analysis project Ga0257109, IMG submission 191566) | Marine microbial communities from Northeast Subartic Pacific Ocean, Canada - LP_J_2011_P26_2000m | ecosystem: Environmental > Aquatic > Marine > Oceanic | place: Canada: Northeast Subartic Pacific... | reverse complement strand
CGGTTGCGATTTCAGAGCGTTTCGGGACACGTGTAGTGATCAAACCGCTCCGGCAAGGATCTGCGCTTGGTGTGACACGGCTACCCAATGGAGGTGATGTGTCCCAATCCATCATGGATGCTCGAAGTTACGGGGATACAGTGCTGGTCGAACCTTATTTTGAGGGGAAAGAGGTTACCGCCGGAGTTCTTGATCTTGATGGAGAGAATAAGATTGTGTTTCCTGTCACCGAAATCGAATTACCGGATGGCGAGTGGTATGACTTTCGTCATCGTTATGAAGTCGGGAGAAGTGTCCATAAAATCCCCGCAACGCTGCCGGACCATGTCCTCGAGGACATAGCGAACTATGCGATTAAAGCGCACGAATGTTTGGGATTGCGCGATCTCTCTCGTTCGGATTTCCTCGTTTCCTCAACAAACGAAGTCGTTTTGCTTGAGGTCAATACAATGCCGGGAATGACCCCGACCAGTCTATATCCGGATGCGGCCCGAGCCGCTGGATTGTCCTTTGGGGATCTGGTGGACAAGCTGGTTGTAAACGCCATGAGCCGAACCACAAACGTGTCGTATCCGCGCGGCGCATGATTTTCTCAATCTCAAGAATAACCGGCCAACATTAAATCAACCCGCATCGCCCGCCTGTATTAACGAATCCTTTTGGCAAACCCGATATATTTAAAGCGGTTTTGCTCAGGCCCTCTCAGGCAACCAGGCCCTTTTGGGTTACCTCAAGAAGATCTTTTGACTGGCAGTCGCGCCGGATACGTTCGAGGGTGTCTTTCATCCGCTCCTGGCGGGCAACGTCAAACCTTTGCCAACGCGTTAGTGGCGCGCAAATTCGAGACGCGACCTGGGGATTAAACGAATCGAGTTTTAGGATTTCTTTCGCTAGGAAGGTATAGCTTTTGCCGTCCGGTCGATGAAATTCGCGATGATTGGCCGTCGCGAAGGTTACAAGCAACGCCCGAGCTCGATTGGGGTTGTGTAAGTTAAATTCAGGGTGGTTTGTGAGTTCGATAATTCTCGGCAAGGTCCCAGTCACCATGCAACTGGCTTGAGTCGAAAACCATTTGTCTGTTACTAGCGGGCTTGTATGAAATCGATCAAAAAAGTCTTGGATCAATAGCGATTTTTGTGCGCTGAACGAAGCCTCGAGTCGTAGCAGGCGCGAGAAAGCGAACAAACGGTCCGTCAAGTTGTCGCATCGCTGGTACAGGTCGTAATACAAGTTCCATGCGGTTTGCGGTTCTCTTATCTGTACGCTGGCACCCCAGTAATCCATGGCGAGATGACTTAGTGAGCGCCGAGCTATTGATATAGCATCAGCCCGATAGGGACTATCGTTATGATTTTGATTAACGATCTGATCCCAACGGTCTTCGAGCGCTGCACCCAATTGGGCGCGTACGTATTCACGACTTTCGTCCAATTCGATGACGTCACGCCCTGGATTCTGATCGAGTACATAGATCGTACTAGGTAGTGTCATGGCGGAAGCCAATAGTGCTTTGGCTTCACCGTCATCTGGAGCGGACATTGCGGAATACGACAGTTTCTCGAGCAATGCCTTGGCGAGTTGGGTGTTAGATGTTCGTGTAGCGATCGTGGACCCAAGGACTGTTTGCGCTGCATCCCATCGTACAAAGCCATCCGTGTCCTTCGAGGCGAGGTGTAGCGAATCGGTGTCGGACCTGGGGAAGTCGACCTTCACCGGCGCAGAGAATCCGCGTAAGAAACTCACCACTGCTTTTGGCGGGGCACCTTCTATTGTGATGGTTGCCGCCTCGCGGTCGAAATGAAGTGTAAGCGTTCCATCGCCATTCGGATTTTCGAAGTTCAAGTTAGTTTGAACCTTAATATCGAACCCGTTCGACGCTCCGGCTTGACCAAGAATGTCTTTACCATCGATTGAAACCAGTCCAATCGCGATTGGGATATGGAAGGCTGACTTCGCTGGTTGATTGGGGCTCGGGCCGCAGGTCTGTCTCAAATGCAGCTCGATGGTGTTCCCGCGATGGCTTTCTTCCACTTCGACAAGGGGTGTTCCAGCTTGCGAGTACCAATTACGAAATTGGTTCAAGTCAAGTCCTGATACTTCCTCCATTGAGACGACGAAGTCTTCTGTGGTCGCCGCGCTTCCATCGTGACGGGCGAAATAAAGATCGGTCGCCGCACGAAACTTATCCCGTCCCAGCATGATCGATAACATGCGCACGACTTCTGCGCCTTTCTCATAGATCGTCGTCGTATAAAAGTTTGAAATTTCGATGTAGGAGCTTGGACGTACCGGATGTGCCAAAGGACTAGCGTCCTCGGCGAATTGAACGGTACGAAGAGCATCCACATCCTCGATTCGTTTAACGTCCCGGGAATTCATTGCAGCGCTAAATTCTGAGTCTCGAAATACGGTAAAACCTTCTTTCAGACTCAGTTGGAACCAGTCTCGGCAGGTGACTCTATTACCGGACCAGTTATGAAAGTATTCGTGGGCAACTACGCCTTCTACGCGCAGATAGGCGGCATCCGTCGCCGTGTTTGGAGAAGCGAGAACGCAACTCGTGTTGAAGACATTCAGCCCCTTATTTTCCATGGCCCCCATGTTGAAATCTTCAACCGCGACGATCATGAAGGTATCGAGGTCGTATTCTCGGCCGAAGGCGATTTCATCCCACGCCATCGCACGTTTGAGTGATTCCATGGCGTGTCTACACTCGGCTATGTTGTGCGATTCAGAGTAAATGCGGAGCGCGACGTCCCGCCCGGAAATCGTCGTGAAATTGTCCTCAAGTACAGCTAAATTGCCGGCCACAAGCGCAAATAGATAGCTAGGCTTGTTGAAAGGATCGCTCCAGGTAACGCTTCTCCGGCCATCGGGGGTTATTTCATCGCGGATAAGATTTCCGTTGGCAAGCATGACGCTAAATCGACCCGAGTCGGCGATGAGTGTGGTTGTAAACTTGGATTGGACATCGGGCCTGTCGGGGTAGTACGTGATCTTTCGGAATCCTTCGGCTTCGCATTGAGTGCAGTACAAATCGCCGGATCTATACAAACCTTCAAGCGCTGTATTGGACTCCGGATAGATCCTTGTTCGAATCGTTACGTTGAATTCCGCTGGCAGGTCGAAGATCGATAGCGTCGTTGAATCGACTGAATATTCATTGCTGGTTAAAAGACGGTTATCGACGGCAACGCCCAACAGCTCCAGGTCAATGCCGTCAAGGCGCAATTCGTTTCGTTCGTCGCCTGTTCGACGGAAGGTGAGTGTTGATTCGACATCGGTGTGATCTCCACCGATGTCAAACGTCAGATAGGTTGACTTAAGTTCGAAGGGGTAAGGACGATAGTCCTCTAGTCGCACGGTGTTTAAATCGGTAGTCATTTAGCGATTCCGACGCGTTGGAGGCCTATACGCTGGCGTGATTGGTGTTCGATAGGTTGCATAGGGATTAACCATAAATCTAGAGCAGAGGGTCTTCCACTCGCAAGACGTCAGCTCGTATACAATTATCGGTGATAAACTTGTTTTTCGTGGTGAGAGAATACGCTTGAATGCAAGCAGTTGACGAAAAAGTCCTCGCGCGCGTTGTGGAGTGTTTGTCCGAAGGGAAGCCGTGCTGGCTCGCGACCGTTGTGGCGACATACGGATCATCACCCCGCCCAGTGGGATCGTTGCTCACGTGCAATACCGAGGGCGAAATCGTGGGATCACTTTCCGGGGGGTGCGTTGAGGATGACTTATTAGAGAAGCTGACGCTCGGGCGGCTAGCTCACGAACGCGCACAGTTTTTCCGATACGGCGATGACGAAGAAGAAGCTGAAAAGCTTGGCCTGCCGTGTGGCGGCCACCTCGACATTGTCGTTGAGGCGTTGGAAGCGCCAATGCTGCCTCATTTTGAGAAGATTAAGCAGCGTCTTCAATCGCGCAATCTTTGTCAGCGGACGGTAGACCTTCGCGATCGCTCGATTGCAACGTTCGACGTTGATCGGTTTGAGGAACTTCGTTACGAGGAAAACGCCCAAACACTCATGCAAACGTATGGTCCGCGCTACCAACTGTTTCTTATAGGAGCGGGTATGGTTTCGCAGTATGTGGCCGAAATGGCACAGGCGCTCGACTATCGCGTCGTGATCTGTGATCCGCGACGAGATGTTTTGGATGGTTTCCCGGTCGCGGGTGTCGAAAAGATTTGTGATATGCCCGATGACGCCATCAGGGAATCCGCGAACGATTGCCACACGGCGATAATAGCGTTGACGCACGATCCTCGGATTGACGATATGGGTTTGATGGAAGCTCTAAAAACTAGCGCGTTTTACGTCGGCGCAATGGGTTCTTCGCGGACATCGGATAGTCGCAGGGAACGACTTCGAGCACTTGATATAAGTGTCCACGAATTGGAACGATTGCACGCCCCGGCAGGATTGTCGATCGGGAGTAAAACGCCTCCCGAAATCGCAATCTCGATATTGGCTGAAATTACGTCGATTCGAAAACAACTGGAGAGCGATAAAACTGATGTGTCGGTTCTCAAGAGATCGGTAGGGCATGAGCCGGAGCCAGTGGTAGCTCGCTCAGGAATTGTCGTCGGTTGACGGATGCAATAGAGCCACGCGGCGCGGCTCTTCTTTTAGCTGCTGGTGGATCCACAAGATTCGGATCAGACAAACGAAAGCTCTTATTTAATGAGGTGCCTTTGCTGAGTTATGTGGTGGCGCTATACGAACGAGTATGTCCGAGGGTGCTTGTTGTAGTGAAGCCCGGCGATGAGAGTATCCAGGGTCTAGTAAATGGGCCCTGCGAGTGGGTCGTAGCGCGGGACGCAAACGTAGGTATGTCTCGAAGCATTGCAGCGGGTATGAGAGCTTTAGGAAGTGCGCCGCCTTGGGTCATCATTGGGCTTGCGGACATGCCCTATGTTTCGCCTGATACAGTCTCTCAAATTGCCTGTACCCTGGATGCGGGGGCAGTAATTGCACGTCCGAGATCAAGCGGAAGAGCAGGTAATCCTGTGGGATTCAACAGTCGATTATTTAGCCCCCTTATGAATCTTAACGGCGACCGTGGTGCACGGGCGTTAATTGACGGCTGTATCGGTGATGTCGTCGACGTTGAGGTTCGAGATCAAGGGATTTTTCGGGACATCGATCGTCCTGAAGACATAACTTAAGGCCCGCCCCCAAGTCGGCTTGCCCAGTCGAGTTTGCTGCGGCACGCGTCAAAGAAACTATGCCCAATTGGGTAGGCCAGGTTAAGGGGGTGAGGATGTTTTTCGATTTCGACATGGTCACCCGCTTCAAGCACGAAATCGACTTGGGAATCTGCACTCACCATGGGTGTATCTGCTGCGTTTCCCAACTCAACCCTGATTTTCGAATCGCCACGGATAACCAATGGCCTTGAGGTCAGCGTGTGCGGGAACATTGGGACCACGACGATTGCATCCAGTCCTGGATGCATGATTGGCCCACCTGCCGACAACGAATAAGCAGTCGAACCCGTCGGAGTTGCGATAATGAGGCCGTCCGAACGTTGTTGATAGACGAATTCATCGTCCACAAAGAGACTGAAATCCATCATGCGGGACATCGTGCCAGCATTGACGACGATGTCATTAAGTGCAGGGCTGGATCCCCCGCTTTTTCCGTTGCTACGGATAATCATGTCGAGCAAAAAATGTTTTTCGACGCGGTATTGGCCCAACAATACTTCGCGCCCCTGACGTTCAATTTGGTTTGGGGCAATGTCTGCAAGAAACCCTAATCCTCCACGATTAACGCCGAGAATAGGGACACCTGAGTGCGCGAGGTCGCGCGCAACGCCTAAGATACTACCGTCTCCTCCAACCACGACGATTAGATCGCAGTCGCGACCGAGATCGGCACGATCCTCAGTTGCGATATTGTCCACCTCGAGCATCTGGGCGGTATCGTTTTCGACGACATATTCGACCCCGATTTCCTCCAACAGTGTCCGAACGCGGTGCAGCGAATCAGTTACGTGGGGGTTGCCTTGCCTGCCAACAAGACCAACGCGATTGAAGGATTTCGTATTCATCAATATGCTCCGCGGGCGAGATTATACGCACGCGAGCTCATCCAAAGGGCCTTGAAACCCAGTTCACGACACTTCACGCTAGGCGAGGCTGATGTCTTTTGGGGCGCGCTGTTGCGCGCAGGTCATACAGCAACCTGGTTTGGAGGGTTCTCAACATGACGGGTTCGGTCGAAAAGACGAAAGACGACGTAGCGCTGGTAGAAGGTTTCTGGGAGGTGATGCGGTCGGAAGCTGAAGCCAAGGCAGTCGAGGAGCCTATTCTCGGCAGCTATTTCCATGCAACCATACTGAATCACAAAAGTTTCCGAGCCGCACTCAGTTTTCGATTGGCGAGTAAGCTCGATAATCCGATGCTTCCGACCATGCTCATTCGTGATGTTATCGAAGAAGCGATGAACGATGATGCGGGCATCCTAGCTTCCGCCGAAATCGATGTGATGGCGATCTTCCAACGCGACCCTGCTTGTGAGGACCTTTCTACCCCTTTTCTTTATTTCAAGGGCTATCACGCTTTACAGGCGTATCGAATTGCTCATTGGCTGTGGACGCACGGAAGACATACGCTGGCTCAATTTTTCCAAAGTCAGATCAGTGTGGGTTTGGGAGTTGACATACATCCTGCGGCGGTGATCGGACGAGGACTGATGCTCGATCACGCCACGGGGATTGTTGTTGGCGAAACCGCTGTGATCGAAGACGATGTGTCTATTCTGCATTCCGTGACTTTGGGCGGAACTGGTAAACACGCAGGTGATCGACACCCCAAGATTCGACGTGGGGTCTTATTGGGAGCGGGATGTAAAGTGATCGGGAACATAGAGGTCGGCGAGGGGGCGAAAGTGGGTGCGGGAAGTGTTGTTCTCGATCATGTGCCGCCGCACGTGACCGTCGCCGGGGTCCCGGCGAAAATTGTGGGTCGACCATCTGAGGAAAATCCCTCGCTCGGTATGGATCAAACGATCGGTTCCGGTGAATAGGCGGCGTGGATCGTTGCATGTATTGGTTGGTCACCTAATTCGCGTGGACGACGATTTCGAAAGGTACGATCGCACAACGCTTTCCGATGGACATGAAGTGACTTGTGGATGGCCGAGATATTAACTAGGCCAGCGAATTCTACCCAGGGGGCGCTTCACGTATGGCGTTTCGTCGACGGAAAGCTTGGGCATGAGAAGCAGACGCTCGGGCTAACTCAAGCTTTGGCGGAAAAAATATCGGTGGATGTTCGAGACTTTGACGTTCGAACGTCAAACACTTGGCGTGGCGAGATTAAGGCACACCTGCAGAAGCGTACTCACGTTCAGTGTCGACCTGATCTCATTGTCGGTGCGGGCCACGCAACGCACTGGCCTATGCTGATGACACGGTTATTCTGTGGTGGACGTACGGTTGTACTCATGAGTCCTTCCCTACCTGTCGGGCTCTTTGATTTGGTATTTGCGCCACATCACGATCGGCGTCGAGGGGCAAACAATGTGATTGAAACGTTAGGCGTAATCGGCCCGACGCAACAATCTGAGAAAGATGCGAATGCTGGGTTGATTTTACTTGGGGGCGTTAATCGTCACTTTGAATGGCGTGATGACGAGGTCTTTTGTCAAGTCGAATCGGTGATGCGGGCCAATCCAGAGCTTGATTGGACAATCTGTGACTCTCGCCGGACGCCCTCCTCCATGAGCAGTGCGTTGAACATGCTTGCCGAAGGTATGTTCACGAGCTGGCAGGACGCAGCGCCTGATTTTCTTGAATCAAGATTACCCACGGCGGCTCAGGTGTGGGTTACGGCTGATAGCGTCTCCATGTTGTACGAAGCCCTGTCCGCCGGGGCAGTCGTGGGCGTCATCGAGTTGCCACTCAAACGACCGCAGAGATCAAACAAACTGGTGCGAGGTTTGTTGAAATTACACGAGAATGGCCAGATACACCTATCCCATGAAAGCCCACGAATGCCCATAAAGGCTGCAACCCCTAGGACAATGTCAGAAACTCGTCGATGTGCTGATATCGTGCTGGAGCGGCTGTTCTTCCTGACGTAGTCTATAAATGGTTACGCGAATTAGGGGATCTTCCGTCGGGACTTTTGTTAGAATTACGCGCTGGATGGTTCATTTGGTGATTCGGTGACCCCACTCATTTCGGAAATCTACAAGATGAAGATTTTTCTGTTCCTGGCGGTAAGCTTCTTAGCCGCAATGTCGTTTGGTGATGATGTTGTCAAAGTGCATCGGCTAACCGTCGAAGAAAGCCTCGCGGCAATTGAGGTGATTAATGTAACGGCTGAAAAGGTGCTGGATGAGAGCACGTTGGTCGACGTCGACAAAGTCGTAATGGCTGTGCTGGAAGACGCAAAAGAGGCAATCGTCGAAGACGACTAAAATTCTTGGTTGTTTGTCGTTACGTCTTCTACCTGTTGACACAGTCCGTATTCGACGAAAAGCGATGTGCCATTGTGGCCATCGCCCGCTGAATAGAACGTCCATCCTCCAACCGCACCACGCGTGAAGCGCATTGATTCTGGGTTCAACATAAGGATGTCTGATGGCGGCGAGTTACGACAACTGTAGCCAAACGTATCTCCCGTACCGCGTACAGTGTCGCATTGAAATTCGCTCACGTCGCCGGATTGCTGGTCCGTCATTGTTACGTAAAGAGCAACGTTTTCTTGGTCCAAAAACGTAGCGAACGTTCGATTTTCGCGCAAAGTAAAACGGGATGCGAAAAAGATTGAAGGCTCATACATTTCGACCGGCTTACTTTCGCCCTCGACGTAATCGTGCAAGCCTACGGTTTTTGCGGCATGGCAATCTAAGGGCAACCACGGTACTGAGGTTGGCGCACCCATCCCCAAGGTTGGCCACAGCGCGAGCAGAGTGCATGCAATCTGTTTCATTCGAGTGAGTTTACGGACCGTCATGAGGCGATACTACCGTTGCCTTGCGTTCGCGGCGTTCTTGCCATGCCTTGCCTCGGCTAGTATCGCCGACCATCAATGGTGCCGAATAACGACACCCCATTTTGATCTTGTAACGGATATCGAACCGAACAATGGACTAGAGCTGGCGAGAGCGCTGGAAGACTTTCACCGTATGGCGCAGCAACTTTTGAACACTGACCGAGAACAAATCAGACCCCTACGCGTCCTCGCTTTTAAAAACAAAGACGACTTTCGAAAGACTTTCGACAACAACCGAATAGCGGGTTTCATGAAGCCATCGTTTCAAGAGCACTTGCTTGTATTTGGTCCAGACGAGGGCGCTCGAGGGCGCTTTCAAGTCGCCTTTCATGAATACACCCATTATCTGCTGCGAAGGTATAGCTCATTGAACCTGCCTATCTGGTTTGAGGAAGGCTTTGCCGTTTACCTTTCTACGGCCCAATTTGTCTCACCAACACGTGCTCTCGTTGGCCAGCCCGTTGTTACACCAAATACCCGCCGCATACTCAATCGGCGACCTCGCGTGAGTCAGATTCTTGATGAGAGATATACCGTTGATTGGTCGCGGCATGTTTTACCGGGTGTCTATGAGAAGGCGTGGGCAGTGGTGCACTTTCTCTACCACGGAGAAAATACACAAAATGAACCCATCGAAAGCCACATTGACGACATGTTGGTGGCAATCGATGCCGGAATGTCCTCTTCCGAAGCGATCAGTACGTTTACCGGATATGAATCAGACGATTTGATCGTTCCTTTGCGCAGTTATTTCCAGCGCAAGGACCTTCCGACAAGGACCGTTGATTTTGAACCAGGCAACCCTCAACCGTTAGATGTTGATTGCCTGGACCCGTTGGAGGCACGCCTCAGCCTAGCCCGCGTAGTCATGGCACGAAATCCTCTGCTGGCTGGACGTTTACTCGAAGATGTTCTTGAGGATGCGCCCAACGACGTGCCGACCTTGGTTAGTTACTCTCGAGCCTTGCGCGGGTTGCGTGGAAAGGCACACACAATAGCGGCGCAAGCGCTCCAACTAGATCCTTCTGATCCAGGTGCAAACGTTCGTATGGCGGAGTTAATTGTGTCGCGCTGTATGGAAGACATTGCGGCGCTGTGCAAACGAAACTGGGCTGACGCAGCTGAACTATA
>Ga0257109_1000890_pt1 | contig 10186 bp, 7 predicted proteins | sample LP_taG_8_FD_191566 | JGI IMG/M metagenome (GOLD analysis project Ga0257109, IMG submission 191566) | Marine microbial communities from Northeast Subartic Pacific Ocean, Canada - LP_J_2011_P26_2000m | ecosystem: Environmental > Aquatic > Marine > Oceanic | place: Canada: Northeast Subartic Pacific... | reverse complement strand
TCTGCTGTGTTTATCGTAAGAGCGTGGAAAATAGATGCCCGTGGGTAGGTCGTAGGGATTCAGAGGTTACGGGCCAGTTGCAGGAGAAGGGCACCAGCAACATGGGCGAGGAATGTGGTGAGTGGATTGAGGACGGTGAGACGGTCACCTACGACCCCTGTCCTCCCGACCTAGAAGGAGGGTAGCTCTATGGAGGGAGTAATCTTACTCGTAGGTCTTTTTGTTGCTTACTATCTGGCCAAGCTAGGAAAGACTGCGGTGCAAGGTGTTGCTATTTTTATGGTTACTATGGGAGCATTCCTATTGGCTTCATTCTACTTCCGCTAGACAGAAAATTAAGATGAAAAACAAAGGAGCATGGATAGGTATTGGAGTTGGTGTTGGTTCTGCTTTCGGAGTGGTCTTCGGTCTGACAATCCTTGCTCCAATCTTTGATAGTGTTGGTGCTGGAATTGGTGTAGGCATAGGTGTAGGTACAGGTATTGGAGTTGGTGTTGGTTCTGCTCTTGATCGCTCGTAGGTAGGACTAGGACTAGAAGCGGGAGTGCCTTGGTTAGCCCTTGGTACGCTCCTGAATGGGCACCCAGACTTTAGCCCGTCTAAGTTGCGGACTTTCTGAGGTCAGGGGCATTTTGGGGCATGACACGCTACCGCCCCCGTGCCGTTCTACTGCTCTTCCTAGTACTACACCTGACTGCTTGCATGTCTTGGCAATCCGCAGCTACTCCAAGCCCGAGTCAGTTCATAGAAGCAGAGCAACCTGACCGTGTCCGCGTGACCGTGCGGGAAACGGGGGAGGTGGAATTTGCGAACCCATCGGTCGAAGGCGATACTGCTTGCGATGCGAGCGAGACCGATCTTCCGACTGCAGACCTTGCTTTTGGCCGCCCTCGTGACGGCGTTGGCTAGTGGTCCACCCTCGCACCACCATGAGCGACCTGGTTCAGGACCGAATCTGGAGGATGCGGAGCACCATGGACACGGTGTCCAGCTCGTCGAGCAAGCCGATCGGCTGACGTCGCAGACACTTGATTTCGCTGTTCCGACACACACCTCGGTCGAGGGCGGAGTAGAAGCCCAGGTAGTCGCGACGGTTGTCGTGAGGGCCTCACAGCTGATCGCTCGGGGTCGACCACTTCCATCGGACCGTCCCCGAGCTCCCCCAGTCTCCGTCTGACCACCCAGCCGCATTCGCGGCGTCGGGTCCCCTAATTCACTCCTGAAAGTTCGTGCGGCAACCGCATGCGCGGGTGCCGTCGCAAACACGTTCGGAGACGTCATCGTGATTCGAATTCATATACTTCTAGCAGCCCTGGTGTTGACCCTGGCGGCCCCACCCCTGTCAGGTCAACAGCCACCCTCGGTGAGCCTCGAGGATGCGCTCCTCCGGTTCGCGGAGCGCAACCTCGAGCTCCGGCTCTCCCGCTCTCTCGCCGACCAGGCCGCGGGTCTGGCGAGTCAGGCGGAAGCATTTCCGAACCCCTCGCTCAACGCGACCCATGAGCCCCTGTCGGGCGACGCTGGCTCCTATTCGGAGACGTATCTGACTGCGAGCCAGCGCTTCGAGATCTCCGGAGCGCGCAGTGCTCGGTCGGAGGCAGGGGAGCGACGGAGTCAGGCCGCCGCCCATCAGCTACGTGCCGACAGCCTTCGCCTGGCCTTCGATGTGAAGCGAGCCTACGTGCAGGCGCTTCTTGCTCAGGAGCGCCATGCTGTCACCGAGCGCATCGTCGAGATCTTCCGTGAGGCTGCTCGGAGCGCGACCGAACGCTACGAATCCGGTGACGTCTCCCGCTACGCGCTCCAGAGGATTCGCGTCGAACGGGCCCGCTACGAGACGCTTCTCGCCGATGCGGATCTGGGTATCGGCTCCGCGCAGAGGACCCTGGCGCTCCTGATTGCCCCCGCCGAGGGACCTGCTCGCCTCGCCGCGGCTCCGCTACCGACTCAGACACCTACCGAGGTCCCAGAGGGGACGCTGAATCTGACAGCCGTGGAAGGCCGGGCGGAGCTGGCCGCTGCCCGCGCCGCGGTGGATGCGGAGGTCGCGCAGGCTCGGCTGACGCGTGCCGAGCGCATCCCCGACGTCACCGCCACGGCTGGCTTCAAGCGGCAGTCCGACGGTCGTCGTGGAGCTTTTCTCGGTCTGTCCCTCCCTGTTCCGCTCTTCGATCGCGGCACCGGCGCGGTGGAGGCTGCCACCGCCGGGCTCCGTGCGGCCGAAGAGCGACTGGTGCTCACTCGCCGGCAGCTGGAGAACGATGTGCTCCGGGCGATCGAGTCCTACGAGACCTTCCAGCGCCGCTCACAGCTCCTTTCGGAGGATGACATGGGGGATCCCGATGATCTGCTGGACATGGCGCTGGTGGCCTACGCCGAGGGTGAGATGGAGCTGGTCGAGCTGCTCGACGCGGCAGACGCGCTCCATGAGGCGCGGACGGCGGAATTGAGCCTTCGAGCCGCCTTTTGGACCGCCTACTTCGACCTCGAACGGGCACTAGGAGGCTTCGCCGTGACCCCTTCGCAGGAGGGCGTACAATGAACTCGCTGAACTCTGAACTGACGAGGGTCGGTGCTCCTGCCAACGTGCTGCGGCGCGCTCTGATCACGCTCGCGCTGCTGACGTCGGCGACGGCGTGCGTAGTCCCGCAGGCGGAGGTCGAAGAACCCGGCATCGAAGCCGTGGTTGTGACCCAGTGGAACGACTCCACCGAGCTGTTCCTCGAGTACCCCCATCCGGTTGCGGGCGAGCAGACCGGCAACTGGGCGATTCACCTGACGGACATGGGAGATTTCCAGCCGATCCGGACGGGGACCCTCACGGTGCGGTTCGTGGCGGCTTCAGGTGTGACGGCTCAGAGCTTCCTGCTTGAGGTGCCCGCGCGGGACGGCATCTTTCTCCTCGACCCTGTCGTCACCGACCCCGGTGTCTACGAGGTCCGGCTCGAGCTCTCGAGTCCGCAGGTCACGAGCGTCCACATCCTTCCCTCTGTTCGAGTGTTCGCGTCCATGGACGAGGCGCCTTTGGAGAGCGGGGAAGAGGAAGTGGGTGGGGCCATCGCGTTCCTCAAGGAACAGCAGTGGGTGATCCCCTTCGCCGTGTCCCCAGCTGTGGAGCAGGAGGTCCAGCGCTCGGTACGGGCTCCAGCTGAGATCGTGCCACCGGACGGTGCCCTCGTGCAGGTGAGCGCACCTGTCGACGGCGTCGCTCCAGCGGCCGCGAACCGTGGTGCTCCCTCGGTGGGAGCGCGCGTGCGGGAGGGTCAGGTGCTGGTCGTGCTCGCTCCGTCCTCGGGAGAGGGGAGCTTCGTCGAGGTACGGGGCCGGGTTGAGGACCTGGAGCGCGAGGTCGCACGGGCTGAGCGATTGGTCGCGGTTGGAGCCGTGCCACAACGACGTCTGGAAGAGGCGCAGCACGACTTGGGCATCGCCAGAGCGGAGTTGGAAGCTCTCGGGGGTGCGATCGAAGAGAACTTCACCCTCAGCCTCAGGTCTCCCATCACCGGTGTCGTCGCGCGCCGCGAGTTCGTGCCGGGTGGACGGGTAACGGCGGGAGTGCCGCTCTTCACCGTCGTTGATCCGTCGACGGCGTGGCTGAGAGTGCAGCTGCCGGTAGGGAGGATTGGCTCGATGGACCGCACGATCGCGCGCTTCACGGTTGAGGGCTCGGAGGACCTCCATGAGACGTTGCGCCTGATGTCGGTCGGCACCGTCGTTGATCCGCGGACGCGCACGGTGCCAGTGGTGTACGAAGTGGTAGGAGCCGCAGGTCGGTTCATGTTCGGTCAGCTTGCCGACGCCGCAGTCCCGCTCGACACGGTAGAGCGGGGCGCCGCGATCCCGGAGACTGCCGTTCTGGACGACAATGGGACCCCGGTAGCCTACGTGCAGGTCGGTGGCGAAGAATTCGAGCGACGCGCCCTCACCCTAGGGCCGTCGGACGGGGAGCACGTGATCGTGAGGGCAGGGATCGAGCTCGGTGAGATGGTCGTCGTTATAGGAGCGTATCAGGTACGGCTCGCGTCTTTATCCGGGAACGAGTTTGCTGGCGGTCACGCGCACTAGGAGAGGATGATGCTTGACTATGTGATCCGCTGGTCCATCGGCAACCGCTTCCTTGTCGTCTCGGTAGCGGTCCTCCTCCTCGTGACCGGGGTGGTCACGGCACTGCGCATGCCCGTCGACGTCTTCCCGGATCTCACGGCCCCCACTGTGACGGTACTCACGGAAGCGCATGGTATGGCGCCGGAGGAGGTCGAGACGCTGGTGACGTTCCCGGTCGAGACAGCCGTGAACGGGGCGACCGGCGTGAGACGTGTGCGCTCTTCCACGGCCCAAGGCATCAGTATCGTCTGGGTCGAGTTCGACTGGGGCACCGACATCTTCCGGGCGCGTCAGATCGTCACGGAGAAGCTGCAACTCGTGAGCACGACGCTCCCATCCGGGGTCGGTCCTCCCGTGCTTGCTCCCATCACGTCCATCATGGGCGAGATCATGCTCGTCGCAATCACGGGCTCCGGCGATGTCACACCGATGGACGTACGCTCGCTCGCCGACTGGACGGTACGGCGGAGACTCCTGGCCCTGTCCGGCGTGGCGCAGGTCATCCCCCTCGGTGGTGAGGTGAAGCAGTACCAGGTGCTCGTCGATCCGACACGTCTCACCGCCTACGACGTCAGCCTGCACGATGTCGTAGAGGCCGCCCGGGGCTCGAACGTGAATGCGTCCGGCGGCGTCTTCATGGACCGCGGACAGGAGTATCTCATCCGCGGCACCGGCCGGGTGCAGAGCATCGGGGACATAAGCGCGACGGTGGTGGCCGTGCGTAATGGCGTCCCGGTGACGCTTGGAGAGGTCGCGGATGTGCGTATCGGTCCGGCTACGCTCCTCGGAGACGCCTCGGCGAATGCATCGAAGGCTGTCATCCTGACCATCCAGAAGCAGCCTGACACGAACACCCTGGAGCTGACGGAGCGGATCGACGCAGAGCTCGAGGACATTGCGGCGGCGCTGTCCCCGGGGATGGAGATCAACCACGGGATCTTCCGACAGGCGAGCTTCATCGAAGCCGCCGTCGACAACGTGCTCGCAGCTCTCAGGGATGGGGCGCTCCTCGTGGTCGTGATTCTCTTCCTGTTCCTATGGAGCTTCCGGACGACCTTCATCTCGGTCCTCGCGATTCCGCTCTCGTTGGTCACTGCGGTGTTCGCTCTGCAACTCCTGGGTATAACGATCAATACGATGACGCTCGGGGGGATGGCCATCGCCATCGGGGCCTTGGTAGACGACGCGGTAATCGACGTCGAGAATGTGTTTAGGCGGCTCCGCCTCAACCGTCACCTGCCGCCCACAGAACGGAAGCCCGTGAGCGAGGTGGTCTTCGAAGCGTCGAAGGAGATCAGGGCCAGCATCGTCAACGCGACGCTGATCATCGTCGTGGTCTTTGTTCCTCTCTTCTTCCTCTCAGGGGTCGAGGGGCGCATGCTTCGCCCACTTGGGATCGCCTATATCGTGTCGATCCTGGCGTCGTTGGTCGTGGCATTGACCCTCACACCTGCTCTCTCCGCGTATCTGCTGCCACAGGAGAAGGCGCTCGGCACGGAAGAAGAGAGTTGGGTCAGCCGCACGCTGAAGCGTGCTTACGCGCCTACGCTAGAGGCCGTGCTGAGGCGCCCGACCCCGATCATTGCCGGCGTGGCAGTGTTGGTGCTGCTCGCGGCGGGAGCGTTCACACGCCTCGGCCGCGCTTTTCTTCCCGAGTTCCAGGAGGGCTCCCTGGTGGTCAGCGCACTCACCGTGCCGGGGACGTCGTTGGACGAGTCGGATGCCATCGGCCACCGGATCGAGGAGATCCTCCTGGCGCACGAGGCCGTGGCGGAGACCGCCCGGCGGACCGGCCGGGCCGAGCTGGACGAGCATGCCCAGGGCGTGAACGCGGCCGAGATCGACGTCCGGCTGGACCTCGAGGGTCGAGACTACGACCTCGTGATCGAGGAGCTCCGTGCGAACTTGGCAGCGGTTCCGGGCACTCAGATCACCGTGGGCCAACCCATCGGCCACCGGATCGACCACATGCTGTCTGGCACGCGCGCGAGTATCGCCATCAATATCTTCGGCCCCGACCTCTATGAGCTACGCCGATTAGGTGCTGCGATCGAGCAGGTTGTCACCGGGGTCGATGGGACGGTCGATGTGGCTACGGAGGCTCAGGCCGACGTTCCGCAGGTACGGGTGGCGATGAAGCGCGCCGCCATGGCACGGTTCGGTGTTACGCCGGCACATCTCGCAGAAGCGATCGATGTCGCCTTCGCCGGCGAGGTCGTCTCCCAGGTGCTCGAGGATCAGCGCGCGTTCGATCTGGTGGTGCGCTTTGATCCTTCGGTTCGGGGCACGCTGGAGGCCGTGCAGCAGGCGCGCATCGATACTCCCGTGGGCGCACAGGTGTCGCTCGCGACCTTGGCGGACGTGCGCTACGACATGGGCCCTAACACGATCTCCCGGGAGGACGTCCAGCGTAAGCTGGTCGTGCAGGCCAACGTGGCCGGCCGGGACGTCGGCAGCGTCGTCGAAGACATCCGGGAGCGGGTGACGGAATTCGTGCCTCTGCCCGGCGGCTATTACGTGGAGTATGGTGGACAGTTCGAGTCGGCTGCCGAGGCGGCGCGCACGATTGGCCTCCTGTCGCTGGTGTCGCTGTCTGCGATCTTCTTGCTGCTGTTCCTCGAGTTCGGGTCCGCGCGCCAGGCCGTGCTCGTTATGGTCAACCTACCCCTGGCGTTGGTCGGTGGTGTGTTCGCGGTCGTGCTGACGGGCGGCGTACTTAACGTGGCCACGATGGTCGGTTTCATCACCCTATTCGGGATCGCGGTCCGGAACGGGATCCTGATGGTGAGCCACTACAACACCCTGCTCAACGTGGAGGGTGAGGATCTCCGCATGGCGGTCATTCGTGGCTCGATGGAGCGGCTCAACCCCGTCATGATGACGGCCTTGACCGCCGGCTTGGCGCTCCTGCCTCTCGCGCTCGCGGCGGGGGAGGCCGGTAACGAGATCCAACAGCCGCTCGCGATCGTCGTGCTCGGAGGGTTGCTCACGTCGCTCGTGCTCAACATGGTCGTCGTACCCGTGCTGTTCTTCCGCTGGGGACGCGAGCGGTGACGCTCCGTTTGGTCGAGCTGTAACACAACCCGCGACAGCACCCACCAGCGCTCGACCCACGCCTGATAAGGGTGAGGTCGGTAGTTCAAATCTTCCCAGGCCCACTTGGACAACACGTTGCCTCCGTTGCACTTCGATGTGGCGGGGGCTTCGCGTTTCCTGCTTCTGATCGCCTCTGTTGTCGAGGACTACTGCAGACGGCCCACGACGCTGCAGTGTACCGGCCAGGTCGGGTGGCTGTTTCCTGCCAGCGGAATTACTCTGCAGGATGACTCCTCGTTTACTGCCGCTTGCACTCCTGTTAGCGAGTGTGATTGTCCTTCCAGTCGAGACTCTGGCTCAAGAGCCGGTCGCCTGGGGCCCTGACCTAGAGTTCCATACTTTTTCGATCGTCGCGATTGACCCTCGCACCGGTGAATCTGGCGTGGCCGTGACCACACGGCGTCCCTGCGTGGGCAATGCCGTTCCATGGGTACGGCCAGGGATCGGTGCGGTTGCTACCCAGGGCGGAACCCGACTCGAGTATGGAAACGACTTACTCGACCTGCTGGAGCAAGGGTTGTCCCCGCAGGAGGCGATGGACAGAGTCGTTGCCGCTGATGAGGGGCGGGAGCGGCGGCAGGTCGGGGTGATCGATATGCGAGGGCGAACCGCACAGTGGACCGGATCCGGTCAATACGGTGCCGAGGCACAGGGTGACTGGGTCGCGGAGCGGACTGGGCCGACCTTTGCGGTCCAGGGGAATTCCCTTGTTAGCACAGAAGTGGTCGATCGCGTTGTAGAGGCATTCAGTGCCAGCGAAGGCTCCGCTCGGCACCTCGCGGACCGGATGATCGAAGCGCTGTACGCCGGTCAGCTTCTTGGCGGGGACGGCCGGCATGGAGACACGCAATCTGCGGCTGTGCTCGTCGCCGACCCCCGCCCAGGGAGATCACGGCGACCGGATGGGGTGACTGTCGACATCAACGTATGTGAGCATCCTGGCCCCGTTCGCGAAGTCCGGCGCATATACGACTCGGTGTCCGAGACACTCGGCTTTAGGACGCTACGGCAGTTCGCTGGTCGAGATGTTCTTCAGCTCAAGGTCATGCTGCATGCGCTTGGTTACTTCCGGACTGGTATGCCTGAACTTCCACTTGATGAGCCAAATGCAGAGGTCTACGGTCCTGACGCGATGAATGCCGTTGACCAATTTCGCTCAGACCAGGGATGGCAAACTGCAGTAACAGGCTACGTGGACCAGCGGACGATAGATCGCCTTTGGACTTTACTGGATGAAGCCGGAAGGGCGAATGAGGTGAGGGCAATCCTCTTAGAGCTTGCGAGGGTCAGCCGCTGACTCCAGGCCTAAATAGAGAGCCGTAACAGAGGTGTCAGAAAGCGTGACTTATGTCATACAATGGCATGTTGGCATCGTGATAAGTCTTTGTACCAATGCGACTTGCATATGCGAGGGCAGTCCAAAAAACCCAATGAAATAGCCACTTTTTTTACAACAATAATCTTAACCAGTTATAACTATTTCAGGTTCTGGTTCGTGTCCGACTGGAGATCGTCGGCTCACCCAAATCAGAAAGAATTTTCGCTGAGATGTCATCTGTCGCCAGTCGTGTCGTTTCGACCTGAACTTGTGCATAATCTGCTGTGACGCTCAACGTTTTTTGATTGACCAATCTGCCTAGAGTATGCAACGGATAATTGAGTGCGTTTCCGATAGTCAGGAACGTTCTTCTCAGGTCGTGCCAGCGGATTCTTTTGTCGCCTTCCCAGAGGTCGGCCTCTTGTCGAACACGGTCCCAAACTTTCTTGAATGGCTGGTTCGCATACGGCTGATTCGTTCTCTGCGGAGATGGGAAAACGAAGTCGTTGCCCTGTTCTCGCTGGACTTGATTTAAGACGAGCACGGCCCCTGCGTTGAGAGCTACATAATGCGTCTGTTTGTTCTTGGCTATCGTGCGGTGGATCGACATCCGTGGGGCTGGCCCCAGCAGTTCGATGTCATCCCAGCGTAGGGTTCGAGCTTCACTGATCCGTATACCAGTGAGGATGAGTAGCCACGTTAGAGCCTCGAAGCGTTGGTGCTCTGTCCGTGCTATGGCATCGACTAGAGCTTGGGCTTCTTCGGTGCTAAGGACACGCTCACGAGGAGTTTCAGGAAAAGCCTCAACGTCGAGGCAGGGGTTAACGAACCCTTTGGGTAGCTTCCCAGCCTTACGAGCACGAGTGAAGAGATCGCTCAGTCGGGACAATACTCTGTTGGCTTCGTAGGTCGGCCTCCCTGGTCCTCCACCAACCTTCTTGTGGAGGTCGTACACATTGGAGGCGGAGATATCCACGATCCTCTTATGACCCAAGGCAGGTAGGATGTGGCGGTTTATCCTGCGTGCCATCTCGTTCACAGATCGGAAGTCCTTGTCCCTCTTATCTTGAAGATAGGTTGCGGACCACTCCCTCAATGTCAGCCCTGGTTCTTCAGTTCGGTCCAGCGGATCTACTCCACTGTCCACTTCACCCAAGAGCTTCTTAGCCTCACTACGAGCCGTTGAAAGGGTCATGGCTGGGTAAGAGTCGATGGTCTTCTTACGATCCTTCCCACGCACGGCCTTGAAGTCGTGCAGGCTATCGCCAGTCCTCTCCTTCACCCGATAGCGGAGAATCCAGCGTATGCTTCCGCCTGGCTTGAACTGGAGGCCGAAGCCAGCGAGATAACCACGAGACTTATCGTTAACGAAGTTCTTCTCGTATTCGATATGAGTCTGCTTTCCGTTCCAGCCCTTCCTCACAAGAGACTTGATGTCGTTCGCAGTGAATGCCATCTTAGTACCAGTCCTCCATCAGTCCTCCAATTAGCGAGCGTCTTGGGTACTATTCAGGGTGTCTAAGGTACGCTAAGAAGCCCTTGAATGACAGAGTTTTGTGAGGACAGAGAGTGTTTCAGGGGTTCTAAGGACCTACTAGGACTACTGACTCTCAATCAGTAGGTTCGGGGTTCGAGTCCCTGGCGGGGCACTCAGGCAAGTTGAAGCCT
>Ga0257109_1000888_pt1 | contig 10191 bp, 6 predicted proteins | sample LP_taG_8_FD_191566 | JGI IMG/M metagenome (GOLD analysis project Ga0257109, IMG submission 191566) | Marine microbial communities from Northeast Subartic Pacific Ocean, Canada - LP_J_2011_P26_2000m | ecosystem: Environmental > Aquatic > Marine > Oceanic | place: Canada: Northeast Subartic Pacific... | reverse complement strand
TTGGCAGAAATACGATTAATGCTGTTAGATCAGGTTTTTTTTGGGGATATGCTGGACTTATCGATAATATTGTTGATTTAATTATGAAAGAAACAAAAAAAAAATTTAAAGTAATAATTACAGGAGGATTTTCTAAATTGTTTACTAATTCTCTAAGATCAAAAGTTATTATTGATAAAGATATAACAATAAAAGGACTTATTAGGACAATAAAATTGATTGATTTTTAGCATATGAAAGAAGAATTGTTATTTTGTCCCCTTGGTGGATCAGGTGAGATAGGCATGAATATGAATCTATTTGCTTATGGAAAACCTGACAATCAAAAGTGGATAATGGTTGATATTGGAGTTACATTTGCAGATGACAGTATACCTGGTATAGATTTAATATATCCAGATCCAGGCTTTATTATTGATAAAAAGGATGATCTTCTAGGAATTGTCTTAACCCACGCTCATGAAGATCATATTGGAGCAATAGCTCATATATGGCCGCAAATTAAATGTAAAATTTTTTCTACCCCATTTACCGCAGTTTTAATTAAAGAAAAGTTTAAGGAGAAGCGTATAGACATAGGTAATAATTTAAAAATAGTAGATTTAAATGGTACGATTAGTTTAGATCCTTTTAATATAGAGTTTATAACTTTAACTCACTCTATATTAGAGCCCAATGGTTTAAGAATAGAAACACCAGCTGGCATTATATTGCATACAGGAGACTGGAAAGTTGATCCTAATCCTTTAATAGGTGGAAAAATTAATTCTGAAAGATTAAAGGAAATTGGCGATGAGGGTGTATTAGCAATGATATGTGATTCAACAAATGTTTTTAGCGTAGGAAAATCAGGATCCGAATTAGATGTAAGAAAAAGCATACTGAATATTATGCAAAGACTTAAAAAAAGAATTATAGTTACATCTTTTGCATCAAATGTAGCTCGGATGGAAACTATATTTTATTGTGCTGCAAAAACAGGAAGACAAATTTCATTGGTGGGAAGATCTATGCATAAAATATATAAAGCCGCTAAACAATGTGGTTATTTAAAGGATGTTAGCGAACCAATTGACCAACGTGAAGCTAAAAAATTTTCAAGAGATAAAATTGTTTACCTCTGTACAGGAAGTCAAGGAGAACCCATGGGAGCAATGATGAGAATTTCTAGTTATGTCCATCCTGATGTTTTTATTGAAAAAGGTGATACAGTAATTTTTTCATCAAAAATAATTCCTGGAAACGAAAGAAAATTATATAAACTTCATAATCAACTTGTAAAAGACGGAATAGAAGTAATTTCCGAAGAAAGTGAATTTGTTCACGTGTCAGGTCACCCAAACAGAGATGATCTTAAAGATATGTATGATTGGGTTAGACCTAAAAGCATAATTCCAGTTCATGGTGAACATAGACATATGATTGAACACATAAATTTTGCAAAAGAAATGCAAGTACCTTATCCGGTGCAGGTAGAAAATGGAGATATAGTAAAAATCTTTCCAGGTAAAAAACCTGAAGTTTATGATAAAGCACCAAGTGGAAGGTTATACCTAGATGGTAATATTAGTGTTGAGGAAGATTCACAATCAATTAAGGAAAGAAAAAATTTAAGCAGTAATGGCTATATGGAAGTTACTATTCTTATTTCACCCAAAGGAAATATTCATAAAAAACCAATTTTATCTTTTAAAGGTTTACCAGTTATTGATGAAGACGAATTTATTTTTGGATTAGAAAAAAAAATATTAAATACAACAAAATCTTTTTCGTTAAATAGTAAAAAACAAGAATATAATTTAATAGAAGCTTTAAAAATAGCTTGTAGAAAATATTCAAAGGAAAAAATTGGCAAAAAACCTTTTACAAATATTAATATAGTTAAAATTTAAAAGTATGAAAAATTAAAACTAGGGAATATAGTAAAAAAAATGCTTATATCTAAATCATTTATACCTATACTAAAAAATAATCCAACTGAGGCAAAAATTAAATCACACCAACTAATGCTTAGAGTTGGAATGATTAAACAATCCTCTGCAGGTATTTATTCTTGGTTGCCTTTAGGCTTTAAGGTGATGAAAAAAATTGAACAAATTGTGAGAGAAGAACAAAACAGAATTGGTGTTCAAGAAATGTTGATGCCCACAATACAATCCAGTGAAATTTGGAAACAAAGTGGTCGCTATGACGATTATGGAGATGAAATGCTTCGTATTAAGGATCGTCAAAATAGAGAAATGTTATATGGTCCGACCAATGAAGAATTAATCACTGAAATATTTAGATCAAGTATTAAGTCTTATAAATCACTGCCACAACTACTATACCATATTCAATGGAAGTTTCGAGACGAGCTAAGACCAAGATTTGGTATTATGAGATGCAGAGAATTTTTTATGAAAGATGCTTATTCATTTGATGTTAATGATGAAGATGCTTTTTTTTCATATAATAAATTTTATTTGTCTTACTTAAAAACATTCAAAAGATTAGATCTTTCAGCTATCCCTATGGCTGCAGATACAGGACCTATAGGTGGAAATCTATCACACGAATTTATTATTTTAGCAGAAACAGGAGAAAGTAAAATTTTTGCTGATAAAAGAATTTTTGATTTAAAAAGTGATGGTTATAAACTAGAAAAAAAATCTTTAGAAGATCTTAGAAAAAAATTTGAAACTTTTTACTCTGTTACTGATGAAAAATATAATAAATCGGATTTTGAAAAAAACGTTCCCAAAGAGCATAGATTAGTTACTAAAGGTATTGAAGTTGGACATATTTTTTATTTTGGTGATAAATATTCAAAGTCATTAAAAGCTGCTGTTGATTTACAAGGTGGTAAAAAAGATTTTGTTAAAATGGGCTCATATGGTATCGGTGTTTCAAGATTAGTAGGCGCCATTATTGAAGCAAAATATAATGATAAAGAAGAAATTATGAAATGGCCACTTTCCGTTTCTCCATATGAAATTGCAATAATTCCTTTAATAACAAAAAATGATACTTCAAATATTGAAAAAGCTAATTCTATCTATAAATTATTAATAGATAAAAATATTGATGTTATTATTGATGATACAGATGAAAACTTTTCTTCTAAACTAAAAAAGTTTAATTTAATTGGTGTTCCATACCAAATATTAATAGGAAAAAGATCTGAAGGGGATTTATTAGAATTTAAAGAAATAGGCAAGGAGACTCAACATTTATCATTAAATCAAATTATTGATTTAATAACTAAACAAAAAGATAAAATTTGATTTCTACATTAGAAAAAACAATTACTTTTAGATATTTAAAACCGAAAAAAAAAGATGGTTTTTTAAATATTATTTCAATTTTTTCATTTATTGGCATAAGTCTGGGTGTTTCCGTTTTAATTATTGTAATGTCAGTAATGAACGGCTTTAGAACTGAATTAGTTAATAAAATTTTAGGTTTTAATCCACATGTTATTATAAAACCTTATTCACATTCTATAACTAGTTCTAAAATTTCTCAAATAAAACTAAAAAATTTCTCAGAAGAATTGATTTTAACTAATAGTGGAGAAGGAATATTAATTAATAAAGAATATACAAAAGGTCTAGTTATTAGAGGTTATCATATTAAAGATTTTTCAAAACTTGATTTTATTAAAAAAGGTAATTTTATTGGTGATCCTAATAAATTAATAAATAATGGCATATCTATAGGCAAGGATTTAAGCTTAAATTATAATTTTAAATTAGGTGATAAAGTTTTAATTATGTCTCCTAGCGGTATTCAAACAATTATAGGAAACTTGCCAAAGCAAGAAACCTATATAATTACTTCAATTTTTGATAGTGGCCTTTCAAATTTTGATCAAAATATTGCATTTATTAACATTACAAGTTTAGAAAGTTTGTTCGATCTTGATCCTTCAGAAAGAAATTTAGAAATTTATTTAAGAGATCCAACTAAAATAGAATTGGTTAAGCCAATAATACAAAAAATTTTTAATGAAGAATTTGTTTATACATGGGCTGATATGAATAATTCATTGTTTTCAGCATTAAAAGTTGAACGAAATGTTATGTTTATAATTTTGTCTTTAATTATTATTGTTGCAGCATTTAATATTATTTCAGGTCTTACTATTTTAGTAAAAAATAAGACAAGAGATATAGCACTTTTAAAATCTATAGGTGTTCAGAATAATTCAATAACCAAAATTTTTTTTATGGTTGGATTTATTATTGGATCATCAGCCACTATATTTGGTATATTCCTAGGAGTTTTATTTTCTATATATATTGAAAATATAAGATTCTTTATAAGCTCAATTTTCAAAATTAGTTTATTTCCTGAAGAAATTTATTTTTTAAGCAAAATGCCTTCCGAAATAAATATTAATTCAATTTTTATAATTTCATTGAGCTCAATAATAGTAACAATTTTAGTTTCTATATATCCAGCTATGCAGGCATCAAAACAAGATCCAATTAAATCTTTAAAATATGAATAATATAATAGAACTAAAAAATGTTTATAAGCACTATATAACAAATAAAAAAAACACAATTTTAAAAAAAATTAATTATAAATTTAAAAAAGGGTTAATTTATTCTCTTGTTGGACCATCAGGCTCAGGGAAATCTACATTGTTAAATCTTCTTTCACTTATAGACAAACCTTCATCTGGTAAAATCCTAATAAATGATAGTATAATTAAATTTAGTGATATTTCCGCTAATGACATGATAAGAGCTGATAAAATAGGTATAATTTATCAACAAAACAACTTACTTCCTGATTTTACTGCACTTGAAAATGTATATCTCGCAAGGTTAACAGTTGAAAAAAATAGTGATAAAGCATTTATTGATGCAAAAAAAATTATCAAAAGTTTTGGTCTTTCACACCGTCATAATCATTTTCCTTCAGAACTTTCTGGAGGAGAATTACAAAGAATTGCAATTTCAAGAGCTTTAATTAATAAACCTGAAATTATATTAGCCGATGAGCCAACTGGTAGTCTTGATCACTCAACTGCAAAAAATGTTTTTAAAACTTTATATAACTTAAAGAATAAAAATAGATTAATAATTTATGCAACTCATAATAGATTCTTTGCGAATATGGCCGATTGTAAATTGGAATTGATTGATGGTATTATAAAACCATCTAATGCGTGAAAATAAAAAACATTCATTCAATCATTTAAAAATACACTCGCAATATTCAATTTGCGAAGGAGCTGTTAAAATTGAAGATTTGAAAATTTTTTGCAAAGAAAATAAAATTAAGTCTGTAGGTTTGTCTGATACTTCTAATTTATGTGGTGCTCTTGAATTTTCGGAAAATATATCTAAAGTTGGCACTCAACCTATTATTGGAACACAAATAAATTTTAAATTTGATAATACTATCGGACTTTTGCCATTAATTGCTCTAAATGAGAGTGGTTATAAAAAAATAATAGACTTATCATCTAAATCATATTTAGAAAATGATGCTCTTTCAGAACCTCATCTTAATATAAATGAATTATATAAAGTTAATGAAGGCGTATTAGTTTTATCTGGAACTACCCAAGGTTTTTTTGGTAAATTATTTGATAAAGGTAGATTCGATGAAATAACAAAAATTTATGAAAAATTATCATCAATATTTATTGACAGATTTTATTTAGAGATTCAAAGACATGGAGATAAAAATGAGATGCTCTTTGAAAAATATAATTTAAAACAATCTTCTCAATTAGAAATTCCTACAATTGCCACCCATGAAGTATTCTATTTAAACCAAGATATGCATGAGGCGCATGATGCGCTAACATGTATTGGTTCAAAAACATATGTCAATGAAAAAAATAGAATTAAATATAGTGATCAACATTATTTTAAATCAGAAGAAGAAATGTCAAAATTATTTTTTGATTTACCTGAAGCTTTAGAAAATAACTATAACCTACCTTTTAGATGCAATTTTAAACCAAACTTTTCTAAGCCAGTTCTACCTAATATTAGTTCAGAAAAAGGAGGTAATGCTGACGAAGTATTAACAAAAGAATCTGAAGAAGGTTTAAAAAATAAATTTCAAAAAGTATTTAAAGTTGATGACAAAAATTTATCTGCTAATAAACAATTTATAAAATATAAAGATAGACTTGACCACGAGCTAAAAATTATTGTTGAAATGAAATATGCTAGTTATTTTTTAATAGTGTCAGATTACATAAAATGGGCAAAAAATAACGATATACCAGTTGGCCCAGGTAGAGGTTCCGGTGCTGGTTCATTGGTTGCGTGGTGTTTATCAATTACAGATGTAGATCCAATAAAATTTAATTTAATTTTTGAAAGGTTTTTAAATCCTGATCGTATATCAATGCCTGATTTTGATATTGATTTTTGTGAAGAAAAAAGAGATTTAGTTTTTAAATATCTGATAACAAAATATAAAGATAGCGTTGCTCATATAATTACTTTTGGAAAATTAAAAGCAAGAATGGTAATAAGAGATGTCGGTCGAGTACTTGGTTTACCATATGGTTATGTTGATAGTATTTCTAAAATGATACCTTTTGATCCTTCTAGACCTTTAAGTTTAATAGAATGTATTAATAACGAACCTAGACTGCAAAAATTAATAAAAGAAGACAATAGAGTTAAAAAATTAACTGATCTTTCTTTGAAATTAGAAGGTTTGAATAGAAATATTGCAACGCATGCGGCCGGTGTTGTTATAGCTGATAAAAAATTAACTGAATTTGTACCTCTGTATAAAGATTCATCTTCTGACCTTTTATTACCATCGACACAATTTGATATGTACTCTGCGGAAAATGCTGGATTAATTAAATTTGATTTTTTAGGCTTAAAAACATTAACTGTAATAAATAAAACACAAAAATTAATTAATAAAAAAAATAAAAATTTCACAATAGAAAACATCAACTTTGAGGATCAAAAAGTTTTTGACCTACTTTCGAGCGGCAACACCGTTGGCTTATTTCAACTTGAAAGTACTGGAATGACTGAAGCATTAATTCAAATGAAACCTAACCATTTAGAAGATATTATAGCCCTAGTTGCTCTTTATCGACCTGGTCCAATGAGCAATATACCTACATATATTGACTGTAAACATGGCAAACAGACTCCTGATTATTTACATCCTTACTTGGAAGATATTCTTAAACCAACATATGGTGTCATTATATATCAAGAACAAGTAATGCAAATTGCGCAAAAACTTTCAGGTTTTACTGCTGGAGAAGCAGATATTTTAAGAAGAGCAATGGGTAAAAAAAAAAGAACAGAACTAGAAAAACAAAAACAAAGATTTATTGATGGAGCTGCTAAAAATGGAATTGACAAAGAAGTAGCTGCAAGTATTTTTTTAAAAATTGAACCATTTGCTCAATATGGTTTTAATAAAAGCCACGCAGCTGCATATGCGATAATAGCTTTTCAAACAGCATATTTAAAAACTTACTATCCACATGAATTTTTTTCAGCGTCTATGACAATGGATATTTCAAATCAAATGAAGCTTGGTGAATTTTATGAAGAACTTAAAAGATTGAATATTAATATTATAAGACCAGACATTAATAAATGTTTTGCAGATTTTAGATCTGACGACAATAATTTTTATTATGCTTTAGGAGGTGTTAAAGCCGTTGGCTATATGGCTGTATCTAATATTGTTAATGAAAGAATCAAAAATGGTGAATTTAAATCGATCAATGATTTTATTAAAAGAGTAAAACCTAAAGATATTAATAAACTTCAATTAGAGGGATTGGTTAAAGCTGGATCCTTCGATAATATTAATTCTAATAGATATGCTTTATTTAACTCTATTCCTAATTTTATTTTAAAATCTAAGAGTAACTTTGACAATAAAGTAGCAAATCAAATTGATTTGTTTTCATCGGATGAAATTAAAGATGAAGATATTGTTTTACAAATCGAAGATTGGAAATTTGAGGAAAGATTATCTAAAGAATTTGAAGCTATTGGTTTTTTTATTTCAGATCATCCACTAAACCAATTTAAAGAAATTTTTGATAATTATAACATAATTGATTTTAATAAATTTAATAGTGATAAAGAAATAAAAGCAAATAATATTGCTGCTACTCTTTTAAAAATCCAAGAAAAAAAAACACAAAAGGGTAATACTTATGCTATTATTAAATTAACAGATTTAAGAAGTGTATTTGAGTTATTTATTTTTTCAGATGTTTTAGAATCAAATAGAAACCTTTTAGTTGAGGGTAATTCATTAATCATAACTTTAAGCAAAAATATTGCTGAAGGTGAAAACAGATTCAAAAGAATAAATGTTAAGAAAATTTCTTCCCTTAAAGATTTATTTAATAAACCAGTTTCTGAAATTGAATTAAAATTGAATCATCCTGAACAAGTTAAAGAAATTTCAAATATATTAATAAAAGAAGGGTCTACTAATGTTAAAATTATAATTAATAATTTAGATAATGATCTTGTTTTTCAGCTAAAGAATAAAAGGTTAGTGGATAGGCAATCATTGAATATTCTTAAAAATCAAGGTATTTTAACAACTATTCATTAAAAAATGCTTGTTTATTAGCTAAATAATTTGTAAATAACCCTCTAAATTAACACGCACACAATTTGTGGTTTTAAACCTCCGGTCCTTAAGTGGAAATAATTGTGGTGGCTTAACCGGGAAAAAAAATGAATATACCTACTATAACTATTAAGCAGCTTTTAGAAGCTGGCGTTCATCTTGGCCATAAAACATTAAGATGGAATCCAAAAATGAAAAAATACATATTTGGAAAAAGAGAATCAATTCATATTATAGATCTTACTCAAACTCTTGAATTAACAAGTTTAGCTTTAGAGAAGGTTTATAATACAATTATCAATAATGGTAAAATTTTATTTATATCAACAAAGAAGCAAGCTTCTGAATCAATAGCGAGTTTAGGTAAAGAAACAAACCAGTACTATGTAAATTATAGATGGCTGGGAGGAATGTTAACTAATTGGGGAACTATATCCAAATCAATAAAAAAACTTCATAAAATTAATACAGATTTAGTTTCAGAAAATAGAGGTTTTACAAAAAAAGAATTATTAAAAATGACTGTACTAAGAGATAAATTACAGAGATCTCTTGGTGGTATTTCAGAAATGAAAAAAATTCCAGATTTAGTATTCGTGATTGATACTAACTATGAATCTTTAGCAATTAAAGAATCAATTAAATTAGGTATTCCTATTATTGCAATATTAGATACTAATTCAGATCCAGACGGAATTAATTTTCCTATTCCAGGTAATGATGATGCTAGAAGATCTATTGATTTATATTGTAACTTAATAAGAGAAACAATTCATAATGCAAATAATGAAAAACCTACCATTACCGAACAAAATATAAGTTCTAACGAATTGCCAGAAAAAAATTTAAAAATAAAAGAAACTCAAGATTTTAAAAAATAAAATTTTAACTAATGTCAAACTATACTGATAAAATAAAAAAATTAAGGCACAGCACAGGCGCAGGTTTTAAAGATTGTAGTAGCGCAATTAATGAATCCAGAGGTGATATTGATAAAGCTATAGAAATTTTAAGAATTAAAGGAATTTCTAAAGCTTCGAAAAAAATGTCTCGTGATGCAAAAGAAGGTCTTGTTGCTATAAGTGGAGATAAAAATAAAATATCTACTATAGAAGTAAATTGTGAAACAGATTTTGTAGCAAAGAATGATGAATTTATTAATTTTGCGAAAGAGTTGAGTGAATTAAATCTTAATAATAATGCTAATGTTGAAAAGTTAAAAAATGCTGTAATGAAAAACGATAAAACTGTTGAAGAAAACTTAATTAATTTTATATCTAAAATTGGTGAAAAAATAACAATTGGACGTACAAAAATTTTTAATTCTCATGGAACAAAAAATTATAGTTATTCCCACACAATAGTTAAAGATAACCTTTCTAAACTTGCTGTTATTGTTTCATTAGAAACAAGTAATTCTTCTAACGATCTAGATGAATTTGGAAAAAAACTTGCTATGCATATAGCTGCATTAAATCCATTAGTTATCGATTCTAATTCAATTAATAAAGAAATTTTGAATAAAGAAGAAAAATTAATATCTGAAGAATTAAAAAATACGGGTAAGCCTGACGAAATAATTAAGAAAATTGGTATTGG
>Ga0257109_1000887_pt1 | contig 10195 bp, 8 predicted proteins | sample LP_taG_8_FD_191566 | JGI IMG/M metagenome (GOLD analysis project Ga0257109, IMG submission 191566) | Marine microbial communities from Northeast Subartic Pacific Ocean, Canada - LP_J_2011_P26_2000m | ecosystem: Environmental > Aquatic > Marine > Oceanic | place: Canada: Northeast Subartic Pacific... | reverse complement strand
TGCATGAAGCAGTTGGGCATCCATTGGAGGCTGATTTCAACCGCAAAGGAACCTCTGCTTACAGCGGACGTATTGGTGAAAAAGTAGCTTCAGACTTGTGTTCGATCTATGACTCCGGGACTATTCCTCACGAACGCGGTGCAATAAACTTTGACGACGAAGGAGTTCCTTCTGCAGAAAATATTTTGATCGAAAATGGAGTTTTGCGTAACTACATGCATGACAGGATCAGCGCCAAACACTTCCGTACCAATCCTACCGGAAACGGACGGAGGGAATCATATGCGCATTATCCAATACCACGAATGACATCAACTTACTTGGCGAATGGGGAATCTGATCCGGAGGAAATCGTAAGATCAATTAAAAAAGGGATTTATTGTCAGGAATTCAGCGGTGGACAAGTGGATATTTCTAATGGTGATTTTGTCTTTGTGCCAACTGTTGCATGGCTGGTGGAAGATGGCAAAAAAACCGTGCCGATTAAAAATTTCACCTTAATTGGAAATGGGCCGGATGTAATGTCAAAAGTCAGCATGGTCGGCAACGATTTTGCTATGAGTGAAGGAATATGGACCTGTGGAAAGGAGGGACAGAGTGTCCCTGTTGGAGTCGGACTTCCAACTGTACTGGTTTCTGAAATGACAGTTGGAGGAATGTAGAGAACAAGAATCTAAGATACGTCAGGCTCAAATACAAAATACTTTGGGTTTAACGTAATAGCATTCCTTTTGTTATCCCCGACTTGATCCGGACTCCATGAACCTGACTATGTCGATAACGAGCTTTGAAAGGCCCCCCTGGATTCCTGGTCTGCTCTTCGCCAGTTCAACTTTTTATTTCCAAACCAAATTGGTTCTTATTCTTTCTTGAGTTTATCTGCAGTCAGGTTTGAAATTTCACAACTAAGTACTGCAAGCTCAAGACGATCTAAAATATTTTCATCAAGGAGTGGCTGATAATTTACCTCAGTACCAGATCCGGAACTTGAAACTGAAGTAGTCAGCTCATTTGTTTCGACAAACAATTTTAGTTGTTTCGCTAAATGAGTGGTTTGTGATTTGATTTTCTTTAGTTGAGCAGATGCTTTTATCCAATCTTTAGAAAAACGGGCCATTTCAACCAGTTTATTAAAACTAAAGCTATCGTCAGTTTTAACGTGCTTACCCCATAATTCAGCTAAACCCAGAGAGCCAGCCTTATCACTCATCCTGTCCATGAAGGACTGGTTGTTTTTAAAAATATCAAACAGATCAATAGTGATGATCTTTTCCTCTCCAGCCCCCTTACTTACAGGACGTTTCATTTCTTTAAGTCTTAACTCACGAATCTTAATATCCTTGAGAAATCTTTTACGGGCGCTAGTCTGTAGCTGATATTCATCTTCATCTTCAAAATGAGATTTTTCCATTTTGTTAATGACACGCATTACCTCCTCCAATTTTAATTTGACTACCATTAAAGCTTCCTCTCCAGCTGCAATTTTTCCTTCTATCTGGTCTTTCTGCTGAACTTTACGCTCTTCTTTCTTACTGATAGTTGCTTTTTTGCGTAATGCAACTCTGACAGGAAAAGAGTCTTCAGTGAATTTCCATGAGTTAAAAAAAACAATTTCAACATGTTCAAAGTCTGGGGAATTAAAAAGGAATTCTTGAATATTGGCTTTAGCAAACTCGTCCTCAGCATGTGCATTTCGAAACTCCTGAATTTTTTTTGAAAGTTCACTTGTAGAAATAAATGAAAGGAATTTACGTTTAAAATCAAGGGCAACTAGACCATCAATTGTACGCTTATCCATATCATCGATGATCATCACGTGAACCAGGCCCTTCATCAGACCGTCTAAAATTGCGATTCCAGTGATTTTTTCAATAGATGTACTGAGAATATAACCAATTCCTTTGTAGTAAGGTTTTTCAACCTGAGAAATTTTCTTCTCAAGACGGTTTTCTAAATCCTCATACTTTTGTATCAATTGCTGTTTGCCGCGCAAAACAGCATCAATCAAAGCCAATTTGACAAAAGCAGGGTGTTTCTCTCGATCTATACAAGTTTGCTGTACTTCCTTGTAGCGCCCAATTAATTTTGTCAACTTCACTGAATCAATTGAAGGTAATTTTTCTATCTGCAATTTTGGCATGCCCGGAACACGAAAAATTAAACCGAGACTGCTCGCATCATGAGCTTTCCCTTTTGGAATATCTCCTGGATAACTTAAAATCCAGTGGAATTTTTTCTGCTTCTCTTCTGGATAATTCGTTTCATCAACTGCAACTGTTACACCTGAGTCATGTAAGCGATCCACCAAAGTCTTCATGTAAATTTTGCGTAGATCTTTTCTGAGAAGCAGCAGGATTAGATTTTCTTTATTTGTGCTGTCTGTCATATCCCGTTTGTTTTGTTACTGTTCAGCCATTTTGGCATTACTCTTCTTCGTCCAGATGAAAATGGGTCATTGCCTCCTTGGTAAAAATTGCACGATCATCAAATGTGGCTTTGAGTTTAGCAGAACTTACTTTTAGTTCCTTATACTCTTCAGTACCTTCTTTGAGTTTTTTATCTGGGTCATAGTTGTCCAAAAATTTCATATACTGTGCAGCGGACTGTAGATCATTGACGTAGATTTTAATCTGAAATAATAATACACACGTGCGCATTATTTCGACTCCTTTCAGACTTTCAAAAACGGGTTCCAATGCATCAACTACTTTTTTCAGGTTTTCTTCAGCAGCATCCCTGTTCTGGGATTCCATCAGCATTTCTGCTTGAACCATCAGCATTGAAGCTTTTTTACGGAGTGCAGCACCTTTCTTCTCGTCATTTGAAGCAATGCTGACCATTTGTTCAAAGGTTGCAATTGCCAAATCATAAGAGAGGATAGCCTGTTGTGTATCTCGATCTTCCCCGTAAAACGGTTCTCCTATTTCCTGTGCTTTTTTCAGCAATGGTTCAATTTTTTCTTCCCATCCTTTGCTAAACTCTTCTACTGAAAATGTTGGCTCAGATGTCTCCATACGTTTAAAATGTTCTTTGTCGTGACTGGAGAAACCGCATTTAGAGCAGGAAACAACTTGAATTAGATTAAAATCACAAAATTTCAGCTCACCTGCAGACCTAACAAAAGAAGGTATTCCAAAAATATTTAGGTCAGTAATCATACTTTTGGAATGCAATACATAAAATTTGATCTTTTTATTATCGCAAACATAACATTTCAAAAAACTACCCAACAGTGAATCTTTCTCTGTATCAAAAAATCCGCCGTCTGAAACTACAGCAAAATCTTCAGGATTCAAAATCTGCATAATTCCATGATCTTCAAATAATCTTTGCTCAATACGTGCTCGTATCACATAGTGGCCTTCATCAAATTTAACCTGATGTTGTTTTTCCATTATACAGGAAAGAGGATCCCAGTGTTTTTCATCTCCTTTTAATGGCCTTTCAGAATGGACACTCTTAAGAACATAAAGCATTATTTTTACTTTTGGCATCAGGGCTTTTCCCAACCGAAATGTGACTCCAGTTTCATCAACTTTTGTCAAACTCACTCTAGCCTTTAAACTCCCTGTTTCTACAATTGCTTGGGGCAAGTCCCTCTCCAAAAGTGCACGAGCGCTTTTCCAGAGTTTTGTCAAAATTTCATTGTTAAAACTCAATAATCTTCCCGCTAAGAGGAAATAACCAATTTCTTTTGGAGATAAATCAGCATCTGCGACCATCAGTTGCGCAAGATATTTAAGCATCAGGAAAGCTTGCTTTGGGTCTATATCCAGGGGACTCAACTCCGGAGCTTTGCCATCCTTAATGATAGCCATCAATTTTTCAATTTTATCTTTGTCATCCAAAAAATTGATGGCCTCCCGGAGAAAAACCATTTCAGACTGATCAGCATGTCCATCAGCAACGACCATTCCGGCAATTGAGTTGGCAAACCATTGTTTTTCTTCCGCTGACATTTCCTCTAAATTTGGTAACTGCATGCTTTTTTTCTATTAAATTAAATTACTGACTTCCATTTAAAAACCGTAGCTAAAGCCCATCAAATAACCTGTTGAACCAAGGCGTTGATCACCAGATCCACTTCCGCTGGAACTGTCAATGGTCAATATACCAGCCTCCGTCCAAAAGTCATCTGATATTTCCATTCCCATTCTGAATTCAGAGACTAAAGAATTTCCCCGTTTACGCTGACTTCCAAGACTATACTCTGTATTTGCCAGCCCCATACCGGCACTTATTTTCCATGATTCAGACAGCGAATGCTGAGTTTTTGCAATGACACCCAGATGCCTGGTGCTGGATTTTGCACTGCTTCCGCTTGAACCAAACATTTGAAAGGATTGTTCTGAAAGGAAACCTTTTACTCCCAAACCATCATTGTACCACCACTCGCCCCAAAAAACACGATTGCTCAAGTCCAGCTGATTGCGAAACGCGCCGTAATGCGGTGTGCCGAGTATCAGCAAATCCAGGCCTGCCTGCCAGATCGGTAATTTTCTGCCCACACCACCAAAAATTGTGGGAGTTTGAGAAGATTGTTCTTCAGAAAGAGTGGTGATTGATTCAGTGGCGGTTAATTCTGCTGCATCTGCAACCTGAATATTGCTGCTCAAAAGTATCATCAGACCCGCAAAAAACAATCCTGAGTAATAATGAATATTTTTAAAATTAATTTTTTCTTTACATCTAAGCCTCAGGATTCCAGGCCGGTTTGCGTTTGCTGAAAAAAGCATCGATTCCCTCTTTGATTGACTCAGATTCCCAGGCATTTGCCAGTTTTTCAATTGTAGCACTACGTACATCTGCCGGCTCTTTTCCCCTTACCTCTGCAATAAGGCGCTTTGCAGCAGAAACTGCTTCCGGAGCACAGCGCAGCAGTTCGTTTATTTCTTTTTCAATGGCCTCATCCAGTTTATCAGCAGAAACAGCTTTGGAGATTAAACCCAAATGAACAGCTTCTTCTGCGGAAAATCGATGTGCGTTCAGCATAATACGCCTTGCATTTGACGGGCCTATACGGCGCAACACAAATGGTGAGATTGTGGCCGGAAGCAGTCCCAGCAAAACTTCAGTTAGTGAAAACAAGGCTTCTTCTACTGCAATCGCAATGTCACAACAGGCAATCAAGCCCACTGCGCCTCCAAAAGATAAACCATTGATCCGTCCAATTAGTGGCTTGTTGAGTTGGTCCAGTTCTCCAAGCATTTCTGACAGTTCCGTTGCCTCTGCTATCCTGTCTTCTCTTTTTTGTCCTGCAATTTTCTGCATCCATCGTAAATCTGCTCCGGCGCAAAAAGACTTTCCGGCACCAGTCAAAATCACTGCCCGGACTTCCGGTTTTGCATTTAAATCTGTTACTGCCTGTCGCAGTTCACGTATCATCTCCAGACTCATTGCATTGTGAACATCCGGACGATTCAAGGTCAAAGCGGCAATCTTGCGTTCGTCTATCTCTAAAATTAAGGTTTTATAATCCATTTTATCTTTGCTGAAATTACTTTAAACTGAAAAGTGGTATTATCCACTTTTGAGTAATAACGGCAAGTTTTTGCTGGAATCGGTTTTAAGAAAAAATTAACAGAGGAGTTGTACCACCTCCCTGCTCAGGAAGAACGGGGAGATGCTCCAAAAAATGTAAGTTTATTCTAAAGTTGGAGATGGTTTCGTCGGCTGTGAACCATATTTAGAGAGGTAGTTTGAAATGCTTTCCAGATTACTGGTGATGCTTGCTCCTGATCCTCCAAACGTCGTACTGGAATATGATGAGTTGTCAAAATCACAGGAAGTTGTTGGAGCAAAAGTAATATTGTCCTGAATAGATTTCCAGACATTATTAGTACTGTCATAACTCAACTGCTGCCGCTGAACTTTTGACTCTCCAGCTCTATTTATAACTTGCGCTGGTCCAGCCCAATTGCAAATCATCCGGTCAATGTTCGTGGTACGATACTTGTTGGTTCCAGAGCTGTTATCCGGGTGAGGGTTGAAGCCAAAATAGGCATCACCTGTCAGCGTTCCGGAGCTGTTGTCCGTCTTGATGTTGAATGTCCTGGTGTAGCAATCATTTTTTCCTGCTTGCCAGGCATAGCCGACTTTTCCGAATCCTTCCTTGATAATTTATTCACCTTTTCTATCCGAGCTAACCACATTACTGACTAACATTGAAGAATTATCCATAACTTGTTGGTCCTATATGCTGTAAAAATAAAGCCATGTAAAATAATTATTTTATTACATTTTTTTCAAATGCAAAAATATATGTTAGAATTTAAAATATCCACCTAGATCATAACACTTGAAGCAAATGACTGCTCGACACACTATTGAAAACAAAAACAGGCTTTTACAGGTTGCGCGGGAATCTCTGGAATATTTTCTGATAAATGGACAACGAACTGAATTTACACCTGAAAATCCTGAGTTGCTAACAAAGCAGGCAGTATTTGTCACTCTGAGGAAAAGAGATTCCGGAGATTTGCGTGGCTGTATAGGACAAACCGAAGCGCGTTTTCCATTAATTGAGGCCGTTGCGAAGACAGTCATTTCTGCTGCTGTTGATGATTCACGTTTTCCTCAGGTGAAACTGAATGAGTTAGCGAATTTGCTGATTGAAATAAATGTACTCACGCCAATGTTCGACATAACACCTGAAAATGTGGTGGTTGGTAAACACGGATTGCTGCTCAGCAAAGGATCATGTAGAGGGCTGTTTTTACCGGAAGTAGCAGTTTCACGAGGCTGGGACCGCCTCACTTTTCTGGATGAGCTATGCCGTAAAGCAGATTTACCAAGAGGCAGTTGGAGGGATGCTGACGCTGAACTTCAGGCCTTTGAATCAGAATCTTGGGAAGAAATTGAAAATGCTATTTGATTTTATTTTTCGTCAGCTCCGCCCGCTTATTTTTTCCGGAGACGCCGAAACCGCACATGAGCGGATGCTGACGATTGTTGAAAGTATTTCAAAAATTCCCGGGCTGATACCGTTATTACGACGTCAATTCATGGAGGAACATTCCGTTTTGCGTACCCAACTTTTTGGTAGATCTCTGCAAAACCCAATTGGACTTGCAGCAGGATTTGACAAAGACGGACGGATTCATCCCGCACTATTCGCACTCGGTTTTGGTTTCGTGGAAATTGGAACGGTTACTCCATATCCTCAAGCTGGCAATCCACGCCCACGTCTTTTCCGCCTCCCTGAAGATGAGGCATTGATAAACCGTCTTGGTTTCAACAATCATGGTGCCAGTGAAATGGCAGAATTACTTGCTTCCACACTAAAGAGATTCATACCAAAAGATACTGATATTTTTGAACTAAATAGTAATCTTACGGCAAATATTGCTTCAGGAATGCTCGGCATCAATATAGGGAAAAATAAAGATACCTTACTTGAAAAAGCCTCCGATGATTACGTTTCTTGTCTCAGCATGCTTCATCCATATGCTGATTATTTCACGCTCAACATCAGTTCTCCGAACACTGAAGATTTACGAAATTTACAGGAAAAAGACGCACTTCGTGTTTTACTTGATTCTGTCTGTGCGTGCCGTGATAAGCTGGACCAGAATCATTCCCGGAAAACACCTCTGCTTGTTAAACTGTCTCCGGACCTGGATGAAACTGCATTGGGAAGCAGCATTCGCGTGATGAAGGAGTTTTCAATTCAAGGAGTGATAGTCGCCAACACGACTGTGAAACGTCCGGAACTGAAAAGCAAACAGCGAAACGAAAACGGAGGCCTGAGCGGAAAACCGCTGCAGAAACGCAGCACGGAAATGATAAGAAATGTTTTTCAGAAATTAGGAACAGAAATCCCGATTATAGGTGTGGGGGGGATTTTCAGTGGAGCAGATGCATATGACAAAATCAGAGCCGGCGCATCCGCAGTACAAATTTACACGGCACTGATTTACGAAGGTCCCGGACAGGTCCGTAAAGTAAAACGGGAACTTGCGAAATTATTAAACGAGGATGGATTCTCTTCTGTTTCAGATGCGGTAGGAGTGGACAGTTGAATCTGCCGCGCTATATCTTTTGTCGAATTATTTCCAGCATTTCAGTAATTGAAGTCAGCTTTAGTCTGGGACGCCCCTGCGCCTCTCCTGCTTCGGTTTCATGAGCATCCAGCAGCCTCCAGTCTGCAAATGAAACATAGTCTACTTTTCTTGATTCCAGCAGAGAAACAATGTCCGGAAGCACCACATTTTGACCGGCCTCCATTTTTTCTGCCAAGAAAGTTTCCAGCATGCGATGCACGGTTTCAACTGCATCCTGTTTATTGGTACCAATCACACCGCTGGGGCCACGCTTAATCCAGCCGGCAACATATTCACGATTCCGAAGAGAATTACCGTTTTCAGGATCTTTGACTTGTCCGCTTTCATTTGGAATCGTTCCGGATTTTTGATCAAAAGGCAGGTCTGCAAGTGGTTTTCCTAGATAACCGATTGAACGGAAAATCAGGCCTGCATCTTCTTCAATTTTATTTTCAGTTGCCTGGGGCCGCAAACTGCCGTCATCCTGTTTCACAAGTTGATTTCGTACCATACTTATTTTTTCAACCTTGCCGTCTCCGGATATTTCAAGAGGTGAAGCAAGAAAGAGGAAATGGACCCGTTTCTTTTTTCCAGACAGTTTCCTCAATGAAATTTGTGTAAGTATCTCAATGTTTTTCTTTGTATCTTTGCTTGCTTCCGTTTCCAGGATCTCCAGGCTTTCAGCGTCCAGTTCCAGAGAATTACCTTCTACCATAACATCGGCTTCAGGAAGTTCCAGGAACTCCCTAACTTCAGCAGGTGAAAATGCCGCCTGCAGAGGACCACGACGCCCTACCAGCCAGATATTTTCAATTTGACTTTTACGCAGTGCCTCAAGAGCATAATCGGTAATATCCGTTGCAGCCAGTTCTTCCGAAGTTTTTGCCAGAATTCGTGCCACATCCAGCGCAACGTTTCCCATGCCAATCACAAATGCATTCTTGACAGACAAATCAAACTTATATTCACGAAAATCGGGATGTCCATTATACCATCCAACAAACTCAGTTGCAGAATGACTGCCCTCCAAATACTCACCCGGAATTCCGAGCGCACGATCGGATGAACTTCCAACTGAATAAATTACTGCATCATAGTGTTTAAGCAAATCCGACTGGTAAAGGTCACTCCCAAATTCAATATTTCCAAAGAATCTGAAGTTTGGGTTTTCAGCAATGCGATTGTAGATTTTTGTTACAGATTTTATTTTCTGGTGATCCGGAGCCACTCCTCCGCGAACCAGTCCGAAAGGAGTAGGAAGCCGGTCAAACATGTCAACTTTTATTTCCCATGACTTCTGACGGAACAACTCCCCAGTTGCATAAAAACCTGCAGGCCCGGAACCGATTACTGCAATTTTCCAGGATGTATCCATTTCTTAAGTTTTTTTATAGCCTAATTTATATTTGAAACTGTCGTGAAAAGTCCAAAACCTTTTTAGTTCAGACTTACTGCGAAAACATCAAAAAGATTTATAAGATTCTCAAAAAAATATCTTTCCGGTGAATACTGGTACAAACAAAGCTCTTATTCAGCTTTTATTTTCCTACAGCAACAGCCCGAAATAAAATTTCCGCACCGCCATTTTTCAGCAGCCACTGTGCAACATCTTTTCCCAATTGCAGCGCATTTTGTCGTGGTGCACTTGCTTCGTAACGTAATTGGATTTTTCCTTCAGAATCTCCAATAAAGGCCCTCAAAAACAACTCTTCTCCGTTCAGTATGCAATATCCTGCCAAAGGAAGCTGACAATTTCCTTCAAGTTCTGCCAGCAAAGAACGCTCTGCAAGCAGGCAGTCCCAGGTAAGTGGATCATGAATATGCTGAATACGACTCAGCGCAGCTTCATCTCCAGCTCGTGTTTCAATTCCAATAGCACCTTGACCAATTGCAGGAAGCATCCATTCAATCGGCAAAATCTCAGTGATTCGCTTCTCTAACTTGATCCGCTTTAATCCTGAAACTGCTAAAATCACTGCATCTACTTCTCCCTGATCCAGTTTTCTGAGCCGGGTTTCAACATTTCCACGCAAACTCATGACAGTCAAATCTGGTCGATGATGCTGCAATTGTGAAGCACGACGCAAGGAACTTGTTCCGACAACAGCGCCGCCAGGAAAGTTATCGATACTTCCGAATTTTGGACAAATCCA
>Ga0257109_1000886_pt1 | contig 10199 bp, 7 predicted proteins | sample LP_taG_8_FD_191566 | JGI IMG/M metagenome (GOLD analysis project Ga0257109, IMG submission 191566) | Marine microbial communities from Northeast Subartic Pacific Ocean, Canada - LP_J_2011_P26_2000m | ecosystem: Environmental > Aquatic > Marine > Oceanic | place: Canada: Northeast Subartic Pacific... | reverse complement strand
TTCTCTGCAGTTAACTAATCCATCATGAACCCTTTTGTTTGTTATTTTATCAGTATTATCGAAAACTTTAGATAATGAACCATATTCTTTTAATAGTTTCACCGCTGTCTTAACCCCAACTCCAGCAACGCCTGGAACATTATCTGAAGAGTCACCCATGAGAGCTAATAAATCAATAAATTTTTCTGGTGGAAGACCCCATTTCTCTACCACACCATCTATACCATATATAATCGGAGATGCATTTCGTTTACCAGGTGTATATAGGAATATGTCTTCATTTATTAACTGCATAAAGTCTTTATCACCACTAACTATATAAGATTCAATATCATTATCTGTAACTGACTCAGCGATTGTACCAATAATATCATCAGCCTCATACCCAGGTTTTTTAAGAACAGGAATATTCATTGCTTCTAGTAATTCCCAGATATGCGGTATCTGTTCTTGCAATTCTACTGGCATTTCAGGTCTATTTGCTTTGTACTCTGGATACATTTTGTGCCTAAATGTTTTTTCCTTAGAATCAAAAGCACAGACAAAATAATCTGGATTTTCATCCTTAATTATTTTCTGTATTTGATTAGAGAACCCAAACAGTGCACTAGTGTGTAACCCATAGCTAGTCACCAACGGATTACGAATTAATGCATAATGCGAACGATATAGGATAGCATAACCATCAATAATAAATAATTTCTTTTTTGATTTTTTCATCAAGGGACGGTAAAAAATTACTTAACGCATTACTCATGAGCATGATGTTTTTAAAAATAAAAAAGCCCCGAATTGGGGCTTTTTTATTTGATTGAAATAGGATGACCTAAGGCAGATTACATCATGCCCCCCATGCCGCCCATATCACCACCTGGTGGCATTGATGGCATTTTATCGTCTTCTGGAATTTCAGTGACTGCTACCTCAGTCGTAAGAATCATACCCGCGATTGATGCTGCATTCTGAACCGCCACTCTTGCAACCTTAGTTGGATCAATAATGCCGGCCTCAAACATTTTTACATATTCACCATTCCTCGCATCGAACCCATGGTCACCTTTTTTATCTTTGATATTCTGCACAACAATCGATGATTCAACTCCAGCATTTTCACAAATTTGCCTTACTGGTGCTTCAAGAGCACGTGCTACAATATCAATACCAACCTGCTGATCCTCATCAACCTTGACCTTTGATAGAGCTGGAACAGCTCGAAGCAGAGCTACACCACCACCAGGTATTATACCTTCTTCAACAGCAGCTCGTGTAGCATGAAGAGCATCCTCTACACGCGCTTTTTTCTCTTTCATTTCTAGCTCGGTTGCGGCACCAACATTTATTACAGCAACACCACCGGAGAGTTTTGCCAAACGCTCCTGAAGTTTTTCGCGGTCATAGTCAGAAGATGTTTTATCTATCTGAACTTTAATCTCATTAATCCTCGCTTTAATAGCATCAGAGGAACCACCACCATCAACAATAGTAGTATTATCCTTGTCTGAGATAACTCTTTTTGCAGTACCTAGGTATTCAATGGTGGCATTATCTAGCTTGTAGCCAGCATCCTCAGATATTACAGTAGCACCTGTAAGAACGGCGATATCTTCAAGCATTGCCTTACGTCGATCACCAAATCCTGGAGCCTTAACAGCAAGTACTTTAAATGTCCCACGTAACTTGTTCACAACAAGAGTTGCAAGTGCCTCGCCCTCAATATCCTCGGCGATTATAACCACAGGTTTGCCCGTTTGAACAACTTTTTCCAATAGAGAAAGAAGATCCTTCATATTACTTATCTTTTTATCGTGGATAAGAATATATGGGTCTTCAAGTTCTGCATCCATTGACTCTGAATTAGTCACAAAATATGGAGAAAGATAACCCCTGTCAAACTGCATCCCTTCAACAGTTTCTAAGTATGTTTCCGCTGTTTTACTATCCTCAACGGTAATCACACCATCTTTACCAACTTTTTCCATTGCCTCTGCAATCTTATCTCCGATCTCTCTATCATCATTAGCTGAGATTGTCGCAACATTAGCGATTTGGGTTGAATCAGGAAGATCTTTACTCTGAGACTTAAGAGAATCGACTACTGCTGCTGCTGCTGCATCAATTCCTCTTTTTATTGACATAGGATTTGCACCTGCGGTGACATTTTTTAATCCCTCTGTAACAATAGCTTGAGCTAAAACAGTTGCAGTCGTTGTACCGTCACCCGCAACATCAGAAGTTTTTGATGCAACCTCTTTAACCATCTGCGCACCAACATCTTCCATTTTATTTTCAAGTTCAATCTCTTTGGCAACGGTTACCCCGTCCTTTGTCACTGTAGGTGCACCAAATTTTTTCTCAATAACTACATTGCGACCTTTTGGTCCAAGTGTGACTTTAACAGCGTTTGCGAGTTTGTCCACTCCTCGTTTTAACGCGCCTCTAGCCTCTACATCATATTTTATTTCTTTAGCCATTAGTTTTCTCCTTACATTATTGCGAGAATATCACTCTCGCGCATAATTATATAATCGGTACCTGCAACATTAACCTCTGTTCCAGAATATTTTCCATATAAAATCTTATCTCCGCTTTTTACTGACATTTCTACAAGTGTTCCTGAGTCACTTATTTTCCCAGGGCCTGCAGCAACAACAGTGCCTTGCTGAGGTTTTTCTTGTGCAGTATCTGGAAGAATGATACCTCCGGAAGATTTTTCCTCTGCAGCGGCAGGTTCGACGACAACTCTATCTGATAAAGGTTTTAAACTTAAACCCATTGTTAACGCTCCTTATTATTATTGTGTTTCTTTATAATCTAATTTGTTTTAAATAAAGCATTACAGCGGCCGCGAAGATAATAACTAAATGCCAATAATTTCAATGTTTCTTATTCCCAACCACTAATTACTTTTAATCGCTTCTATATAACAAAAATTATTCCATATTAATATTTAATTCATTACATCATAAAAGAGCAACAAAATAAATGTCAAAATGGCATAGAAACAAAATTATTTTCCTGTACTACCAAATCCATCTTCACCCCGCGAAGTATCTGACAGAGTGTCTACTAAATCAAAATGTATCGATTCTCCATTCATTGACACTAATTGAAATAATCTTTGCCCTTTCTCAAGCCTATAAGAGGAATCTTTAATATTATCTACTGCGGCCATAATTTCACCTCTGTAACCTGCATCAATCAAACCTACAGCATTTGATAGTCTCAGAGGTGTTTTTGAGATGCTTGACCTAGCCATGAGCAGATATGGTTTCATTTCCATATTCTCACAGGATATGCCCAGATGAATCTTAGCAGTTGAGCCAGGATCAATAACTTGATCTTTGGTAATAAACAGATCTAAGCCCGCATCACCCTGATGAAAATGACTGTGATTTTTGTACATTGAATAAATATCATCAGAAAATGGTTTAACCTTAAGGTTCATATTATTTATCTTTTTCTATAATGAAATACAATCCAAAACTAATTGCCATCAAACCCAAACCAATGAGCGATTCTAAAGTCTGGAGTTTAAACGTATAATATAGTACCCATGAATTTAATAAAACAAAAAACAATGAGGTCCATGGATATCCCCAGACTTTGTATGGTCTAACTAAATCAGGTTCTTTATATCTCAAATAAAAAAGTGAACATACAGTAATCGTTGAGGTTATTATTAAAGTAATACCAGTATACATTAATACCTGCTCAAATGATGAGGTAATCACAAAAAGCAAGCTAATGAAGAGTTGTAGAATAAATCCATTATAGGGTATGCCCTGCGAATCAGTCTTAGACAGTATTCTTAATCTATCATAGTCTTCACCAATAGCCTGGATAATTCTGGGACCTACATATATATAACTACTAACTGTTGATATGAGTAACAAGCCTATACATAAAGACACTACTGTAGCCAGTTTGGTACCAAACAAATGAACTCCAGACAAATATCCTACTTCTACCTTTCCAATTAATTCATTCATTGGAGTGACATACAGAAAAACAAAATTAAGGGCAATATAAAGTAGGGTTACAATTGTGGTTCCAATAAAAATTGATCTAAATATATTTTTCCCAGGCTGAACTATTTCTCCCACAACATAAACACTTGAATTCCATCCTGCATAAGCATACGAGACCCATACTAGATTAACCGCAAACTCTGGACTTGCAATAAGTTTCAAATCAGACCGTGTAGGTAAAACGGATATTAACTGGTGTTCTATGGAAAAGAGGCCAATAATAATGAATATTAATATTAATCCTATTTTTAATATTGTTGTCCAATCCTGAAATAGCTTACCCATATTAAGTTTCGTAGCATGCAATATATTTATGCATACTATAATAATTACAGCTGTGATAGTGGTATTTATTGAAGGCAATATCGGAGCAAAATAATTCGCAAATGCAATCGCTGCTAAAACAGCAGGAGCAGAGAACCCTACCGTTGCAGAAACGATACCAGCGACAAAGCCAATTGACGGGTGTATAATCCTGGATAATAAATAATATTCTCCACCAGATCTGGGTAATGCTGCCGCAAGCTCACTATAGCTTAGTGCTCCAAAGAGAGATAGAATGCCACCAACTACCCATAGCATTAGTATAGAAAAAACAGAACGAATATCTACTAACTGATAACCCAGACTAGTAAAAATTCCTGTACCAATCATACTGGAGATGACTAGAGAAGTAGCAGTAGCGAGTTTTAGATGACGATTTGATTTATAGGTCAAAGAAACTTAAGATAATCTAAAGATATTTACTGCAAGAAGAATCCAACTAGCTATAAATGCCATCCCACCAAATGGAGTAATAATGCCTATATTGGTTAGGCCCTTTAGTGTAATAAGATATAAGCTTCCTGAAAATAAAAATATTCCAATAAGCATAATAACTCCAGGTATTTTTACCGCACTATCTGGCACATTGTAGGCCAATATCCCAAGCGCAAGTATACCTAGTGCATGATACATGAGATATCTTGTTGCAATATCATAAACTATAAGTTGTTCAGGGTTTATCTTAGCCTTAAGACTATGAGACCCAAATGCTCCAAGGGCTACGCCGGTGGCGGAGAGGGCTGCGCCAATAATAACAAATGATTTCATTTCTGTTCATTTTTATGTATTACCGTACGCATAGGGAACGGTATCTCAATACCCTCTTCAGAGTATCGCTTATGCAAGGTTTTAATAAACTGATGGATTATAGGGTTTTGGTCACCGTAACGGTTACCCCGAAAATAGACCATTAGGTTAATGCTTGATTCTCCAAAATTTTGAAACCGCATTGTAGGTTCATAATTATTATTAGTCTCTTCCATAGAGGACTGAATTTCGTTAATGACCTTTTTGGTGACTTTTTCTACCTCATCTAAGTCAGAACTATACCCAACACCAACAGGTATTTTTACGGAAAAACTTGATTCTCCACTATCGAAGTTTTTTATAATTGCAGAAGACAGCCTTGTGTTAGGAATGTGGATAATATTATTTGTTCTTTCCATCATAATTGTGTTACGCCAGGAAATATTTTGTATATACCCCATTTCACCTGAATCTAATTGGATAAAATCACCAACTTGAACTTTTTTACTGAGCAGAATATGAAGACCGGCAAACACATCTGTAAGCGTATCCTTTAGAGCTAGAGAGACTGCTATGCCACCAACGCCAAGAGCTGTGATCATTGGAGTGATTGAAATACTTAGAGCATCTAATATGATTAATATTCCAATAACATATATAGCAATGCGTACAAAATTTGTAAACATTGTTGTTGATGGAAAGCCTTTTTCCTGATCTCTTGCCCAAAGATCAAAAATACTTACAGCCAGGTTCCCGATTGCTAAAGTAATAGAGCCAATGAGTACAATAATTAAAAATTTTGGAGCATAATCATTTAAAATGCTAATTAAATATGTATTTTGGGGCTGTACCGCTTCTATTTTAGAAACAGAAATAGACAACGCTCCAAGAAAAAACCAGACAACGATATGAGGCTCGATGGCTTCAAGTACTGCATCGTCACCTGCCCAATTTGACCTCTCTGCTGCTTTCTTCAGCCTAGAATGGACAAATCTTTTAAAAATAAAACCTAATAGAATACCACAGACAATAGTCAAAGCTGGAGGTCCCAAGATTTCTATATTATTATAATACCAATCCATTAATTAATGATCAATCGAAACTAACTGAAACAAGCTTTGATACTCCTTTCTTCTCTTGGGTTACTCCATACATATGGTTTGCTATTTCCATTGTTAGTTTATTATGCGTCACAATGATAAACTGAGTTTCATCAGCAAACTGTTTTAATACTTTTGTAAACTTATGGATATTTACATCATCAAGCGGTGCATCGACCTCATCAAGAATACAGTATGGACTAGGTTTCACCTGATAAATCGCAAAAAGAAGAGATATAGCAGTTAATGCTTTTTCTCCGCTGGATAATAATCTTAAAGAAGTATTGCGCTTGCCAGGTGGCTGCGCTTCTATATTTATATCTGCTTCTAACGGATCTGGGTCCCCTACTAGTCGAAGATTTCCATAGCCACCCTCAAAAAAAAGATTGAACAACTTTTCATAGTTTTTGCTTATAAGTTTAAATGTTTCCTGGAATTTTTTCCTGGCAATACGATCAATCTTTTGGATTGTTTCTCTAAGATTTTCTTCCGATTCAATTAAATCATCACGCTGTTTGCGAAGATGCTCTAACCTCTCTGAATCTTCGTTGTACTCATCTCGAACAGCCATATTTACTGGACCAATATTCTCGAGACTCCTTTGAATTTTTTCTACCTTATAAGATAGTTCTTCTTCCGTATCGTCAACAACTAATCTATCCGGAATATTGGATCCATAGCGTTCTTTTATCTGCTCGCTTACTATCTCAATCTTTTGTTTTAGCTCGCTAAACTTAAACTCTGATATTTTTAAGTTTTCTAATAAAGATTCCCTGTCTTTTTGTTCAAGCTTGATCTTTGCCTGTATCTGATCAATTGTATTATATGTATCTCTGTAGACCGATTGTTTTAAATCGATAATTGATCGTTGCTTGTGGATCTCAGCATTAGTTTTTTCTATCGTTTTTTCACCATCTCTTATTTTTTGATCAAGTTCATTCTTAGATGCGATCAGTAGTTTTTCTTCATCGAGAATACTAAGTTGCATTGACTTAAACTCTTCTTTTTGCTCAATCGCAGAGGATGATTTATAAGTCAGATTATCTCGTTTTGATTCAATATTTACCATCTCTATTCGAAAATCTTGTAAAACCTGCTGCTGACTATCTCTCCTCTGTCCTGCTCTTGTGACTTCTTTATTTGCCTTATCAACTTTTTCTTGAAATTTCGCTAAAACATTTTCAGCCTTTTCAATCCCTGGTTTTATTTTTTGCATTGCTTTTTTTGAATCAGCTATAATTTTTTCAGTTTCTTCTAAGTCTTGTTTGAGAATACTTATATTCTCCAGAATCTGTGACTGACTCAAATGATTTCTCATCAAGTCAGACTCCAACTGAGATAAGTCATTTTCTAAAACTTTTACGGATTCACGATACTTATTTAAAGAATTTTTTGCATTCTCTATTTTTTCATCAACTAAGGCCTGTTCCTTGAGAATCTTTTCTTCTTTATCCTGGATCTTCTTAAGCTCTTTCCCTATAATTTCAAGTTTTTTCTTTCTACCAATCAGGTTACCATGTTCGGAAATCTGCCTGCTCTTTATAACTAGATCACTTCCTGAATAAGAGCCATTAAGATCAACTAATGTCCAGCCACTCAGGCTATTATCATTGGCAGCCTTTTTAATATCATTGACAATCAATAGATTTCCTAATATATAATCTGCAAGCGGCTCTAACTTTTTATCTGTTTTTATTATTTCCGATGCCCTAGCTATAACATTTTGATTTTTGGGAATATCCTTTAATTGCGTTTTAAAGTTAGTGACCTCTTTTAGTGGAATGATTGTTAAATTACCAGCGCTCTGTGCAACCACTTTATCTAGAGTTTGGAGTGCAGTCTTTCTGTCTTTTGATATTATACAGTGCGACAAATCACCTAAGCCAGTTTCAAGAGCATCTCTATACTTTTCATCAACCTGAAAAACATCAGCGATAGTACCTAGAACACCAGGAAAACTGTCTGGATTTTCAAGCACATATTGGGTCCCCTCTGGAAAGCCCTCTTTGGTCTCGATTAGTTCTTCGTAGAATTCAGATTGATCTTTTAAAGACCCTTTTTTAACCAAGAGATTATTGTACTGATTAACTAATTCATGCTGCTTGTCCAAGCGGTTTTGAAGTTCTAATTCAGATTTAGCTAGTGCACTCTTTTCCTTACTAAGGTTTTTATCTAATAATTTTTGGTTTTTTTCTAGTATTTTAATTTCTGATCTGAAATTTTTCGATTCGTTCTTTTGGTCTGATATTTTTGAGTTTAATACATCGCGGTTAACTTCTTTTTCATCAAGTAAATTTGATGTTCTATCAAAAATCGATCGATCATTAGCCATTGCTCTTTGCTGTAGCCAGCGATCATTTTGTACCCGATCTAAATCTTTTAACTTTTTATGGTAATCTGCTTCAACACTTTCTAATTCTTGTTTTTCTTTTTGATATGCAATAAGTGATTCATCTAGACTGCTTTCTAGAGTCTCAACCTCTTTATCATATTCTTTAATCTGTTTTTTAAGTAGGTCGATCTTATCATTGTTATTCGAATGTTCAATCTTTCCACGATCAATTGTAAGGGTAGCAGATCGACCTTTCTCAGTCCAGATCAATATATTCTGCCTAATATTCTGCTGCTCTTCTGTGAGATTAACCATTTCAGATTGCAAATTATTTAGTTCTTGCTCTTGCTCTAAGTAGATTGACCTGTGATGCTCAAGATCCTTTTCATGGACTGAAGATTGATCAGACTTAGATGTTTTAAGGTGATTAAATTCTTTTATTTCCTGCTCTAGTGGCATCATAATACTGCGATACCTGTCCACTTTTAAGAATCCGAGCTCTACATCTTTTTCGCGAAGTTGTTCTGTTAACTTCTCATGTCTCTTAAATCTTTTTAGTTGTAGCTCAAGGCCATGTACTTTTTGCTCGACCTCTGATATAACATCACTGATTCTTTCAAGGTCAAATCTGGTTGCATCGAACTTTCTTAGTGTTGACTTGCGCTGTTTTCTATATTTATTGATTCCCGATGCCTCCTCGAACATTCTCCTTCTGTCATCACCATTTTCTGAAAGAATCTGTTCAATCATTTTCAACTCTATCACGCTGTAAGCATCAGAACCCATCCCTGTATCAATAAAAAGATCGTTTATATCTTTTAAACGACAAGGAGTTTTATTCAGGGTGTACTCACTCTCGCCATTACGGTATACTCGCCTGCCTATTTCGATATCGTTATACTCTATAGGAAGTTTTCCTTTATTATTATGCACGGTTAGGGTTACATCGCAAACGCTTAAGGGTTTCATGTTTTCAGCACCATTAAAGATCACGTCTTCCATCTTACCACCACGAAGAACTGTAGATTTCTGTTCTCCTAGCACCCAGCGTATCGCGTCGACTATATTTGTTTTGCCACATCCGTTAGGGCCAACCACTGTGGTTACGCCTTCACTCAGCTTTAGTATTTCCTTCCTTGCGAAGGATTTAAAGCCATGCATTTTTAATTCGGAGATGTACACTATTTATTGTCTAGTATGTGGTTGTGGAATCTAGTGAAATTCGTTAAGAATTGCATTAACAGAATGCAAAGGAACTGTAGTATACTATTGTTTAGTGAATCGATTAAAAGCTATGTGTATCAGTAATCCGCTATAATCATCTTTATTGTCTGCTTCTTGACTTAGTTTTAAAATATCAGCCCCAATATGTAAAACCACTGAGCTTTGGTTCAACCATCTAAATTCAATGCCTGCTCCAATGAAACCCGCGGGAGACCAATGCGTTTTCGCTTTGCTCCATTTTTGTTTAAAGCTCCCATTGATCTCTTTACCATCAATAGCAAAAGTTGTACCACCACGAATAGTAACAAAAGGGGAAAAATTATTTGCTATTTCACCGGCAAATGGATGATAGTTAAATCCAATCATAAATGGCATAAGAATTAGATTCTGACCGCTAATTGTAGTATACTGGTTTGTCCAGTAATCATAGACATACATCTCAGT
>Ga0257109_1000885_pt1 | contig 10202 bp, 6 predicted proteins | sample LP_taG_8_FD_191566 | JGI IMG/M metagenome (GOLD analysis project Ga0257109, IMG submission 191566) | Marine microbial communities from Northeast Subartic Pacific Ocean, Canada - LP_J_2011_P26_2000m | ecosystem: Environmental > Aquatic > Marine > Oceanic | place: Canada: Northeast Subartic Pacific... | reverse complement strand
GAGCGATGAAATTCACTGGGGTATCGTGCTTGATGAACATCGCAGCCACATCCCTATAGCAAGTATCAGTGAAGAATTCGCGCACACGACAATAACGCTCATCGCTTCAACTAAAACGTACAACATAGCCGGCGTTAACTGTGCTCTCGGAGTAATTCCCGATCCCACGTTGCGCGAACGCTTCGTCGACGCGACGACCGGCCTGGTATCCCACATATCGCCGCTTGCATACACTGCCACTTTCGCGACGTTTCTCGACCAATCGTCGTGGGTTAATGATCTCCTCGCATACCTTCGAGTCAACCGGGATTTACTCGAACATTGTGTGGAGGAAATACCGGGCATTGCAATGGCTCACGTGGAAGGTACCTACCTCGGTTGGATCGACGCTAGATCACTGCAGATAGACGATCCCGCCACGTTCTTCGAAAACCACGGGCTCGGCTTTTCGAACGGTGTCGATTTCAATGGTGAGGGGTTCGTACGATTTAATTTTGCCTGTCCCCGCGACCTACTATTGGAAGGCATCGAGCGATTAAAAAAAGCCGCTTCGTCCTGCAATATGAGGCCTTGACAGGGAAGCCCCCTCGATTAATATCGTTCGTTTCCCGGGCAGCAAGCGCTGCCCGCGTTTGTTTTGGAGGCAAGATGATGTCAAGCGTACCCACAATAATGCCCACCTATGGGCGCTTACCGGTATCTTTCGAACGTGGTAAGGGCGCATGCCTGTTCGATGCCGATGGGAACCGTTATCTCGATGCGCTCGCTGGTATCGCGGTTTGTGGACTGGGCCATGCTCATCCGGCAGTCACTGATGCGATCCAACGGCAAGCTGAAACCTTATTACATACGTCGAATCTCTACGAGATCCCTCTACAAACACAACTTGCCGCTCGTCTATGCGAAATTTCTGGCATGGACAACGTTTTTTTCGCCAATTCGGGTGCGGAGGCGAACGAAGCAGCGTTGAAAATTGCGCGTCGCTACGGCAATGAACGCGGGATCGACAACCCCCAGGTGATCGCGATGGAAGGCAGTTTTCATGGACGCACCATGGCAACGCTCACGGCAACGGGTAATCGAAAGGTCCAAGCGAGTTTCGAACCGTTGCTTGGAGGCTTTCTACGGGCGCCCTACAACGACATACCAGCGATCACCAATATCGCCGCAAACAATAGTGGCGTTGTCGCCATTTTTGTGGAACCCGTATTAGGAGAGGGGGGAGTACAAATTCCTGCCGACGATTACCTTCCAAAGTTGCGCGAAATCTGTGACGACCGGGACTGGCTGCTAATCCTTGATGAAGTCCAGACCGGAAACGGAAGGACAGGTCGCTACTTCGCGTATCAACATACGAATATATTGCCCGACGTTGTAACGACGGCTAAAGGGCTAGGGAACGGTGTTCCTATCGGGGCTTGTTTGGCTCGCGGTACCGCGGCTGAAACACTCGTTGCCGGAACACATGGCTCCACATTTGGTGGTAACCCACTCTCCTGCGCGGCCGCTCTAGCCGTAATCACTGAACTCACGGATGGCGGCGTAATAGAACGTGCAGCCGAACTCGGTGAACGCATTAAAAACGCGCTCGTCGAACAACTTGAAGGCCTCAACCACGTTCGCGATATCCGAGGAAAGGGCATGATGATCGCCGTCGAGCTCGATAGCCCCTGCACCGATCTAATCCAAAAGGCGTTAGCAAAAAGACTGCTGTTGAACGTTACCACCGATACTGTTCTGCGGTTACTCCCACCCTTAAATCTAACGGATGACGAAGCTGACGAAATCGTCGAAATAGTGACGTCGCTCGTTCAGGCAGCCGGTTCGTAAAGAGCCCATCGAACCACGGCTGCATACAGATGTCGGTTAAGAATTTCCTCTCCCTAACGGACTTTTCTCGCGGGGACCTCGAACAAATCATTGAACGCGCCGCCGAACTCAAGCGTTTGCACGAGTCAGGGGTTCAACACCGACCCCTCGAAGGAAAAACTATGGCCATGATCTTCGAACTCAAATCTACTCGGACACGGGTGGCTTTTGAAACCGGCATGCATCAACTTGGCGGCCACGCCATTTTTTTGCGGCCCGATGAAACTCAATTGGGTCGTGGGGAGCCGATAGGGGACACCGCGCGCGTACTCTCGTCGTTGGTCGATATCGTCATGCTGCGAGTCCAGGATCACGTCAATATCAGCCGTTTTGCAGCAGCATCTTCAGTACCAGTAATCAATGGTATGAGCGATCGTTTCCATCCGTGTCAACTCCTCGCGGACATGCAAACGTTCGCCGAAAAACGAGGGTCTATTCGGGATCAATCGGTTGCTTTTATCGGCGACGGTTACAATATGTGCAACTCTTACATTCTTGCGTCAAATCAGTTCGAATTCGACTTGGCGATTTCGACGCCTGCGGAATTTCGGCCGGACGAAGATGTTATCGACGGCAATAATCGTGCACGTTGGGTCGCTACCCCCGAAGAAGCAGTATCTGGCGCCAACCTAGTCGTGACGGACGTATGGTCGTCGATGGGTCGAGAAAACGAGCGCTCTGAGCGTCGCGAGGCTTTTCGAGGTTTCCAGGTCAACTCCGATTTACTCGACAACGCGGATGCCAACGCTCTTTTTATGCACTGCCTTCCCGCGCATCGGGGCGAAGAAATCAGTGACGACTTACTCGACGATCCACGTTCCGTTGTTTGGGAGGAGGCGGGCAATAGACTACACTCTCAAAAAGCCCTACTCGAGTTCATGCTGGGCTAACTTCAACGATTCAAGCATAGATTATCCGAGGGCTAGAAAGATCTTCAGGGCTTAATAGCAAGCGCTTGCGATACTGCGCGTCGCCATCCGGCTACGCGTGCGGAACGAACGTCGTCTTCCAAAGCGGGCGAAAATCGTCGGTCAATGGTCCAGTGGTGGCTCGCGTCCTCTAGATGATTAATGAGCCCCGCCCCTATTGCAGCCAGGACGCCGGCGCCCCAGGCCGTGGTTTCCGTGAGCTTAGGTCGTTCCAAGGCCGATTCGGTTACGTCGGATAGGAACTGACAAAACCAATCGTTTTGGACCATACCACCGTCAATCCTCACCCGTTGCAGCTCTACCCCATCGGATCGAAAAGCGTTAAATAAGTCCATCGTCTGAAATGCTATGCTCGACAGCGTCGCCGTCACAATCTCATCCACACCTGAATCCAGAGTTAATCCCGATATGACTCCTCGTGCATCCGGTCGCCAGTACGGGGCGCCAAGGCCTGTAAAGGCTGGCACGACGTAGACACCGTTGGTATTACCATCCGTTTTACTTGCGATTTCCGCCGTTTCAGCTGCGTTTTCAATAAAACCTAACTTGTCGCGTAACCATTTGACGGCGACCCCGGCTGAAAAAATGCTGCCTTCCGTCGCAAACGTAGTCCGACCATTAATCCTATAACCGATGGTGGTCAACAACCCCGTTGTCGAGTCCACCCGCTTTGTTCCGGTATTTACCATGACAAAACAACCCGTGCCATACGTACTTTTCACCATACCCGGCGAAATACAGCCCTGGCCGATTAGCGCCGCTTGTTGATCTCCGGCGATGCCAAAAATGGGTATTTCGGCACCAAACCATTGCGCTTCCGCCCTCCCGTAGTCTGCGACGCTGTCCTTGACCTCCGGGAGCAAACTGGCTGGAATCCCGAAATAGTCCAACAAGATATCGCTCCAAACGTGACGTGTAATGTCGAATAGCTGGGTACGAGCGGCATTGGTGGCGTCCGTGGCATGGCTTCGCCCTCCCGTAAGTCGCCACACGAGAAACGTGTCGACGGTACCGAACCGCAACCTATCTGACCTAGCTAAGCGTTGCGCTTCGGGGTCACGAAGCAACCATTCAACTTTTGTACTTGAAAAATATGGATCGATGACGAGGCCCGTCACGTCGTTGACAGTAGTCTCCATCCCATCTGATTGCATTTGAACGCACCGTTCTGCCGTGCGGCGATCTTGCCAAACGATCGCGTTGTGGACGGCTTGTCCCGACTCTGCGTCCCAAAGCACTGTTGTTTCCCTTTGGTTCGCAATGCCTATCGCAGCAATTCCAGCCGCCTCCACCGGTGAGGACGCGATGGCATTGCGTGCTGCTTTCAATGTTGTGTTCCAAATAACCTCGGGATCTTGTTCGACCCAGCCATCGCGCGGAAAAATTTGATCAAAGGGGCAACTGCCTTCGCCAACAGGATTACCAACGTCGTCGAAAACAATTGCTCGCGAACTCGACGTGCCCTGATCTATAGCCAATATGTAGTTCATAGCTGGTTTTTCGCTCCTCTATTCTTAGTTACGCGACTACTACATGTAGTGGTAGTCGCTTTACCTTGTAACTCACAGGCAACCCACAGGTTTTCCCCAAGGAGTTTCTTGCATTCCCGTTATTATCCCTTTATGTTGTGCCGCTCGTATAAAAAAAAACTACATATGGTGTGTTTCTGAAGTTGTGGTCTCGGAACAAACAACGTTTGAAGCCCCCGGATCAGCGACATAAGCTAAAGACGGGCACCACCACATATAGTATATGTCCAGGAAGCCCGATTTTGTCTGGTTAGTGGCGCTCGAAAACGTAGCCGAGAAGCCGAAAAGGGGACCAATCTTTAATGCAAGCAGAGTCGGTCAGCCCAAATGACCAAACCCAAGAATCGCCCGAAAACAGTCCAACCAAAGTGACTGCTCCAACCTCAGGTCCAATTAGCCCATCGATCGCAGCGACCGCACCCGGTCAGATTAGAGTCATTAAACGTAATGGCACCGTTGTGCCGTACACCGAGGACAAAATCGCGGTCGCTATCACCAAAGCGTTCCTAGCAGTCGAGGGAGGCACCGCGGCAGCATCGCCGCGTATTCGCGAACTCGTCGCTGGTCTAGCTCGGCGGGTATCGTCGATATTTATGCGCCGATTGCCGTCCGGTGGAACGATTCACATCGAGGATGTGCAGGATCAGGTAGAGCTGGCGCTGATGCGTTCTGGAGAGCATAAAGCTGCGAGAACTTACGTTCTGTACCGTGAAGAACGGGCTCGTGCGCGGGAAGGCGAAGACGTCAACCCGTCAACAGAAAAACCGATAGCGATTAATGTCGTGCGACGGGACGGCGATCGCGCCGCTCTCGACATGGGCCGAATCCGAACGCTAGTTACCGAGGCGTGCGAAGGACTCGAAGACGTCGATGCAGATCGCATCCTGACTGAATCGTTATCCAATATGTATGACGGAATATCCGAAGAGGACGTCGCCACGTCTTTGCTAATTACGGCACGAACATTGGTCGAGGAGGAGCCCAACTACACATTTGTCACCGCCCGACTTTTGCTAGATCAACTCCGTGCCGAGGCACTCGAATTTCTCGACGTACGCAGTCAAGGACAATTAGATTATCAAGCCACGCACTCGCAGATGCTGGATACTTATGGCAAAGCGTTTCAGGCATTTATCCATCGAGGCATTGAATTAGAGTTACTCGCACCCGAACTCGAACGGTATGATCTCGTACGGTTGGGCTCATCGCTAATCCCGGAACGCGACCTTCGATTCAATTATCTCGGTTTGCAGACCTTATACGACCGATATTTTTTGCACTCGAACGAAGTTCGGTTCGAGCTGCCGCAGATCTTCTTCATGCGGGTCGCGATGGGTTTAGCCATTCAGGAAGAGGAACCCGAAGAACGAGCCGTTGAATTTTACGAGCTCCTCTCATCGTTCGATTTTATGAGTTCAACACCTACGTTGTTTAATTCGGGAACATTACGGTCGCAATTGTCGTCTTGTTTTCTGACGACTGTCTCCGATGATTTGGACGGTATCTATAACGCTATTCATGACAACGCCATGTTGTCCAAGTGGGCGGGTGGCCTTGGCAATGACTGGACGCCGGTACGAGCACTTGGTGCGTACATCAAGGGAACGAATGGTAAATCGCAGGGAGTCGTACCCTTCCTCAAAGTTGTGAACGATACCGCTGTCGCAGTGAACCAAGGGGGCAAACGTAAAGGCGCCGTGTGTTCGTATCTGGAAACCTGGCACCTGGACATCGAAGAATTTTTAGAGCTCCGCAAAAACACTGGCGATGATCGTCGTCGAACGCATGACATGAACACGGCCAATTGGATACCGGATCTGTTCATGAAACGCGTATTCGAAGACGGTGATTGGACCCTCTTTTCTCCCAACGACGTATCCGATTTACACGATTTACACGGCAGAGCCTTCGAAACTCGTTATCTTAACTATGAAGCGTTGACGCAGACGGGCGAGTTAGAACTCTACAAGCGAATTAAGGCACAGGATTTGTGGCGAAAGATGCTGTCGATGCTCTACGAGACAGGGCACCCGTGGATCACCTTTAAAGACTCCTGCAACACGCGATCCCCGCAACAGCATATCGGCGTTGTGCACTCGTCGAACTTATGCACCGAGATCACCTTAAATACGTCAGCGGACGAAATTGCGGTTTGTAACCTCGGCTCCATTAATCTCGCGCAACATGTCACCGAATCGGGACATTTTGATACCGAAAAACTCAAGAAAACGGTGCGTACAGCCATCCGAATGCTCGATAACGTCATCGACATAAACTACTACGCGGTACCAGCTGCTCGAACTTCAAACATGCGCCACCGGCCAGTGGGATTGGGAATCATGGGATTTCAAGACGCGCTGTACCGAAAACGAATCGGTTATGCATCGGATGCGGCGGTTGAATTCGCCGACGAATCTATGGAAGCGATTTCTTATTACGCTATCGAATCATCCAGCGAGCTCGCCGAGGAACGAGGAAGTTACACAAGCTTTGAAGGGTCTCTGTGGAGCCAAGGAATATTGCCTATCGACTCGTTGGAGCGGCTCCAAAACGAAAGAGGCAAGGAGTATCTGGATGTTAATTTAGACATGCGATTTGACTGGGACGACTTACGCACAAGGGTCAAGACCCACGGAATGCGAAATTCGAATGTGATGGCGATTGCACCCACTGCAACCATCGCCAACATTACGGGCGTTACTCAATCGATCGAACCGACCTATCAAAACCTGTTCGTTAAATCGAATCTTTCCGGCGAGTTTACAGTCGTTAATCCCCACATGGTTCACGATCTAAAACGTCAGGGGCTCTGGGATAGTGTGATGGTCAACGACCTCAAGTATTACGACGGCAGCCTCCAATCCATTGATCGAATACCGGCCGATCTTAGGCAACTTTACGTGACAGCTTTTGAAGTCGAACCGAGGTGGCTCGTGGATGCCGCGAGCCGACGACAAAAATGGATTGATCAAGCTCAGTCCCTCAATCTTTACATTGCTAATGCGTCGGGTAAAAAACTCGACATCATGTACCGCATGGCTTGGATGCGCGGTTTAAAAACCACGTATTACTTGCGCGCACTCAGTGCCACCAGTACTGAGAAATCAACGGTTATCGGTGATGGCGCGCTTAACGCGGTCGCTTCAGACATCTCTTCTGCTACCGGAATAAACCAAGGTGAGCCCATGGGCGAACCCGCCGAAGTACCGCAAGCGTGCACAATCGATGACCCGGATTGCGAAGCCTGCCAATAGGAGGTCCTTACATGCTCAGTTGGGATGAATATAGAGAAGAAGGTGTTGCCGACCACAATGTTGGACGATCGGCTGTTCCGCTCGTCGAACAACTCGACAACCCTGAAATATTACGACCAGACCATAACGCCAGCCATTCTGCCGCGGCACTCACCACCGACATCGATGCGAAAACAATGCCCGCACCAAACGTATCCCGGTCAAGTGACCCGGCGCGTCCTGACGCATTGAACGACGACATCGCACCGACGATTTATCAAGAAAATACCGAGCGAGTCACTGTCGATCAGAAGCGGATGATCAACTGCCGCGCCGATCTTAATCAACTCGTGCCTTTCAAATATGACTGGGCATGGCAAAAATATCTCGATGGATGTGCGAATCACTGGATGCCCCAAGAAGTCAATATGACGGCGGATGTCGCGCTATGGAAGTCTGAGGATGGCCTGAGCGAAGACGAACGAATTGTCGTTAAAAGAAGTCTAGGATTCTTTTCCACAGCAGATTCGCTGGTAGCCAATAACTTAGTACTTGCCATTTATCGGCTAATCACCAACCCGGAGTGTCGACAATATCTGCTTCGACAGGCCTTCGAAGAGGCAATACACACCCACGCGTACCAGTACTGCATCGAATCGTTAGGAATGGATGAAGGCGAGATATTCAACATGTACCACGAGGTGCCGTCGGTCGCACGCAAAGCGTCTTGGGCGCTTAAATACACCCAAGAGCTGTCCGACCCTCAATTCACCACCGGCACGCAAGAAGACGATCAAACCTTGCTAAAAAACCTCATTGCTTATTACTGCGTCCTCGAAGGTATTTTCTTTTACTGCGGATTCTCACAGATCCTTTCGATGGGGCGACGCAACAAAATGACCGGCACCTCCGAACAGTTCCAATACATTCTTCGTGATGAGTCGATGCACGTAAACTTTGGGATCGACGTGATCAATCAGATCAAACTTGAAAACCCACAATTGTGGGATTCGTCAATGCAAGAGTTAGCGGCTCAAATGATATTGGAGGGGACCGAACTAGAAACTCAATACGCTCTCGATACGATGCCCCGCGGTATTCTCGGGATGAATGGCAACATGATGGCGGAGTACTTACAGTTCATTGCGAACCGCCGGCTCGCTCAAATTGGATTGCCCGAACGCTTTCAGGCTGTGAAAAATCCATTCCCTTGGATGTCCGAAATCATGGACCTGAAAAAGGAAAAAAACTTTTTTGAAACGAGAGTCACCGAATATCAGACTGGAGGGGCTTTGTCATGGGATTGACGAGAAGTACCCTCATCAACAAAGAGCTCAACGCATAAGATCGACCAACTCAATGGGCCCGCAGTCGTATGATCATGTCGCCCAATTCATGGGCGAACTCTAGCGGTTGATCCAAAAACACATGGTGCTGTGCGTCTTCGATTGCACACACTTCCACATCAACTGGAATGAGTGAAAGCATGTAGTCAAGTGTCTCCTTGGAAAAAAGTTCGCTGTCAGATCCATAAATGATTCCAACGGGGAGCGATAAACCCGCGTATTCCTCTGGATATCGCTCTCCACCTTTCAAAGTGCCGGGTAGATCTTCATCAAATTTCCACGCCCAGCCACCGCCATCAATTCGCATGACCGACTGTTTCGCGATGTACTTCAACACGAACTCATTCGCGCACGCCTGCGGTGGGTAAAGACGAAAACGTGCTTCCGCAGTCTCTCTATCGGGATAGGCTTTCGCCCGGTCACCGCCCATCTGTGGCCGATCGGGGATAGGTTCGTCCGGATGGCGAATTCCCGAATCAACCAGGACCAATGCACCAAATCGATCTTGGTAAAGATCCATTGCCTTGGTCGCCATGACACCACCGAAGCTGTGGCCAACTACAGTCACGTCCGAGTCAAAACCGATGGCATCACAAACCCCAACAATTTCTTGTGCGTATGTTTCCGCGTCATAACTGTAGCGGTAATCGGAGTCTCCCATTCCGGTCAAATCCATCGCTCCAACGTGAAAACGGTCAAGCAACAGAGGAGCAATAAAATCCCACCATCGTGAATGCGCATTCATCCCGTGAATAAGCAACACGCCCGGCTTGGAACTATCTCCCCATTCTTGATAGAACACGTCGCAATCATCGATTTCCACCTTGTCTTGCCGTGATTCAACGTCAATTGAGTCCCAAAACCACTGCGGAATTGTTTCTGTAATTTCCCGATCCCAGCGAGCCACTCTTACCTCTAGCCTTGTTGCGTTAGACCCCGATAGCCGTCGATGGTAGTCGGGCGCGTTGGAAAACGCGAGACAGTCAGGCACCATGAACACACTCATTTCTTGCGCGACTACGTATTGGAGAAAACGATGGCGCGCGACCTATGCAACAAGACTAGGAATAAGCCATGGCCGAACCGAATATTGCACAAAAAGCGCCGTTCCCTGTCGACGTAACAGCCGGCAAAAAGTACTTTTGGTGCGCGTGTGGAAAGAGCGAAAAGCAACCTTTCTGCGACGGCTCCCATAGCGACACGGAGTTCACGCCCGTCGCATACGAAGCAGATAAAGACCGAACGCTGTACTTTTGTGGCTGCAAACGAACCGCGGGCGCGCCACTTTGTGACGGT
>Ga0257109_1000883_pt1 | contig 10255 bp, 13 predicted proteins | sample LP_taG_8_FD_191566 | JGI IMG/M metagenome (GOLD analysis project Ga0257109, IMG submission 191566) | Marine microbial communities from Northeast Subartic Pacific Ocean, Canada - LP_J_2011_P26_2000m | ecosystem: Environmental > Aquatic > Marine > Oceanic | place: Canada: Northeast Subartic... | reverse complement strand
TAACGAACCGATAGACAGCCATACCTGCCACTGCTCAATCTGCAAACGCGTTACTGGGCAGGACACGACTCATGTTGTCTTCTTTAACCACGGAGACTTGGAAGTCGACAATCTGGACGGCTTGGATAGTCAACCGTTCAACGACCAAAACCCCGATGGGCCGCTAGAATTGTGTACGTGCTCGACCTGCGGCACACCTATTATGCTTAATGACAAACAACGACGAATCAGAGCGATTGTCCCGAATCTGATGGGATATGATTCACAAAGCTTGCCGGCGACATACCATGCTTTTTTTGATCCGTCCGCTGGCGTTGCAACCCCTGACGACGGCCGTCCTGTCCATGAAGGCCTACATCCCGATTTTGTCTGGCCAGATCCCACGTAAACTGGATTAACACGCTTGCTCAGTGCCCCAACACCATGGGTTGGGGCACTATATTTAGGGTGGGTAGATAGCATCGAACCAGGTGGACGGAGACTGGAATCTCACCGTGTGTGCCATTAAATCAGAACTTACCGTACGCCAAAAAACAATCTCTCATCGAGACAGTAACAATCAGCCTCAGAACCGAAGCGACAGGCAGCTCAACCCGCCATCGAGCTTCTGAAACTCCGAAACATTCAGCATCCTCACGGAGTAACCCCGTGACTCGATAGCAGTCGCCGTGTCTGAATAACCTTGCGGGACGAGTACCGTGCCGTTCACCCACAGGCTATTGGCAGCGTAAGCTTCACTCCCGTTAATCTTCAGTATGTCGAACTGCTTGAATTCTGGTTTACCAAAAACTTCTCCATAAGTGAGGAGATTGCCAGATTCTATGTAGCTGACCCCACTTTTGAGATGTAGCATCTCCTTAAGCACAACCATCGACCCGGTCAGTCCGCGCTTCTCGAGAATTGCAATCATCTGTCGGGCACCGGCCTCGTTGGTTCTGCCTGACAAACCGATATAGAAATGTGTGCCGACCATCATGACATCCCCACCTTCCAATGTCCCTGGCGGGTGGATAGTTGAAATATCGCCGAATACCGCTTCCAGTGTGGGACGTATTTGTAGGACCTCACCGCGGCGGGACACAGCACCTGGCCGAGTCAGAATTACAGCACCCGGCAGCATAACGGCAGTGTCCTCAACAAATGTCGAGTCGGGGTACTCCGGATCGGCTGGCAATACAGTTACGGTCAGTCCGCAGGACTCGAGGGCGGCAACGTAATCTGCGTGCTGACTACAGGCCAACTCATAATCAGGCGATCCAAGTCCGGCAGTACTGATGCCGTCAATCATAGCTTCGCACGGCTGGCGCGTGATCGCATGTGTAAACATGATCAGCGACTTCTGTTCGCTATCAAGAGTTCGAGCGCCGAGCGCATAGTTCCTCAGCTCATGGCCCGACCACGGATCAAACCACCCACGGTTGACAGCGCAAAGAAAACAGCAGCAATACACACAATAGTGGGACCGGTGGGAGTGTCAAAACTGTAGGCCATTTGCAATCCGCCAACCGCCGACAGGCCACCGATTATTGTGGCAATCAGCACCATTTGTTCGGGCGTTTTCGCATAAGGCCTTGCGGTAGCTGCAGGGATAATCAGCAAAGCCACAATCAACAGTGCCCCTACGACCTTGACCGCAACCGCTACAACTATCGCCAGCGCCACAGTTAGAATCAACTGCTCGCGGCGAGGGTCGATCCCCGCCGCGTGGGCCAGATCGGGATTCAAAGTTGAGGTTAAAAGTGCCGACCAGCGCCACCACATCAAAAACAGAACCAATCCCGCACCACTCCAGATCACGAAGAGGTCAATCTTTCCAACAGCCAGGATATCGCCGAAGAGGTAGGCCATTAGGTCAATCCGCACCCCAGACAGGAAAGAGGCTGCCACAAGACCAAACGCCAGCGCACAATGGGCGAGTACACCCAGCAGCGTGTCCATCGCGTAGCCTCGCCCACTGAGGCCGGAGACCGTAACGGCCATGAGAAGCGACACAACCAGAACCCCCAGGAAGATTGAAGTCGAAAAAGCCAGCGCCAGTGCGATGCCCAGTATCGAAGCCTGGGCGGTTGCGTCACCGAAATAAGCCATGCGACGCCACACGACGAAACAACCCAGTGGTGCGGCGGCAATGGCGACACCCACCCCCGCCAGTAACGCACGAACAAGAAAACTGTCCAGCCCCGTCATACGGCAGCCTCGTGATCGTGTGAATGCGTATGTTCGTGCTGGTACAGTGCCAGCGCGCCCTGTGTCCCAGAGCCAAACAGCGCTCGGTATTCCGGTGCCGTAGCCACCTGTCCAGGTGCGCCGTGGCAACAAATATGGCCATTCAGACAGATCACCCGGTCCGAAGCGGCCATCACCACATGCAACTCGTGACTGACCATCAGTACTGCGCAGCCAAGGCGTTGGCGCACCGTTTCAATCTGCCGGTAAAAGGCGGCTGATCCGGGTTGATCTAAGCCCTGCGTGGCTTCGTCAAGAAGCAAAAGTTCAGGCCGGCCAAGTAGCGCGCGAGCCAACAGCACGCGTTGAAATTGCCCGCCCGAAAGCCCTGCCATCTGTCGCAGACCCAAGTTTTCAACGCCCGCATCGGTCAGCGCTTCCTGCGCGACAGTATCGGAAACCGGGCGCGGCAGGCTGAGGAAACGGCGTACTGTTATGGGAAGTGTTGCGTCTATATGCAGGCGCTGTGGCACGTAGCCAATGCGCAGTCCTGGGTTTTTCTTGACCCACCCGGCACTCGGTTTGACCGCACCAATGATTGCTCTTAGGAGCGTGGTTTTCCCGGACCCGTTAGGTCCAACGATGGTAATGATCTCCCCAGGCTCGACATGCATTACAACGTCATGTAAGACGGTGTTTCCGCCGAGGCGGATATCGAGATTGCCGATCTCGACGAGATTCATGCTGCGCTCCCTTCCTGGCAGGTGGTACAGATACCCTCGATCTCGACCCCGGTTCGTTCAATCAGGAAGCCAGCTGTTTTTGCGGCACGACCCAGCACACTCCGGGTAAGATCAGTGTAGGTTTCTGCAACCGAATCGCAGGCCCGACAAATCAAAAAGACCGGGGCATGATTTTCCGCCAAGTGGGCACAGGCAATAAAGGCATTGAGTCGCTCGATCTTGTGTGCAAAACCGTTCTTGACCAAAAACTCTAGCGCCCGATAGGATACTGGTGGCTGTGAGCCCAGACCCTCGGCGCGGAGATTGTCGAGAATTTCATAAGCGCCATGGGCGCGGTGTTCTGCCAGAAGCATTTCCAATACGCGCCGGCGTACCGGTGTGAACTGCAACCCCGCCGCTTTGCACTGGGCATCGACCGAATCCAAGCCCTTTCTGATGCACTCCGCATGGTTGTGCTGCCCAAACCCAATCGCATCCATGTGCTCTCCTTTTCCGGTAAGGAACGACCCGGTGGATAATCTGTCTCACCCTATGTTATGTTATATCATAACATTTTTTAACCATGATCATCCGGCACCTAATCATCAAAACTATCCTGATCACCGCTATTTGTGGACTGTGGCTATCCGGCATGGTGTCGGCCGATGTACCACAGGTGACTACTGACATTCCGGCGACACATTCGTTAGTCACCCGGGTGATGGCAGGGATTGGCATGCCCGATCTGATCATCAACCGAGGCGCATCACCACATGACTATTCGCTGCGTCCTTCCAATGCGGCATCGCTGGAGAAGGCCGACCTCGTGTTCTGGATCAGCGACAGGCTAACACCTTGGCTCGAAGGTGCTCTTACAACGCTGGCTGCAGGCGCCAAAGTTATCGAACTGCTTGAAACCGAAACCACCACAGTACTGCCCTACCGTGAAGGTACGACCTTCGAAACCCACAGTCACGACCATAAACGTGACGAAGGTGGGCATACAACCATTCGAATCAGCGACGTCACTGCGAACGTTGATCCCCATGGCTGGCTTGATCCCGATAATGGCAAAACCTGGCTCGATGTCATCGCGACAGAGTTGTCGAAGAAAGACCCCGAAAATGCCGGCATCTACTTCGGTAATGCCACTCGCGGCAAGAACCAAATCGACGCTGTCGTCTCTGAAATAGAAGTTACACTGACAGCATTTCGCGGTACGAATTTCGTTGTCTACCATGATGCGTATCAATATTTTGAGAAACGATTTGATGTCTTGGCTGCCGGTTCAATCTCTATGGGGGATGTCTCAGACCCGAGTCCAGCACGTGTCGCAGAGATTCGTCAAACAGTCGAGGAGCTGGACGTGACGTGTGTCTTTTCTGAACCTCAGTTCAACCCAGCACTCGTCGCGACCGTGGTCGATGGGACCAAAGCGAGGGCCCAGGTGATTGACCCGCTCGGCACCCGGCTCACCCTGGGCGCTGATTTGTATCTCAACCTTTTGCGCGATATGGCCCAAACCATGGCGAGCTGCTTGTGATAACCGGAGCAAGGATTCGACATCTGATCCTGACAATGGCTGATCAACCAACAAGATCAGAACAGCGACTGTCTATGACCTACAGGGCTAAAGTTTGTAGAATGACGTTCACTTAAGCCACCGTACAGGTCGAACATGGCATTAACCGCCGATCAGATTGGTTTTTACCAAGACAATGGCTACCTGCTACTTGAGCAGGCTATTCCCAGCAGTGTGCTTACGAACCTGCGTAATACGGTGGATCGTTTCATCGAGGCATCGCGTTCAGTCGAGACCAGTAACCGTATTTATGACCTCGATCAGTCGCACTCAGCAGATAATCCCCGTGTCAGACGACTCAAAGATCCCCACCTCCGGGATCCGCTATTCAAACAGATCGCAGAATGCAGTACGATTATTGATCCCGTGTGCGAGCTGCTGGGGGGTACGGTTCGGTTCGATCACTCAAAACTGAATTTCAAGCACCCCGGGACGAATGCTGAGATCAACTGGCACCAGGACTGGGCGTTTTATCCCCACACCAACGACGATATCCTCGCCGTGGGTGTTCTCATCGAAGACTGTACACCCGAGTGCGGCCCGCTAATGGTGATCCCAGGCAGCCACAAAGGCCCAGTGTTCGATCATCACCACAATGGTATTTTTGCCGGTGGTGTCAATACTGATGCCATCGGCGACCTGGCAGACAAGGCTGTAGCGCTAATAGCACCGGCCGGCTCACTGACGATTCATCATGTCCGCACCCTACACGCTTCGGGCAATAGCAGCACAAACACCCTGCGGCCACTGCTGCTGTTCAGCTATACAGCAGTCGACGCCTTCCCAATTTTTTCAAGCTATGATCTGCAGGAATACGATTCGCGAATACTGCGTGGAGCGCCGGTGCATGAGGGCCGCATGGCGGCGTTACCGTTCCGGATCCATCTACCACAGGAACCCGGCACCGACTCGATCTACGACAATCAAGAATCCATGCAACGCTAGAGCTTGCAATCCATTTGCTTAAGCATAGTGTCTTCTGTTTATTCAACGTCAGATGCTTCAATCTGAATCGCATCAGCGGTAGCGCCCAAACCACTGGGATTAGCGATAAACCGCTTCCAGTTCTTGATGCCTTGGGCATCGAAGTCCTTCTCCGGCGAAGGTTCGAGTTCGAGTTTGCTGTGCGCCGTGTTGCCCCGAACCGCAGATGCTGAATCGACACCACCGTTGTTGCGCTGTACCACATTAGCACTGATGTACTGTATCGATAAACCTATACGCGGCCGGTCTGAGGTATTGGGGTTTGAACCGTGGAGGACTTTTGAGTGATGAATCGAAGCCTCTCCGGGGTCAAGTTCCACGTGCACGAGTTGATCTCTTTCATGTGGTTTGATAGTTACTTCCTGACCTGAAAATAGGATATTTTCAGTGCCTGGAACAATCGCGTGATCACGATTGCCTTGCAAGTGACTCCCTCTGAGCACACTCATACAGCCGTTGTCATAGTACGCGTCGGTCAGTGCCAGCCAGGCAGTAACAACCTGTTCTTCAGGCGAAAGACCCCAGTAAGTCCTGTCTTGGTGCCAGCCAACGTAACCACCGGATTTAGGGGGTTTTGCAAACAACGTTGCTGTCCAGCAGAGGATATCGGGCCCGATAACTGACTCCACCGCATCGAGGAGTGTCTCATTTCGAATGACATCTGCCATCGCGCAACTGACCAGATTGGGTTTAGATATTTGTGGACTAGCCACCCAATGACCCATTCGGGATTGCAACACGCCACAGTGGCCTGCCAGTATTCCAGCTTTTTCTGCGTCCAAAATCCTAAGAGGAAAGATCACACCTTCAAGCTGATATTGCGCATACTGCGTGGGAGAGAGTATCGTCATATTTTCACCTTGTTTAAATCACTCGATAAAGTCATCCAAACGGTTCCCGACTATTTTTGGCTTACGGTGAATTCAAAACCCAATCTGAGTGAATTAAATATAATGTGATGAGATCTTTACGGATTCACAGAACCGAGTAGAGTTTCTATTCTGGTCTTGCAAGTATTTTTGAGTAACCACCATCAACATTCATCACCCGTAGATAAATCGGCCAATACTATCCATGAAACTGCAACAGATTGAAACGTGGGCCACTGTACCACCGACCGGCATCGGCGGCGCATTCTGGGTCATCGTCAGACTCACCACCGATAACGGCATTCAGGGAATCGGTGAATGTTACGGCATACCGGTATCCGGAGATATTGCCTGTCAAATGGTGGAAGATACATTCGAGCGCTATATCGCCGGGGAAAGCCCATTTAATGTGGAAACACTCTTTCGCCGCGTCTATTCGGCAGGCTTCACACAGCGGCCCGACGTTTCCATGATGGGTGTGTTCAGCGGCATGGAAATCGCTGTGTGGGATATTCTGGGTAAGGCGCTGAATCAACCCGTCTACAACCTCATCGGCGGCCAGTTTCACGATCGCCTTCGAACCTATACCTATCTGTACCCTAAAGATCCTGGAGACGAGGGCGACTCTAAAAACAACACCGATAATGTTTATCACGACGGCGATGCCGCAGCGGAACGTGCACTCGACTATATCGAGATGGGCTTTACCGCGATCAAACAAGACCCCGCCGGACCATACAGTTTTCAAGGCGGCAGAGAGCTCTCGCTGCACGAACTCGCCCGTTCGGAATACAGCGTAAAACGAATCCGAGAAGCAGTTGGTGACCGCGCTGACATCCTGTTCGGCACACATGGACAGATGACCACCTCATCGGCGATCCGACTGGCCAAGCGTTTAGAACCTTACGACCCATTGTGGTTTGAAGAACCTTGCCCTCCGGACCAGATCCAGGCTATCGGCAAAGTAGCAAGTGCCACCACCATCCCGGTCGCCACCGGTGAGCGACTGACGACTAAACAGGAGTTTCACGAATGTTTGAAAGTCGGTGTTTCCATTTTGCAGCCGGATATCGGCCGCAGTGGTGGCATCTGGGAGACCAAGAAGATTTTTATCCTGAGCGAATTATTTAATGCTCAAGTCGCGCCACACATATATTGTGGTCCGATCGCCCATGCCGCCGCTGCCCACGTGGCATTCAGCAGCCCCAGCTTTCTGATTCTTGAAACGATTCAAACTGAATTCCATGACAAACTACTGACCCGATCACTGACCTGGGAGAGTGGCTATATGCTGGCGCCGACAGAACCGGGCCTGGGCATAGAACTCAATGTGGAAACGATCTTAAACCACCCCTATAGCAGCGGCGGACGACTGCATCTGGAAATGTGCAATACCCCACTGGATTCAAACAACCAGAAAACGATCACAGAACTCTAAACACAATTCGCACCGCTCGACCTTAAGTGCCGACTAAGCTCACCAAACCTGGCTGCACACGATTCACGATTCATTCAGTTTCACCACCAAGGGACAACCCAAACATGGGAGATACGAGCACAGAAAGCTCCACAGGTATTCTTGCACTCTGGAACGACTGTAAGATCGGCGAAGAATTCTTGTATGAAAAATGGTATCAGGGTGAGCACCTTCATGATCGTGTGAGTATTCCAGGCTTCAAGCTGGGCCGTCGTCATAAATCTGTCGACAGAGCCCCCAAATACTTCACCTACTATGAAACCACATCGGCTGAGGTGCTGTTTTCAGAGGCCTACCTGCACCAGCTGGATAACCCATCCATGCTGACTCGCGAAGTGATGCGCGGTGTTTTCATCAACGTATCCCGCACGGTCTGCAGGTGCATCCACCGTGTGGGTGAAATGCAAGGCAGTCACGTCATCACAGCCCGTTCAGATACGCCAACAAATGAAGATAACCTCAAGACTATCGCTGAACATCTGAATGACACTTCCGGATGCCTGCGCTCCGACGTGTGGGTTCGCTTCTCACCCGACTCGGACTCGGTGGACGACAAGCCCCGGCACGAGGAACAGATACGTGGCCGTGATTCCCGTATCGAATGGTGCATCGTTGCTCATGCATTGAATAGCTCTACAGCCGAGTCCATCAACGGAACGCTGCAACTTGCCTGTCCAGATCTAGAACTTGGAATTTACCAGTTTATGTGTGAACTGCGGCACGAGGACTGAAGAATTTCAATCGAATTTCTACTCAAAGAATAATTCAGTTCCTGAAATAATCTCAATTTATTAACCGAAAACCCAATGCCACCAACATTGACATTTATTCCACCTGGTGAAGCCAGAGCCTTTTCGATTCCAAAAGGTGGTCTTATCCGAATCATAAATTCTGAAGGCAATCAGGTTGTGGATACCTGGGCATTTAACAGTTCATCCCCAAGTGAGTTTCTTTCAATGGCGCATAGTCGATCTGCGCTTTACCGTCTTTTTTTCGAACCTGGTGACACACTGGTGAGCAACCGCTTTCAACCGATACTGACAATTATCAAAGACACTTCACCCGGCTATCACGATACCCTTCACGCGGCTTGTTCCGCAGAGAGTAACCGGCACTACGGTGCAGAACATCAGTACCCGAATTGTCAGGACAATCTCAAGACAATTATTCATTCGCGAGAGATGCCGCTCCAGACCACACCTTGCCCCTGGAATCTTTTTGAACGAGCTATCATCCTGCCCGATGGGACATTGAAGGATGAACCGTCGCTAGCGGCTACAGGAGACTACCTGGAGTTGAGCGCAGAAGTAGGCCTTGTGCTGGTGTGTTCTGCATGTCCTTCACTAATTGGCAATATCAGTAGTGGCCAACCCCGGGGAGCAACGGTTGAGATAGCTGACTATCGATAAAGTATTTTCAATGAGAAACACGGTAGAGGCTAAATTACGCCTATTCCACCCCAAGCACAGGTCGAACTTCAGCAAGTCTGTCAGGGTCGGCCCATCCAAGTATATCTTTAGGATACCTTTCGAAAAATCGATCCCGGTCACCTTGGCACCGCTTGCGCCAACCATAGCGTATGGCGCCTTGTGCCACATCCCATATCCAAAACCCGAAGTCCTTCGACGTTACTGCAGGCATGTTGCACCAAAGGTGCTTTCCAGTGTCTGAAGCGGGTTCTGGTCATCATCGTAGACCATCGCCCAGCGGTCATAACCCTCCCTCACTTTAGCGAGTGATTCCATCTCAAACCTCGAATGAATACAGCACCACTGCCGTCGCGACGACAAGCGCGGCCAATGTCATCAGCAAGGCATACATCATGCCCTTTTGGCCAGTACTGCGCGCTTTCCGCAACTCGTTGAGCAATATGAGAACAACGGCACCCACCACAACAAAAAGAAACCCCGTCGACCCAAAAAATTCTTTCATGTGACTATCTCCTCATGCAGAGTTCCATCAAGTGACTGCGGCACTACCTTCCACTCGTACGCACCATGCCCAACACGAACACCTTTAGAATCCAGGCATCATATAATAAATGGCCGATGTAGTGCGGATGACTTCAGTTCTGTAAATTCATTACTGCTGAACCGAGTTCGTTTAACGACCAATGTCATTTAAAGGGAAAAGTGCAATTGTCTGCGGTGCCGGTGGGGGCATCGGTCTGAATATTGCAATCGACTTGCTGGATCGAGAGGTCAATGTCTCGATGGTGGATCTCAAACCGCAACCGGATTCATTGAACGAAAGCATCGGCCGGGCACAGTATTGTCAAGGCGATGTTACGGATGAGACATTCGTGAAGGAATTCACCCACCAGACTGTGTCCAAGTTCGGACACCTGGACTATCTGGTCAATGCAACCGGTGTTCTATGGTTTGTAAAGGACAAGTCTGTTGTCGATATTGACATCGACACCTGGGACCGGGTGATGGAGATCAACCTGAAGTCA
>Ga0257109_1000875_pt1 | contig 10282 bp, 10 predicted proteins | sample LP_taG_8_FD_191566 | JGI IMG/M metagenome (GOLD analysis project Ga0257109, IMG submission 191566) | Marine microbial communities from Northeast Subartic Pacific Ocean, Canada - LP_J_2011_P26_2000m | ecosystem: Environmental > Aquatic > Marine > Oceanic | place: Canada: Northeast Subartic... | reverse complement strand
AAACCAGACATTAAACGCCATGTTAGTACCGAAAAGTGCACCAAGATGAATGTTAAATGCCCTATAGCCAAATTCACCATAAAACTTCATTAGATAAATAATTCCAGCTATCAGAACAAAAGTTACTACGGTCATTATTCTCACATCTTTTATTAGGCCACTACTATATAAGTAATCATATGCAAATACAGAAACAAATGTGATTAAAATCATTAAATGAGCGATGCCAGTTACCTCTGTACCTGCATCAAACATTAGGTTTCCTACTGACTCACCCATTGATAGAGATCCATGCCAGTATACAACATACAAGAGTATAAGCCCTGTAACCCAGGTCCAAGCAGCACCCCAACGGAAAAAATATAGGGTTCTCGGCATTAATTCAGGCACAACCTTCTGTTTAGAATCTTTGTCCATTGTTGCTACAACGTGGCCATTAATCCAATTAAAAAAGTATAGCAATCCTATCCAAGTTATTCCTGCAATAATATGCAACCACTTAAAAATAGGATGTGCAAGTTGTATAATTAGTTCCATTTCTATCCTCCTTAAATTATCTGTTACAATTTATTTATAATTAGTACCAATAAAAAAGTTTTATGATTCGGGGTATGGGAATAGTTTGTCAAATGGTGTAACCTGGCCATACTGATCACGAAAAACAATATGACTTCGATTAAACTTCGTATAAGAATCAATTCCTGTAGCAGCTGCAAGAGTGTGTAAGCCATTTCTTATAGTAATGACATAGTTAAGAACCCGCCATTTTTTCTCATTCACTACTAACCCTTTTTGATGATTTTTATCAGTCGTAGCGACACCAACAGGGCAGTGGTTTGTGTGACACTTCTGAGCACCTATACATCCAACCGATATCATCATTCCCCGAGCAATATTAACCAAGTCCGCACCCATAGCAAGTGCTATAGCAATACGATCTGGACTAAATAATTTTCCACTAGCAAATATCTTAACCCTGTTTCTAACCCCATAGTGCCTTAGCGCATTGTCTAGATAAACAAGACCTGATTTTATTGGAAGGCCCATGCTGTCAGCCATTTCCTGATAGGTAGCGCCTGAACCGCCTTCTCCACCATCAACAGTAATAAAGTCTGGACCTCTGCCAGTTTCTTTCATATAGCCACAAAGCTCATCGGCTGAATCGGGTCCGCCCATGACAATCTTTATCCCAACTGGTTTCCCACCTTGTTCACGCATTTTATCAACAAAATCAAATAAAGAAGGAATATCGTGAAACTGGTTATGCCTGTTGGGAGAGTCTATTGTTTTCCAGGGTGTGACTCCTCTAATTTCAGCTATCTCAGGATTAACCTTACTTCCTTCAACATGACCACCTCGAATCTTCGCACCCTGTGCTAGTTTTATTTCAAAACATCTTATATGTGGATTAGATGCTTTTTCTCTTAATTTTTCCCAGCTAAAGGTTCCATTGTCATTTCGAACACCAAATATACCAGAGCCTATCTGCATTATCACATCGCCCCCGCCAATAGTATGATAAGGAGCAAGGCCTCCTTCGCCAGTATGTACCCATGAACCAGTGGCCATACCTAGTCCATAACTCATAGAACTAATAGCGTTCTCACCTAATGCGCCATAGCTCATTGCACTCATACCTACGGGGCCACGTAAACGCCATGGTTCGCGACATTGTTCTCCTATAACTATCGCATTTTCTTCGGGAAGTGTCCACGGGGATACATCCACCTCCTCCATATATTCTTTTCTTGAAAAAAGACCTTCAGTGCCTACATATCGTTTTGTGCGAATTTTCGGTGTTATCTCTACAAGCATCTCTTCTTTTTGTTTAGGGAACATTGCATTACGTATATATAGCCCCGGCTTATCAAAATCACGCTTGGAACCAAAACCTATAACTGTCTTAAGGTATTTACCTTGGATAACGATATTGGCAAAATCCGAGCGATTGAATGGTTTTCCCTCACTATCAGAGTCAAACAAATATTGACGAAACTCTGGACCAAGCATTTCTAGTAGGTATCTAATCCGCCCTAAGATTGGGAAATTCCTTAGTATCGCATGCTGGCTCTGATTTTTATCATGGAAATAGAGATAGATAAAAAGAAATAAAGGTATCAGGAATAATAATAATAGCGAGAGATTAATGATCGCAGATAAATCTATTTTTTCAAACATAATTGTTCCAAGAACTACACTGTTATTTTACGATTAATATTGGAACGTTACACCTGTTCATTACAGATAGTGGTTTACTTCCCTTAAAATATCTTTTTATGGGACTCATATTAGAAGCGCCCATTACTATTATCTTATCATCATTTGCTTTTTCTATAATTTTTTCAACTGGATTACCTTGCTCTTGTAAATGTGTATAGTTAATCCCTGATCTTCGAATCAATTTTGTTACTTTTGAGATCTTCAAACTACCATCTTTATTAGATCCATTATTATCCATAATAGTAAGAATATCTATACCTATGTTGTAAGCTATCGCCACTCGAATACCATATTTTGCTGCCTTCATTGTACCGGGAGAATTATCAACAGGTAGCAATACCCTAGTAAATTTTTCATTGTTATACTGGTTGACAACTAAAATGGAGCTATTGATATATTGTAATAAATCATGGGACATGTTTCTTTTCTGGCTTTTGCCTAATATCGTTACATCATAGCCTCCATATTGAACTTCTTCTCTCAGCTCAGAAATAATATCTCCATTACGAAGGATCAGATTTACATCTTCGCAAACAGTTCCAGAAAGGTAAACCAGTTTTCTATCTTCGCCATCATCGATTAACTTATTCTTTGGAAACCCAGTTTCAATCTGTTTAGAATCAATTAAACTATTATCAGACAAATAATTAAATGCCCATTCAAGTACATCAACCCCAGGCTGGTCAAAATCCCATGATTCCATTTGATCCTGAGCAAGCTCAACCAATTGAGAACTGAATTCGCTTATTTTTTCACCAACATCTATTATGGTTGTCTTCGCATTAAAAGCCTGCGCAACCTTCATACCTAAATGGAGTGTTGGCTTAGAATATCGTTTACTTCCTATGGCTATTAAAATTTTCATTACATTATAACCTCAATTTGCTCTTAATTAATAATCAGCCAGTATGTATTAACATAAAATATTAATAATAATATTGATACTAGTCCTATTCTCCAGCCTACCCTTAAGAAGTCCTTTGCCTTTATCATGCCACTTGAATAAATAATTGTACATGCTGGAGCAGCAACAGCTGTGAAATAGCCAAATGATGATGAGACTGCTGTTACCAAACCAATATGCATCATATCAGGTACAAGGTTCATTGTTATTGGGCCAAGAACAGCTACGGTTGCAGAACTTGATAGAATGTTTGCCATAGCTGTAGTAATTAGGATAACAATAAAATCACTAAAAAATGGAAACAGATCCATCATACTTCCAAATATAATAATTACCTGGTCAGCTAACCATAAGGCAGCTCCGGTTAGCCTAATGCTAGTACCAAGCGAGATCGTTGCTCCAAAAAGTATAATCACACCCCAGTGTGTATGTTTATTTAAATCATTCCAACTGACAAACCCTCCTAAAATATATAAGAATACCCCAGTAAGTGCGATGGTGCCTAACCCAAAAGTCTCACTAAAAAATATCCATCCAATAAGAATAAGTAGAAATATCATTACTGTGATTGTATTACGACCTGTCATATTTCTGGATTTAGCAACCTTGATAACTAGTTTCCTAACACTACTATCTAAAATTTTGTACTCTGGCTTAAAGGTATTAATAATTATCCAGGTTACTATTGGTATCTGTAACAATACGAAAGGATACATTTTCATCATCCATTCAAAATAAGATAATGATAAACCTGATTGATTAAAATAATTTATCATTATGACATTCCTACCACCACCTGAAGGCGTTCCAACTGAACCGATCAAGCATCCATATGCAATTGAAAATAATATTACAGCGGCTAAATTTTTGACCTTTGAAAGATCAGAAGAAGTAAACCTTATGAGGGTCATACCTATTGGAAGCATAATTGCAGCAACCGTATGCTCTCCAATGAAAGAGGATAAAATCGCAGAAATGGATAGAAATCCAAAAACTATGCTGGATGTTTTATTTCCTGTAATCTTAAGTATACCTAAGGCAATTCGAGAGTCCCATCCTTGTCTTATAATTACTACCGCAAGCATCAGAGAACCCATAATAAAAAATACTGCATCATTCATAAATGCCTTAGCGATGCCATCAGCAGAGTCTATACCTCCATAAATCTGAGCCAGTAGTATATAAATTGCTATCGCTGGCAAAGGGATTGGTTCCTTTATGATCAAAATAATAGCAGTTATCAATATAATTATGCAAGTATAACCTTTCTGGTTAAGCCCCGATGGTTGAGGTACTAAAAATAAAATAAATCCAATTATTATTGCATAAATAAACCATCGTTTTTGGGTTGCCCAAAAAAGAAAGTTACTTAGGGAAAGATTTGAAAATCCTAACAATAATAATCCTTAATATTGATACTTAATCAGTAATCCAACTTAAAATATGACTGAATACCCTTCCTATATGAAAATGAATCAAAAAATATATTTTATGGTTTTTATTAATAATAGAATAAATACCATAAATTATTACCCATAACATTAGTTCAAAGAAATATAACATTGATAAAAATTCCTTTATTTCCATTAAATATTGTTGTCCTACCATTTGAAGAAGTACCACTGCATATTTTTGAATCCAGGTACAAAAAAATGGTAAAAAACTCAATAGAAAATGACACTCCATTTGGAATAGTATTAAATGATAATGGAGCTATTGATAATATTGGATGCAGCCTGAATGTTACCAAAATCATCAAACACTATAAAACCGGAGAATATGATCTAATAGCCACGGGAAGAAAGTGTTTTCAAGTTATAGACAAAATAAAAAAAGATGACCTCTGGATAGCAAATGTTGAATACATAGAAACTCCAACAATGGAGAATGAAAAAATATTAAAACAGGTTCAGAATAAATATCTTGAACTATTGATGAAGCTACGAAAAGAAGAAAATTTTGAGATCTATCTTGAGAGAAAAATATCTTTTCAGTTTTTAATAGGAATCTCGCTTCCGTTAGAATTAAAAAGAGCTATACTTCGATTAAAAAAGGAAAGTGAAAGATTATTATATATTAATGATTTATTTGATAGAGTTTTATCTCAGCCTATGAATAATAAGGAAAATAACTTTCCAATGTCATAATCAATAATTATCTAATTTATCTATCCTTCTCTGGTGTCTACCAGCTTCAAAATTCTCATCAAACCATATCTTAATTATTCTATAGATTTCTTCTTCGGACATAAACCTTGCACCTAGTGAAAGGATATTTGCATTATTATGCTGACGTGATAACTTGATTATTTCTTCGGGTCCATTATAAAAAACAGCTGCCCTAATACCATGTATACGGTTTGCTGCCATTGCCTCTCCCTGACCAGAACCACCGAGTATAATTCCTCGACTTTCTGTATCCTCAGCAACCGCTCTCGCACAAGGAAATATAAAGTCTGGATAATCATCTAAAGCATCGTATTCGTAGGCACCATGGTCAGTAACCTCATGTCCTGATTCAGTTAAGAATAGTTTTATCTTATCTTTCAGTTCAAGACCAGCATGATCTGTCGCAAGGTGTATTCTCATAATAGTTCTTTCAAATATTTTTCAATTTTATTTGTCACCTGATCAGGAGTAAAACCAAACTCGATCGCAAGATCAGTTGCTGGAGCAGAACTACCAAAGTGATTAATACCAATTGCAAGTCCATTGTTCCCAATATATTTTTCCCAACCAATTGTAATACCAGCCTCAATAGATACTTTTAAATTTCCTCTGTCTGGAATTAGTTCTTTCTTATACTCATTTGTTTGATCATTAAATATTTCCCAGCAAGGCATACTAACTACTCGAACTTTTTTTGTTCTCAAATTTTTTGCGACCTCTATTGCAAGACTCACTTCTGAACCAGTAGCAAGAATGATTATTTCAGGTAATCCTTTACAATCTATAACTGAATATGCTCCTTTTGATACGTTGATATCAGTTTGTTTTTGGCCATTGGTAAGAATAGGGACACCCTGCCTTGTAAGAAGCAATGCAGATGGAGTATTTTTATCTTCAATTGCCAGCTTAACACACGAAGCAGTTTCTTTTGCATCTGCTGGCCTATAAACTTTAAAATGAGGAATCGCCCTTAGGCTCATTATATGCTCTATAGGTTGATGTGTGGGGCCATCCTCTCCAAGATAAAATGAATCATGAGTAAATTCATGTATAACTCTTATTTTTTGAATAGCTGCAAGCCTTAGAGCGGGCCTTTCATAATCTGAAAACACTAAAAATGTGCCGCCGAAAGGGATGATACCACCATGTAAAGCCATACCATTCATTATCGCTGCCATTGGAAATTCCCTCACACCAAATGGTATGTTTCTCCCTGATTTATTTGTTTTTTGGAAATCACCATATGTCTTAGCAAAGTTTCCTGTATAATTTGATGGCTCCAGATCTGCAGATCCTCCAACTAGCTGAGGAAGACTACCAGAAATTAAGTCTAATACAGCTCCAAATGCTTTCCTTGTAGCTAATATGTCCCCAGAATTGAAAGCTGGATTTTCAAATTCGGAAATAATTTTACCACCAATTGTACTAGCTATAATTTGTTTAAGATCTGATTTTTTACTGAATTTTTTGTATAAATCTTTCCAATCATTTGCTTCTTTAATCAAATCTGAGAATCTATGACTGAAATGATCTACTACTTCTAAGGGAACATAAAACTTTTTAGCTGGTAGACCTAGCTTCTCTTTTGTTGCATCTATTTCATCTTGAGGCAATGGTGCTCCATGTGTGTTATGGTCACCCTCCATATTTACACTGCCTTTCGCCATCACAGTTTTTCCAATGATAATGCTTGGTTTCACCATGACCTTGGCTGTCTCTATGGCAAAGTGCAAAGCACTATGATCATGACCATCAATCTCCTGTACATTCCATCCCAACCCATCAAAAAGGATGGCATAGTTAACAGAGTCTGAGCGAGTTACTTTGCCAGAAATTTGCGCATCATTTGCATCGTAAAAGACTATAAGCTTATTTAAACCTAAGTGTCCAGCTATTGCTGCTGCTCCTAGCGTTACTGGCTCCTGTAAATCTCCATCTGTTGCCAACACATAGGTGAAGTGATTAATCAAATCTTTTGTGTCTTCATCTTGACTAGATATCATGTTTGACAAATACGCTTCAGCAAGTGCCATTCCAACACCCATAGCGAAGCCCTGTCCTAAAGGGCCAGTGGTGCATTCTACACCAGGAATTTCCACCTCAGGATGTCCTGGTGTATGACTCCCTAACTGTCTAAACTTTTTTATTTCTGATAGTTTCATCCACCCAACAAGGTGTAAAACACTATATTGAAGCATAGACATATGTCCGCCAGAAAGGATGAAACGATCTCTATCAAACCAGTCGGGATCTTTAGGATCAAATTTGAAATAGTCTTTAAACAATAAATATATAAAATCCGCAGAACTCATAGCTCCACCAGGATGACCACTGTTCGCTTTTCTAACAGCATCCATCACCAACCCTTTTATGACAGAAATACCAAAATGATCTTTATCTGTAATGGACCAATATTCAAAAGAATCCAACTCTTTGTAGGTATGCATTATTTAATTAGGGTTTGTATACTTATCTATATTTTAAGAATTTGATGGCTCATCGTAAAGATTATCTAAATCAATATCAACGTCTTTTTTCTTAGCCTCATCCACCTTAAACATTTCTTCCTGGTTAAGGCCCATTGCATTCGCTATTACCACATCTGGAAGAGATTGAATCCGGATATTATAATTATTTACACTCTCATTATACAACTCTCGTCTATCTGCAATTTCATTTTCAAGCCCGCTTATTCTGTCTTGTAGATTTAAAAAATTATCATTCGACCTCAGCTCGGGATAGGCCTCAGATAAAGCAAATACTGATTTTAAAGCGCCAGATATTTGATTATCTGCATCCGCTTTTTCAGTGATACTATTTGCCCCAAGGTAAGACTTTCTTGCATCCATGACATTATCAAACATTGTTTTTTCATGCTTCACGAAAGATCTTAATACTTTAATTAATTTTGGTATCTCATCAGATCTTTGCATAAGAAGTACATCTATATTCGCCCACGATTTTTTTATATTTTCTTTGACATGTATGAGTCCATTATATATGGTGAAGAACCAAGAAACTGATCCAATAATTAATAGGACAATAACAAAGATAGTTACTATCTGCATTGGTTAACCTTTCATCTATAATAATGCATTTATAGTATTTGCGCTCGCATAAAATTCTTTGATAATATTTTGAGGATTATCAGATCTAAAAATCTCTGACCCAGCAACAAGAATATCCCCACCAGCTGAGATAACCTCTTGAGCATTATGAAGCTTTATTCCACCATCAACCTGTATCTGAATGAGATCTAAACACTGATCAGATAAATATTTCTTTATTTCCATTATCCGCTTAGTAGATGCAGATATATAGCCCTGTCCTCCAAAGCCTGGTTCTACGCTCATTACTAAAATCAGATCAACTTTCTCAATAAATGGAACGATTGTACTAAATGGTGTTGAAGGCTTTAGTGATATGCCTACCATCTTTCCTGCTGAGCGGATTAATTCTATCACCCCGTTTGGATCATCTGTAGCCTCAACATGAAATGTAATGTTATCCGCACCTGCCTTTGCAAAGGGCTCAACTAATTTTTCTGGATCAATCACCATCATATGTACATCTATAAATTTATCGGTTACAGATCTTAGTGATTTTACTACAGGAGGACCTATCGTAAGATTAGGAACAAACTGATTATCCATTACATCTACATGGATCCAGTCCGCACCGCCTTCATCACAAATTTTAAGGGCACCACGCAAATCAGAAAAGTCAGCAGATAATATAGATGGGGCAAGTTTAAATTCTGAAAGCATAGGTTGACGTAAATTTAATTACAAACCAATCTTAGTCATAGGGCCGAAAACAATCATGAGTAAATAAAACGTATTTTCTTTACTAGATCAGGATGTAGACTTATACTAACGGGGCATGCTAACGCAGCATTTTCAAGATGGTTACGATCTTTTTTTTCTATATCTTTGTTCATACCTATACGAATAATAATCTCTTTTATTCTTCTGGGCTTAGAATCCATAATCTTTTCTACCGAAGCATCGGTCCCTGATACATCAATGCCATATTTTTCTGCAGCTATTGCCATTATGGTTATCATACAAGAGCCTATTGCAGTCGCTACCAGGTCAGCCGGAGAAAAAGCCTGTTCTTTTCCATTGTTATCTACCGGAGCATCGGTAAAAATTTTTCCCCAGAAGCAATATGCTCAGCCTCTGTTCTGAGATTATTCTGATAAATTATATTTGCCATGTTCATCGTTTAACTACAAGCCTCCTTAAATACACGTTTAAAATTACCACCTAATATTTTTCTTACCTCTCTGATTGTAAATCCGTTTTCTAATAATTTTTTTGTCAAAAATGGTAGTTTTGTTACATCCTCTAAACCTGCTGGCATTATATCTACCCCATCATAGTCTGAGCCTAGGCCTACATGATCAACACCAATCAAGTCAGAGATGTATTTAATATGTTTGATGACATCATTAATGCTCGGAACAATCCTACTTTTTTCATGTTTTAATATTTTTGATTCGGCATACCAATACGATGTCGAATTAGTGTCATATTTCTCTGCCAGTATTTGTCGTTCAAGTTCATACTTCATCTTGATCATATCTGCTTTTTCTAAATATGTGCTATCGATATACCCTGGGTAGAAATTAACAAATACTACGCCACCATTTTTGCCGATGGCAACTAGCTGATCATCTTTTAAATTTCGATAATGAGGGCACAATGTGTATACCGATGAGTGAGAAGCAATAATTGGCTCACTGGTTAAATCGATTACATCCCAAAAAGTTTTTTCTCCTGCATGGGAAATATCTATCATAACACCAAGACGGTTACACTCGCGTATAACTTTACGGCCAAACTCAGTAAGTCCAATGTGCCTCAAACTGCTTTTAATCTCAAACTCATCTTTTGCTGAACTAGCAATGCTATTTGAATTATTCCAGGTTAGTCCCAGATATTTCATTCCTCTATCGTAAAAGTATTGAACCTTAGTTATATCATTG
>Ga0257109_1000864_pt1 | contig 10336 bp, 8 predicted proteins | sample LP_taG_8_FD_191566 | JGI IMG/M metagenome (GOLD analysis project Ga0257109, IMG submission 191566) | Marine microbial communities from Northeast Subartic Pacific Ocean, Canada - LP_J_2011_P26_2000m | ecosystem: Environmental > Aquatic > Marine > Oceanic | place: Canada: Northeast Subartic Pacific... | reverse complement strand
GGTAATAAAATCGATTAATTTAGCTGTATCCATGTCAAGGTATCCACACTGCATTAGTTTTTGATGGTAGTATTCTAATGCACTTATTCGGTGGATTCTCAACTTTCTTTATTGAAATAGAAAACAGAAGAATAAAATCACTTTGATTCAGTTTTTTAAAAAATATTTCAGACGTGTACAATATATCCTACTGTAATATTACAAATAACAACTATGGGGTAATTAAGAAATGAATAAAAAAATTATTATAAGTATCTTAATCGTAGTGATAGGGATATTTAGAATAGATACTTTGACGGCGGAAATCATAATAGAAGAAATTACGGTTACGGCGAGATATCGTGCTGAGAATTTACAGCAGGTGCCGCTTTCTATTTCTGCTTTTACATCTGATCAGCTAGATAAAGCAGCTATTAGAGATGTTAATGATTTAGCAAATTTTACCTCAAATATGACTTTTTATAGCAGCGAGAATGGCCGTCTGCATATTCCCATAATACGCGGCATGGGTATGATTGATACCCGTGGTTTTGATAATAATGTCGGTATCTTTGTGGATGGCGCATTTGTTTCTGGTCGAAGTTCCCAGAATGTAGGCATGCTTGATTTGGAGCGTGTTGAAGTTGTTAAGGGTCCACAAAGTGCTCTTTATGGCCGTAATTCTTTTGCTGGTGCGGTTAATTATGTAACCAAAAAACCAGGCGATAAATTTAAAGGATCAGTGTCAACAACTTTTGATTTAGAAAATCTTCGTCAAATCGCTGCTTCTGTTGCCGGACCAATTATCCAAGGTAAACTTTCTGGACGGCTTGCAGTAGATTTTGATCATGATGGTGGTACCTACGTTAATAAAACAAAATTTGGCATGCATGAACTTGGTGGTCACGATAATGAAAGCATTATGGGGACACTCAGATACACTCCTGATGAGTCTACTGATATTGTTTTCAGTCTGTTTCATAATCAAGAATATGTGGCCCAAATGCCGCTTTCAATTGACCCCAATAATTGTGGTGAGTATAACAATCCAGCAGGTGGGTATGATAAAGGAGCTCCTTACTACCATTGTGGTGAGGTGCATGGAGCAGAAACAGATACGTTGAGCATGTCCCCCGATGCTTACTCAGCTAAGGGTAATTCAACGCGTTTAACATTGAGAATGGATTTTGATCAAGATGATTATACCGTTACGTCAATTACCTCTTGGTCAGAGAATGATAGCCATGGAAATATGGACCTTGATCGTGGTGATAGAGGTGCCGAACATTATGGCTGGACTACTGTTGCTGCAGCTCAATCATATTTTTATGGTGGTCCTCTTGCTGGCCGTAGGGCGAATTTGGGTCCAATGGGTACTCCACCTTTGTTGTCATCGGATCCTGGGTTCCCAGCGCCCACTATACCAATTGGAGGATTATTTGCAGCCGACACCTATCTTGGATCACAGAATCTTGACCAGGAGTATTTGTCCCAAGAATTAAGAATAGAATCCAACTCAGATCAAAGACTTCGATGGTCTGCGGGTGTATTTTATTTTAGTTCTGACAGCATTTCATCAACAGCCTTTAATATTGATGTGAGTGATGCGCTTGAAGCATCTGGTCTGGCTGCTAATGAACTTATTTTTCTAACTGCTGAACCCCTATATTTTCCAACAGCATTCCATCCTATATTCGGCTTTCCTATCGCCTTCTTCAATGGAAATATGGGTATTAGCCACCCAGTGCTTGCTCAACCATCTTTAGACCCAGCAAGTACTGGAATAATTTGGTGGGAGGGGAGTAATCCAAATAATCATCTAACTTCTGGTACCAATGAGGTCAGACAAGAGGCACTGTTTGGTTCAGTGCAATATGATGTTACAGATCAAGTTACTGTAACAACAGAATTGCGTTGGACTCATGACGATCGTAGTCTTTTAAGTACGAAAGATGATTTTTTCTTCTCGCTTGCATCCTTTGAAGCGGCAGGAGTTCCTGCTTATCATTCAGTTAAGCATGATTATTGGGATCCCAGGTTCACTTTGAGTTATAAGGCATCGGAAGACCGTATGCTTTATGCTTCTGCTTCTCATGGCACTCGATCTGGTGGAATTAATCCCAGTCTTCCTATTACAGCAGATCCATTTTTTCAACCTGAAGAGAATTGGACTTATGAGGTGGGGGCTAAAACTTCATGGCTTAACGGCAGGTTACAGATTAATGGCGCTGCTTTTGTTATTGACTGGACGGACGCACAGTTTAGACAGATAGTATCTAATTTCTTAACAACAACAGCTAACTCAGAAGGATTAGATATTAGTGGCTTTGAGGTTGATTTTATTTATAACCCAACTGATCATCTATTAATCACTGGTGGTTATGGTTATGCAAATGCTGAGTTTGCTAATGGTACTCTTTGGACTGGTGGCAATGCTTTCTGTAGCAAGATGTTAGATGGAAATTCCAGTATTTATCAAACAGTACCAATGAATTGCATAACATCACCTATTAACGGTAAAAGCTACCCTGATATGAGTAAAAAAATGCCGAAACGTTCCAGCAAACATACCGCTAATTTAGCTGTTGAGTATAGGCAGTCACTACCTAAATCAGTCATCAATGACATGGCTGGCTTTATTAGACTTGATGCCTTTTATCGTTCTGAACAGTATATGGATGAAATGAATGTTGCTTTTGTTCCGGATCGTATGGTGATGAATTTAAGAGCTGGCGTTGCATCAGGCAATTTTGATCTGACTTTCTGGATTCAGAATCTTCTGGATGATGATTCTCCAATCTATGCACAACAATTTGGAACAGATTTTAATTCCCAGTTAACAACATCAAGCGTATTAAACCCAACATTACGTCGAGTAGGCCTCAGTGGTCGCTTCCGTTTTTAGCATGTTAGATAAACTGGACCATTCTTAGTCATTTAATAGTAAACACTAATTAAACATTGAGGAAATTACCATGAGAATGGTACCTAATGTATTTGTTTTTTTTATAGCATTTGTAATGAGTGGCACGCCTTCATTTGCTATAAACAGTGATGCCATAGATGACGATGAACTTATTCTTGTTGTTGGTGCTTCAGGAAGAACAGGATCCTATGTCATAAAATACCTAAAGCAACAAGGCAGGAACTTTGTCCCGATGACTAGCAATAAAGATCGTGCTACTAAAAAATTTAGTGAAAAATATAATTGGGTTGAAGCTGATGTAAAAAAACCAGAATCGTTAGATTCCATTATGGTAGGTGTAACAAAAATTATATCAGGACTTGGTACAAATGAATTTGAAGGTCCCAATAGTCCTGAATATATAGATTATGGTGGAACAAAAAATCTTATAAATGCAGCTGAAAAAGCAGGCACGGTAAACCAATTTATTCAAATGTCATCATCAGGAGTCACTGATAAGGATCATCCTCTTAATAGATTTGGTAATATTCTAGTATGGAAACTTAAGGCTGAAGATTACATCCGTTCAAGTTCTATAGCGCATACAATTATTCGTCCTGGTGGTTTAACTAATGATGAAGCAGGTGTTAAAGGAGTAAGAATGCTGCAAGGAGATTCAGTTACTGGAATGACAAGCCGAGGTAACCTTGCTGCTATTTGTATAGAAGCCTTATCTAATCAGGATGCAAAGAATAAAACGTTCGAGGCTTTTGATGATAAAACACTCAAGCCTGATGCTTGGCGGGAAACTTTTTCGAAGCTCATATCTGATGAGAAGTTAAATAAATAAAATCTACAATTACGATTCAGACGAATTAAAAGGTTATGAAAAAACAAAGAGTAGGGCTACATCCTATAGTGTTAAGGATTACTCTGGCTTTATGAATTTGAATATGAAACGATCCGATTTCCCTCGTATAGTAGGCATCATAACCATGGTATTGTGCATATCATTGGGGTGATTTAAAACGTCACTTTCAGCAATAAAAAGAAACCCCGCACTTTCAACTTCTTGCTTAACAAGAAGTTGGTCTATGCGATGAAATTTATCTACATCACGTAAACCAGATCCTGCTTCAGCTTTATGATCAACAATTATAAGAGTACCACCTGGTTTAAGTGCATCAAACAAAGCATTATTCATAGCTTCTGAATTGATATTAAGTTGTGATAAATGCGTGTCATGATAAATCAGAATAATAATAGCGGCATCAAGTGGTTCAGAAAAGACGGGAGAATTGAATGTACCCATAACACTAGTTACATTATCACGTTCTTCAGCTATCGGATCTGTTGGATTCCCATTTTTAAAAATACGAGCAAATTCTTTGCCATTAAATCCATAAACATGACCATTTGGCCCAACAATATCACTTAGAATTCTTGTATAATAACCGCCTGCTGAACCGATATCAGCAACTATATCACCAGATTTAATGCCCGAAAAGAGCATAACTTCAAGTGGTTTTCTGTCAATATCACGCTGCCTATCTTTTTCAGGTCTTGATTGATTCTCAACTGCCTTCTTGATAACAGTTTGCAGATATATATTATCAGAGCTTTCTATGTCTGCAGAAGCACAGACCGATACAAGTAGTATAAGTGTACAAAAAGTTGATAGTTTTATTTTCATAATTATTTTTAATGCTATAGGACTTTTTTTAATAAAGCATTTTAAATAAAATTAGTCCATAAATATTCGATATAGATGTAGCATATCAGAGTCATAAGCAGTAAATGTTTTACCTATAGATTCATCATTACCTAATGTTTCAATGGCTAGATTAGCAACATCTACTCTGGCAATATAACTAAAAGCCAAATGATCTTCAGTCAGTTTTGCCTTGCCTGAGGATTGACCATTACTAAACCCACCGGGACGAATAATAGTAAAAGCAAGACCACTAGCACGCAGATGATTTTCAGCTTTTTCTTTTAATGCAATAACGTCTTTATGACTTCGACGAGAAAGCGGTGGTAAAGCATCATATGATTGCCCAGTTCCAATGACTGTAATTAAAATAAAGCGGTTGGCTCCTGATGCTTTTGCTGAATCTATAATGTTACGATTACCGACAAAGTCAGGACGCTTATTTGGGTCCATCTTCACTTCGCCATGGATCATTGATTGAATGAAATTCTGTCGAGCGGGTAAATCTTTAGCTGAAGTACCAAGTGTTGATATTACTGTACCAAAGCTGTTTTGAGAAAAGATTGCTTGGATTTGTTCTTTAATAAGAGCGTCAGCAATAACTTGTTTAATTCCAAGTTGATTTAATTTTTCAACGTTTGAAGTAGACCGAACCATAGCCGTTACATCCTCACCACGATCTTGTAGTTTTCTAACGATTTCAAGCCCTACACCTCGAGTCCCCCCAACAATTAGAATTTTATTTGAGGGAGAAACATAATTTGAAGATGATAAAAATGTTGTAGGCGTGTGATAAATACCACTCATTAAGATTAAATAAGTGCCTGATATAACTATCAAAGCAATTAAGAGGTAACCCAGAGAGCGTAATATTATCAAAATTATATTCATATACTTCTTTGCTGAACTCATTCAGTAAAAAGCTTTTTCAACAACACAGATTTATTTTTTGGTAAAAAAACCAGAATATAATTTCTTGAAGATGATTGCAAACGTGTGCAATACTTTTAGGCTAAAGTAATATTAGTGGAGGATAATATGACCATTAGCAAGGCTATTTATAAACGTGGAAAAACAGCAGGTGTTTTCCCTTCGCTCTCATCACGCCGAGATGAAGCCTATATGAGTTTTATAGAAGATGCTCGTAATCTATTGTTGCATGCTCAACAGAAACCTATTGGAGAATACAGCCGATTATTGCTGCAAAATGCTGGAAAGAGTATGGAATCTGATCCTAGAAGTACAACAGAAGCTAAAGAATTACTCATGAAAGACAACGTATTAAAAACCTATTACCGGGTAAAACGTAGCCTTCAAGAATCCTTTTGGGAATGTATTCTAAATTCTCTTAATATGCGAAAAAAGGACTTACTACGAGCCTTGGATGATGCTGAAAAAATTGGTCCTGGCTCGGTAACATATGACCCAGATTTTTCAATACCCGAGTATGCCACTGCTGAGATTCATATTCAGCCCGGTGGTTATGCCAATGAACCACTTTCTGGTCTTCTTTATGATTATGGTGCAAAGGTTTTTATGGGGGGTGCTGCAGATAATGACATGCTTGCTAATATGCAAGCCAATACAGTTAGTGCTCCTAAAAATGGAAAAGTGGATCGTATTCTTGATCTTGGTTGCAGTGCAGGTGTGACTACTACAGCTCTGAAACGTATTTATCCTGATGCTGAAATTTGGGGTATTGATGTCAGCTCCCACATGGTTCGGTATGCTCATCTGCGAGCTCTTGAACAAAATCTTGATATAAATTTTAAACAAATGCTTGCTGAAGAACTTGAGTTTGACGATAACTGCTTTGATATTGTGGTTGCAAATTTACTATTTCACGAAGTCCCGGTTTCAATATCAAAAAAGATCATCAAAGAAACCTTACGCGTACTAAGGCCTGGAGGATGTTTTACATTATTTGATTTTCCTGGAGATAAAAAAGGTGATGTTTACGCTATGTTTTTTGGTGAAATGGAAGCGATTGATAATAGCGAAACCTTTCTCCCTGGATTCGTTCGATCCAACGTTGAAGAACTTATGGAAAAAGGGGGATTTAAGATGGATAAATATGATCCCGATAAGTTTTTACTTACTGGAAGAGTCGGCTTTAAACCAATTAATTAAACGAGAAAAAAATGACTGATAAAAAACCAAATGATCTGGAAAATTTAAAAGACCTACCAGGGTTTAAACGTAGCAATCCAATCTATTTTGAGAGTGAAGTTGTTGACCACCTTATTAGTATAGTGCTTGATCTAGGAGCAGAGCTTTGGGTTGTTAAAGATCGTCTTGCTCATTTTGAAGAAGTTTTATCAGAGAATAACAAATTTTCTTTAACTGATCTTCAAGTGGGAAAACCGTCAGAACTACTACAGGAAAAATTAGATGAGGAACGTAAGCAAATGATAAAACGTATCTATGGTCGACTGTATTCTAAATATGGTGGTGAATTAGCAGAGGAGAAAGGAGCTATTTAAACCTATTTATTTTTACACTTTATAAATTTATTTAAGCGCTTAACTTAATAATAAATTCCTAGATAAAAGATTATACGTGATCGAAAAATTAGTCTTCCTGTTAAATTTGCTTTTGGGACTGGGCAAGTTTCAGAGGCTATTAAGTCAAACTCCTTAGAATTTTTCTTATTATTCTATTATGTTCAAGTTTTACACTTGGATCCTATTTTAGCAGGTACTGCTCTTCTTATAGCATTGGTGTTTGATGGGATTTCAGACCCTATTATTGGTGCATTTTCAGATGATTTTCATTCTAAATTAGGCAGACGCCACCCATTTATGTATGCATCTGCAATACCATTTGGCTTGGCATTCTATTTGCTTTTTAGTCCACCAGAAAGTTTTTCAGGAGTAAGTCTTTTTTTATGGCTAACAGCTTTTGCAATTACTCTACGTTTAATGATGACTTTGTTTCTTGTCCCTTATTATGCTTTGGGAGCTGAGTTAACTGAAAACTATAGTGACCGTACAGCACTTGTGGCTATAAGAAATATGTTTTCATTTATTGCCGCCATGATTTTATCTATAGTTGCCTTTACGGTCTATTTTAAGTCCACCGATGCTTATCCCCAAGGTCAGCTTAACCCAGAGGCTTATCCTGCTTTTGCATTAACGTTTGCTATCGTATCCGTTGTTGTAATACTTGTTTCAACACGAGGCACGCAATCACAGATTCCTTTTATGCATAAAAATAAGAGTGATAAAGGACTATATACCGATAGCTTCAGTAGTTTTTATAAATACTTTTATAAAGGACTTCGTGAGGTTTTAAAAAACCGTGCATTTCTTTCAATCTTTCTTGTCTCCATTACTTTTTTTATATTAAGTGGCCTACAGCGTGCACTTGTACTGCATATGAATACTTATTTTTGGGCCCTAGAGACATCACAAATACAATATATGTTTTATGCTTTCTTTACCTCAACTGTATTAGTTATTCCATTGGTAAAATACATCATGAATTGGCTGGATAAAAAAAGAACAATGTATTTAGGGTTATCAATAATTCTAACTTCCTTTGTCTTACCTACAATTCTTCGCCTCATTGGACTGTTTCCAGAAAATGAAAGTCCATTATTATTGCCCGTCTTAATTATTAGTCAAATCACAACAGGTTTTGGTATGGCAATTATGGTTGTAGGGATGGGATCAATCATGGCAGATATTGCTGATAATCAAGAGTTACAAACTGGCAAGCGCCAAGAGGGTTTGATTTTCTCTTTTATTGGCTTTGCTAGTAAAGCTACATCAGGAGTAGGGCATTTCTTAGCAGGATTAACACTTTCATTGATAGCGTTTCCTACGACAGAAAATGTTAAACCCCAAGATATCCCAAACGATGTCATCTTTAATCTTGGGTTGGTATACGGACCTAGTGTTTTAGTTTTTGGCTTGATATGTTTTTATTTTTTCTCCTACTACAACATTACTCGTGAAAGCCATGAGAAAACTTTAGAAATTTTGAGCCTGAGACGTTTAGAATCTAAAAATAAAACATCATGAGGATTAAATAATGTACCTACATTTAAAACTGGAACTACAACGGAGTGGCGTGACAGGATGACAGATTTAAACGGTATGAACCAACTGCTGGATACTGAGAAATTACTTGAGATGGGCAGACACTATCAGAGCGATTGAGCAGATCCAATTCTATTATGAGGTAACTCTATGAATTCTTTATCTTTAAATAACATTCAACTTTCAGTTGCCAGTGCCAAGACTTTTCTTGATCGGGGCCGGCAAAAAATGTTCATTAATGGGGAGTGGGTCGATGCTTATGATGGCTCTACCTTCGAAACTATAGATCCTGGAACAGGCACTGTTATAAACGAGTTAGCTAAGGGAGGTATTGCTGAGATCAATGATGCAGTGGATGCTGCGCGAGCAGCACTTGAGAGTGACCAGTGGCATAACATGCTACCGGTTGAGCGAGCACAGATTCTCAATAAAATCGCTGATATTATGGAGGACAATATCGATGAATTGTCTGAACTAGAAACCTTAGATCAAGGCAAGCCGCTGTATGTTTCCCGTTGGGCCGAAATCCCAGGTGCGATTGATCAGTTTCGCTATTTTGCCGGTGTCGCAAGAACTATTGAAGGACAAACCATTACCTCTTCCATCGGTTATCAACCTCAAGGTAAAAAAACATTTAGCTATACACTGCGGTACCCCTTAGGCGTCGTGGCTTGCATCACGCCTTGGAACTCACCTTTGGTATTAACTGCAATGAAATTGGCCCCAGCGCTCGCTGCAGGCTGCACCATTGTATTAAAGCCAGCAACACTAACTAGCCTAACAGCTGTACGCTTAGTCGAAATATGTCAACAGGCAGGGCTCCCCGAGGGTGTTCTGAATTTAGTCACTGGCTCTGGTAGCACTGTAGGTGAGGCGCTAGCCATGCATCCCGATGTAGATAAGGTTTCGTTTACAGGGTCGACCGAAATTGGCCGCAGAGTGATTCGAGCAGCAGGAGAATCCAACCTTAAAAAAGTCCAGGTGGAACTTGGAGGTAAATCTGCTCAGATAGTGATGCCCGATGCAGACCTTAATCTGACCATTCCTGGCGTGGCTAATGCGATCTTTTTTAATGGCGGCCAAGTTTGTGTCGCAGGATCACGGCTGATCGTTCACAAGAGTATTTCTGATCAACTGATTGAAGGAGTCGCTAAATACGGGCGCGAGATGGTTATGGGCCATGGCCTTGATCCGAAGACTCAGATGGGACCTTTGGTAGCTAAGAGTCATGCAGAATCTGTGAAAAAATATGTTGATGATGCTGTATCCGTTGGTGCTGTGTTAATTTCAGGTGGTCATATTTTAGGTTCTTCAGGTTGTTATATGGAACCGACCATAGTTGGCAGTGTGGAGCAGGATATGATTATATTTAAAGATGAGGTGTTTGGGCCAGTACTCACAGTGTCGGTATTTGAAGATGACGAGCAGGCACTGGTTTTGGCCAATGATAGTACCTATGGACTGGCAGCATCGGTATGGACAGAAGGACTGGCCAATACCCATCGAATAGCCGATTCTATAAACGCGGGTACCGTGTGGGTGAATAGCCATTTAATGTTCGATTCAGCTCTACCCATTGGTGGTTGGAAGCAGTCCGGTTGGGGCCAAGAATCGGGTCATCAAGCGGTGTCAAACTATCTCAAAGATAAAACTGTTACCGCAATTATTTAGTCTATTTCAGGGTTTCAGGCTACTGAT
>Ga0257109_1000863_pt1 | contig 10339 bp, 4 predicted proteins | sample LP_taG_8_FD_191566 | JGI IMG/M metagenome (GOLD analysis project Ga0257109, IMG submission 191566) | Marine microbial communities from Northeast Subartic Pacific Ocean, Canada - LP_J_2011_P26_2000m | ecosystem: Environmental > Aquatic > Marine > Oceanic | place: Canada: Northeast Subartic Pacific... | reverse complement strand
CATCAAAGCCTGTTCAACAATCTGTGGGATTTCCTGGCACAGTATTGTAGTGGCCTGTTTCCCAAGGATCCTTCTGCCTGCTGCAGGCAAGCCTATCTGCAACCGAGTTTCTACCCAATCTTCCGTGATAACCGCAGCGGTGCGTTCCAGAACCTCCTGTTGGCCTGCATCAATAAATACGAGTCCACTCTTTCCAGACCCTTTTTTTGGTGATACCAAAGCCTGCATAGACCGACGAACGGCACGGGCAATAAAATCTTCCAGTGCTACCTGACGCACGGAATTGGGCCATAGACCGACTGGTATCTGGGCTCGCTTCTGGTCTACCCGAAGGCGAACCTTGGATGGTAAAGCAAAAGGGTCACCCTGAACGTGATCAATGTATAGATTGAAATCGGAGAATTCGTAGGAACCCTTGATCTGTTTATAGGCTTTATAGCCACGGCCATCAATATGGGAAAGTAATTGTCTTAAGTGTTGCTCGTTAGACACGGTTTTACGTGGAATGAATGATTATATTGGAGCAAATATAGATCATGAGCCTTATAGGAAACAATGCAGACTAGCAATAAACACTGCCGCTGAAACTGCGGTTGTTACCACGGTAATTATTAATATGGCCTTACAATGAAATTTCTAATCAAAATATTGTAGTATGGATGGGTTTCCTCATTTATTTTTATTCAGGAATTTGGTCAACCCATTGATGATTGAAATAAAGGTATAGATGATGAAAGTGTTTCAGAATGAAAATTATTAGGAGATTAATTTTAATATTAAGTTTTTCCTTAAGTACGTTAATAAGCCAGCGTGTCGTAGGATATTATCCTTATTGGATGCAAAATGAATTTCCAGTAAACAACATTGATTTGACTGTTGTGACGCATGTTATTCATGCATTTGGATGGCCAGATCAAAATGGAAATGTTTTGTCTTATTCAAATATGTTCAATCCGGGTATTAGTGGTCCAATCCATGATGAAGGTAGAAAGTTCTTATTGAGCCTTGGGGGATGGGGAAATGATGCGGGATTTTCTATTGTCTCTGCATCATCTGCACTTCGGCAAACTTTTATTAATAATCTAATTAACGTATGTGATAATAATGGATATGATGGAGTTGATATCGATTGGGAATTCCCACAATCGGTAATAGAAAGAGATAATTTAAATCTATTGATTTCAGAGATGGATTCAATATTTTACAATCATAATCCAAATTTGCTGATTACCATGGCGGTACCTACTTCCAATTGGTATGGCCAGTGGTATGATTTTGGGTACTTAAAAAACTATATTGATTTTTTTAATGCAATGACTTATTCCATTCACGGAAGTTGGTCAAACCATGCAGGTCATAATTCACCACTTTATCAATCGCCTCCGGGTGATCCTGATGGTTCCTGTCATACAGGAATAAATTATTTAGTAAACACCAGAGGTATTCCTGAAAGCCAAATCAATATGGGATTACCTTTTTGGGGGTTGCAATATAATTCTTCCGGTATCAATGAGTCCTTTACTGGTAATGTGGTTGACAAGCGATATTATGAAATCTCTAGTTTGATCGGGAATGGCTGGACATATCAATGGGATAGTGTTGCATATTGTCCTTACCTAGTTAAAGATGATCAAACAGAGATACTGACTTTTGATGATCCCGAATCAATTCGTTATAAGTGTGAGTATGCAATTGAAAAAGATTTAGGTGGTGTTATGATTTGGGCTTTAGGATATGATATGACAGGCAATGGTCAAGAATTAATTCAATCGATTGAACAAAACTATCTTGGTAATGAATCTGAGATGAATGCAATAATTCCAACTCATTTATCCCTAATAGCATATCCGAATCCATTCAATCAATCCTGTAAGCTTGATATTGAGATACCTAAAAATCAATTTACAACAATAAGTATCTATGATGTATTAGGAAATCAAGTTGACATACTTGCTAACAAAGCTTTGTCCAAAGGGCAACATACCTTTTCTTGGAATGCTTACAACCAAACAAGTGGTATTTACTTTATTGGAATTCAGAGCAGTAACTATATGAAAACACAGAAAATAATGTTAATTAAATGATGGCCCACCTATGGAAATTTCCTCAATTAATAAAACCCAAGCCATTTATTTAGCCCTGCCCAATAAACTGCTGTTCAACAATTAATTAAGCGTAGATGAGTTTAATTAATTATATTAAAATCATCACAATCAAACTGTAATTAGTAATTCAATTAAGAATTGATCAGGAAACATACCAGGGCTGTATAACAAATGTTTTGTCTCATAGGTAACATAAAAAAGCTATTATTTCTCTTGACCCTATTTCTGATATTCCATGGCGCATTACTTGCAGTGGATAATGGGAAGATTAAAGGACTTGTTTTAGATGAAGTGACAGGTGACCCTCTCCCGTATGCAAATGTCTTTCTTGATGGTACAAGTTTTGGTAGTTCAACTGATTTATATGGTAAATTTTTAATCCTTGAAGTACCTCCTGGATCTTATACTATTAGCGTAAGATATATTGGTTATAAACAGCAGGATGAGCCGATTGAAGTCCCTTCAGGTGATGCGCTTGAAAAAGAATTTAGGTTAAGCCACGCAGCACTAGAGGGTGAAACAGTTGAGGTCACCATACAGGCTGAAGGCCAAAAAGCAGCCATTAATCAGCAACTTTCATCCAAATCTATTGTAAATGTTGTATCATCAGCCCGTATCCAGGAACTCCCTGATGCTAATGCAGCAGAATCGATCGGACGTCTTCCAGGTGTTTCTGTAACACGGGTTGGTGGTGAGGGAACTAAGGTCGTAATCCGTGGTATGGCACCTAAGTATAATGCGATAACGGTTGATGGAATCCGGATGGCCTCATCCGATTCAGATAATAGAAGTGCTGATCTCAGTATGATATCTTCAAATATGTTAGAAGGTATTGAAGTCTATAAAACTTTAACAGCTGATCAGGATGCTGATATATTGGGAGGAACTGTAAATTTTAAAATAAAGGAAGCCGAAGGTGGCGAAGGTGGACTCAAGTTTCATTTTCTTTCACAAAAAGGATATACAGGGTTGGCAAATGTCAGCAATAAATATGATAATTATAAAGTGGTTCCCAGCATAGAGGGCAGATTCTTTAAGGAACGTTTTGGTGTATTTATCCAGGCAAACCTTGAAAAAAGAATTCTCACATCAAATACTTTTTCAGCTAGCTATAACAATAAATCCGATGATGATTCAACCTACGTTACAAATTCTGTAAGTCTTAGTCATTTACCCAGAGTTAAGGATAGAGTTAATGCAGCTATTGTGCTGGATTATAGGCTTTCAAATGGAAAGATTAGGTTTTCTAATTTTGGCAATTCAGGCATTACCGAAGTCACAAATCGTTCGGAATCATTTAATATTGGTGGGAATTCACATTTTTATTCTATGGGCTATTCCAAGAGTAACCTGAATATGATAACCAATACTTTGAGTGTTGAAAACCAATTTTCAAAAGTGCATATGAATTTCAAATTTTCTCATAGCTATTCTGAATCTGAAAGCCCGAATAATTGGTCTCTTAATTTTTACAGACTTCCTGCTGGGCTAAATAATTTTTATAATCAGGCAAATATAGATCCATCAAATGTTATAGATGCTGCCTTAATTAATTCGTCCGAAACTAACCTTAATGGTGTATCGAGCAATAATAGTTTTACGCCGGAACGGAAGTATATGACGTCCATGGATTTAAAAATACCAGTAAACCTTGGGAAAAAGATCTCTGCTGAAATTAAGTTCGGTGGTAAATACCGAACGAGCAAAAGGTCTCATCGAATTGAATCTTTTGGCACAACGGGGACATTCCAATCACCCAGTGAAAGAGGCGCTGCTTTGATGGTTATCGAATATTTGGGGAAACCGGTTAATTTTTGGAGTCCAGATATACCACTTAATTGGTTCATTGACTCAACGTTTACCTACGGCGATTTCTTAGATGGTAAATACGAAATGCATTATCCTTTGGATTTCCATATGATAGAAGATCTTATATTTTTCTGTCAGGATACCATTGATGCTTTTGCCAGTGAAGGATCCCCTGGTGCATATGCTAGGAACAATTATTGGTCAACAACGAATAATTATTCTGGAGATGAAATACTTAATGCTGCATATATAATGGCAACCATTAATGTGGGGCAAAAGCTTACGATCATACCGGGAATTCGATACCAGGGTTTCCAAACATCCTATAAAGGTGTTCGCGGCCAACAATCACCAATTTCTTTTTATAATTACGATCATACGGATACAACGATCACAGTGGATCGTCCCTTTTGGTTGCCAAACCTGAATGTAAGATATAAACCATTCAAATGGTTTGATATTCGTATGGCCTATTCAAATACGATCTCATATCCGGACTTTAATACGATCATACCCAGGATCGATGCTACAACCAGTGCTTATGTTAGATGGAACAATTATAATTTGAATCCATCCCAATCAGAGAACTTGGATCTATATTTCACATTCTATGATAATAAAATTGGATTATTAACAATTGGTGGATTCAAAAAAGAAATAACTGACCTGATCTATCCATGGAAATTCAGCGCACCAGGACTTGCAGCAATACCATATTATTTGACAGATAGACTCCCTGCAGAACATTTAAACTATACTATTGAAACGTATATAAACAATCATCTAGTGGTTGATAATTATGGATTGGAAATTGACTGGCAAACACATTTTTGGTATCTGCCAAAACCCTTCAATGGATTGGTTCTTAATATGAACTATACCCACGTCCAGTCTGAAGCACATTATCCCTATGTGTATGCCGGAGCCACAAGTGCCACGAATGTTGATACGTCTTTTACAGACAGGCTGATTTATCAACCGAATCATATTTTCAATTTTTCTATGGGATATGATTATAAAGGTTTCTCAATCCTTGTGTCTATGCTCTACCAGGATGACGTGTTCTCAGGAATTAGCCAGTGGCAGCAGTTGAGATCGACTACAGCTGAATATAAGCGGTGGGACATCGCCCTAAAACAAGACCTGCCTTGGTTGGGACTTCAATTGTATAGCAATTTTAATAATATCAATAATGCGAAGGATAAAAGTGTACTTCAAATGTACCCGGATATACCGAAGTCTGTGGAAGACTATGGCATGACTGCACAGATAGGATTGCGATTGAAAATTTGATTTAATTAAAAGAAACTCACAAATGATTCAGAACAATTAATCCGATTGAAACTCAAGGTTTTTTTAGGATAAAGTTTCGAATATTAGTAAAATGATGCACACTTATTAATAAATACAAATCAATAAGTATCAAGAAATTAACAGGATACTACATTGATAATCAGTAAATCGAGGAGGAAATAATGAATAAAATGATATTATTTTTTGGAATGGTATTGTTGATAACCTTGCCAGCCAATATCTCGGCTGACACAATGACTATCTATGCTAGTGCTGGTAATCTGGATGCAATAATCGGAGCCGATACATTAGCGGGTGGTGCTCAAGCACACGACACATATCAGCTTGTTTCACTGGATACCACCTATAAATTTGCTGGCACAATAACAGTAAAAGGAGACATTACAGTGACTGGAGTGGTAGATGCCACTACGCTTAGGCCTCCTACCATTCAACCAGCAGTTCTTCAAGATGGTAGCATCCCCGGGACTATGTTTGTTTTAACTGGTAGCGGGAGCAACTGCACGTTTCAAAATCTCTATCTGCTCTCAAATGCCACGAATAATACTGCTAATGGTGGTGGTGTAGCAATGGAAGTAAAGGGAGATAGCACAAGACTTACTGTGGATAATTGTGTATTTGATGGATGGCAAACATTTGCTATTGGGTACAATGGGCAATGGGATTCATTTTTCATTAGTAATTCCCACTTTAGGAATATGGTGCATCCCAACCAGTGGTACATTGGAGAAGTGATCAGAAACACATGGCCTGGTGAAGCATATACGGATACCATGAGCTTTACAGGTAATGTTATGCTTGCGGTAAATGGTTATGCTGCAGCTCCGGTTACGAAGTGGTATACAAAGTATTTTCAATTTGACAATAACCGGGTACTCTATACATTTAAAAATCCATTCTTTATTTTCAATATGACAGAAGGAACCATTAACAATAATGTGTTCTATGGCAATTACTCCGGCGGCGTTGATCAAACGGAAAATCCTTGGTGGGATAATTTGTGGTATGGGGACACAACTTATGGCGTAATCGCTCTGCAGCCTTTGAGCCCAGATAATGCTGGAATGTTTAATCCTTCGGATACTTTGGCTGCTGAAGGGCTTAGAGATATTGAAGTAAAGGACAATACATATTATTGGCCATCTGCGGTTACATCTTTCTGGTCCAATTATAATGATACAGCAACAAACTGGATAAGAACTCCCGGGTGGATGAATGAACGGACTGTGGCAATGTTTGCTGACGATTCAACATATCCGTATTTAGTGGAATCAGGTAATATGAATTCCTATCCCAACCACATGGCCATGATTGATGCAGATTTGTTATATGGTACGTCCGGAAATGATATTGGATTTTTTGATTATTTCCTTCAGATTCGATCGGGCACAGCTGCAACAGATGTCTGGGGCTATGGATATACTGAAGTAGATACCACTGCTGCAGATTGGACACCAACCTGGCCACTGCCAGAAGCAAGCTACACTGTGGGTATTGATGATAATAATGCTAATCCGGTGCCAGATAATTATACTCTGTCTTCGAATTATCCAAATCCATTCAACCCGACAACAACCATTGACTACTCTCTTTCTTCGAATGAGGAAGTAACATTGGCGATCTATAATATTCGAGGTGAATTAGTGAAAACGCTCACGTCTAGATTTCACCAGACTGGAAGATATTCTGCTGTTTGGCACGGAAAGAATAATCTAGGTGAGAAAGTGGGTAGTGGTATATACATTTACAGCCTCACCACACCACAAGGAACAATAAGTAAGAGATTAGTATTACTTAAATAACGGTTTTGTTCTTAAAAAAAGGGGCTTCATTGAAGCCCCTTTTTTTTTCATCCATGTTTTCTAGTTTATAATATGAGAATAATACGAATTATCACTTTTTATAGGGGCATTACACTTTCACTTTTTATTCCTTTAATTGTCTTTTTCTGTACGGACTCAAATTCAAAACAAAGATTGACAGATTATGTTGATCCATTTATAGGGACCGATGGAACAGGTCATACATTTCCTGGTGCTACACGGCCCTTTGGAATGGTGCAATTAAGCCCTGATACAAGGAACACTGGCTGGGAAAATTGTTCCGGATATCATTCATCTAACCCCACAATACTTGGTTTTTCCCATACTCATTTGAGTGGGACAGGTGCTATGGATTATGGAGACATATTGGTTGTACCGACAGTTGGAAAAATTCAGTTTCAACCTGGTTCTGAAGATGATCCCCATACAGGTTATCGCTCATCGTACCACCATAAAACAGAAGTTGCTGAACCTGGATATTATGCTGTTACGTTAGAGGATCATGGCGTTCGCGTTGAACTGACAACTACAATGCGAACTGGCTTTCATCGCTATTGGTTCCCGTCAACGGATTCTGCAAATATTATTATTGATCTTGAACATGGTATCGGAGATAAGGTTGTAGAATCCGGTATCCGTAAAATTGGCCCCAGGGAGATATCTGGTTTCCGACGCAGCCATGGTTGGGCTAAAGATCAAATAATATTTTTTAATGCCAGGTTTTCCCAGGATATAATTAATAATTATTATTTTATTGATGATAATGTGGAAAATGTACTTGACGAAGTCGACGGACAAAAAGTAAAAGGTTCCTTTTCCTTTAAAGTCTCTAAAGATAGGCCATTATTGGTAAAAGTAGGCATTTCTGCGGTTGATAATGAAGGTGCCAGAACCAATCTTGATACGGAATTGCCTGGGTGGGATTTTGAAATAATCAAGCGGGAAGCCAGTGACATGTGGGAAAATGAACTATCAAGAATAGAAGTCAAAGACAAGTCAAGAAAAAATAAAATAAATTTTTACACAGCGCTTTACCACAGCATGATTGCGCCGAATCTTTATGCAGATACTGATGGCAGGTACAGAGGGTCGGATCTACAGATCCACAACGTTGAAAAAGGCAGTAGTATGTATACAGTCTTTTCACTTTGGGACACTTTTCGTGCGTTGCATCCGTTACTAACCATGATTAAACCAACTCTTGCACAGGATCTGGTACGGACATTAATTACGAAATACGAGGAGGGCGGCTTATTGCCTGTATGGGAATTAGCATCAAATGAAACCAATACAATGATCGGGTATCATTCTATTTCCGTCATTGCTGATGCTTGGGCTAAAGGCTTGCGGGACTTCGATCATGATAAAGCGCTGGATGCCATGGTCAAAAGCGCCTTGGATGATAATGAAGGCCTGGATGAATACAAGGAAAAAGGGTATATATCTGTAGAATCAGAAAATGAATCTGTGTCCAAAACTCTGGAATATGCTTATGATGATTGGTGTATCGCTACTTTTGCCCATGATTTGGGAAAAACTGAATTAGCGGACCAATATCTAAAACGTTCAAAAAATTACCGTAATCTATTTGATCCCACCACCGGTTTCATGCGCGGCAGAAAATTCAGCAATTGGGTCAGTCCATTTGATCCATTTGAAGTAAATGCTATTTATACGGAAGCGAACAGCTGGCAATACTCTTTTTTTGCTCCGCATGATATTAATGGTTTAATCAACCTGATGGGTGGAGATACCGCATTTTGTAATCGTTTAGATTCCCTTTTCAATGCTACAAATATTCTTACAGGAAGGTTTCAGCCAGACATAACTGGCTTGATGGGGCAGTATGCCCACGGTAATGAACCGAGTCATAATTTTGCTTACCTTTATAGTTATGCTGGTCAGGCTTGGAAGACACAAGAAATTGTGAGAGATATTCTGGATAACCAATATTCCAATCAGCGTAATGGACTATGTGGCAACGAAGACTGCGGTCAAATGTCGGCCTGGTATGTTTTTAGCGCTCTGGGGTTTTATCCTGTTGTTCCCGGAAAGGATTATTATGTTATTGGCACACCGTTATTTGATGAAGTGATAATCCATCTAGAGAATGGGAAAAGATTTTATCTAAAAACAGAAAATTTTGGCAAGGAAAATAAATACATTCAATCAGTTCGCTTCAATGGAAAGGTACATAGTGAAACATTTATTGATCATGAAAAAATAATGAGTGGCGGTGAACTAGTGTTTATTATGGGAAACCTGCCAAATAAAGAGTACGGATTATCGATGAAGGATAGACCTAGATCTAATGTAGAGATTTCTACAGTAACAAACCCGATAATTGCCGCTCCATCAAGAGCATTTTATGATACAATGACGGTGCATATGTACAATAATCTAGATGACGGAGATATTTTTTATACACTAGATGGTGACGTACCCAATCGCAATGCCAACGTGTATGAAAAGCCGTTCTTGATAAATGAGAGTACAGTCATCAAAGCAGTCGTATCTAATACCGATACTATTTCCAGTCAGGTTGAAACGCTTAGTTTCCATAAATTGCCTTTTCGTGTTGCCATTAATTACCAGATCCCATACAATAAAACATATACTGCAGGCGGAAAAAACGGCTTATTTGATTCCATTCGCGGCGCAAAAAATTCATGGGGTGCATGGCAAGGCTGGGAAGGAGAGCATTTTGATGCTACCATTGATCTCGGAAGTAAAAGGGATATCAAATCAGTGACCGCAACATTTTTACAAAATCCAGGAAGCTGGATATGGCTTCCTAAATCTGTAATGTTTTATAGTTCAGAAGATGGAAAAGAATTCGTTGAATATGAAACAAAAAAACATAACGTATCCTTGAAAAATTATGAATCACAAATAGTAGATTTTTCACAGATTATTAATAATCCAGTCCGTTATATCAGAATTAAAGCAAAAAATATTCTTGAGTGTCCAGATTGGCATCCTGGTGCAGGTGGGCCAAGCTGGCTCTTTATTGATGAAATTACTTTTAATTCACCTAGCTTTTAGTTTATCGGTATTATTTTCATGAAAAGGCATATCCTTCGTACCAAGTCATTTAAGGATGGATAATCCAATCAGCATTGTAGACATCTACAAACGCAGGTGCAATTCTGTCTGAAGGATCGCCTTTAGCTAGGGTGAACAAGAATCCAATATAGCCTGAATCAGGGCTGTTCTGTCTACCATTATTTTCTGTCTTACCATGGCGCTTACCTATAGCTACCATTTCAAATTCCGTAAACTTTTCCA
>Ga0257109_1000861_pt1 | contig 10371 bp, 10 predicted proteins | sample LP_taG_8_FD_191566 | JGI IMG/M metagenome (GOLD analysis project Ga0257109, IMG submission 191566) | Marine microbial communities from Northeast Subartic Pacific Ocean, Canada - LP_J_2011_P26_2000m | ecosystem: Environmental > Aquatic > Marine > Oceanic | place: Canada: Northeast Subartic... | reverse complement strand
TTCTGGATCCGTTATCCGGAAGGTTTAAGAAGGGTAATGTTGTAATTGAGCGAAATAAAATTAAATCGGTTGGTTCTACTGGTGGTGCGAAAGGTGAGACCAAGATCGATTGCTCCGGCCTTGTAATCACCCATGGATTTTGTGATGTACATGTCCACTTCCGTGAACCGGGACGTGAAGACAAGGAAACATTGCAAACTGGTTCTCGAGCAGCATTAGCAGGTGGTTTTACGCGTGTGTGTGTAATGCCGAATACGTCACCTCCTTTAGATACACCTGAATCAATACGTTTTATTATTGAAAAGGCAGAAGAATGTCCAGTGCATATTCACCCCATTGGAGCGGTAACAAAAGGACAAAAAGGTCAAGAATTAACTGAGATTCAAGGAATCATTTCCGAGGGGGCTGTCGCCTTAAGTGACGATGGTTTGCCTATATCTGATGCCCAGGTTATGCGGTTGGCGTTGGAATACACTTCTATGTTTGATAAACCGGTTATTAATCATGCGGAAGATGAATGTTTACGCAATAATGGTCTAATGCATGAAGGAGAGATTTCCACACGCCTCGGTTTAGCCGGTAATCCGTCCCTGGCAGAGGCAATAATGATTCAACGGGATCTTGAATTGGCGAACATGATTCAGGCAAAACTTCATGTACCCCATGTATCTTCTGCCGGTGGAGCTGCGAACATCCGCAGAATGAAAAAATTAAATCCAAATATTACAGCAGAAGTGACACCGCACCATTTATTCTTTAATGATCAAGCACTTTTAGAATACAATACAAACTTTAAAGTTGCACCACCGATCCGCACTGAGGATGATCGCAAGGAATTAATCAAAGCGGTAAAGGATGGCACTTTCGATTGTATTGCCACAGATCATGCACCCCACACAATAGAGGAAAAAGAAGCTACTTTTGAATCAGCACCGTTTGGTATGATCGGTTTAGAAAGCTGTTTTGGTGCTGTGAATAAAGTTTTGGACATGCCGCTGAAAGAATTATTGAAATTATTAACTGTAAACCCGAGGCGCGTCATGGGCTTTGAAGTGGATCTATTTAAAGTAGGCTGTGCTGCTGAACTGACGATTCTCGATCCTGATCAAGAATGGATATACAAAGAACAAAATATTTATTCCAAATCCCGTAACACACCCTTTATTGGGGAAAAGCTAAAAGGAAAGGTTCGCTATACGATTAGTAAGGGGACCATAGCTGATCTTAATTAACCAAAAAAACCCCTAAGTATTACGGGGTTATTAATTATTGACAAACGTAAAGGTATAAGGCTATTTTCAGCGGCTTTATTCGAAGTGAAAAATGATGAAAACGTTTTCGATAAAACAGTCAGAAATAGAGAAAAATTGGATTCTTGCTGATGCGGAAGGAAAAATTTTGGGGAGATTTTCAACCAAAATTGCCCAACTTCTTAAAGGCAAGCATAAGCCAACTTACACGCCGCATATGGATATGGGTGACTGTGTTGTTATAATCAATGCAGAAAAGATCAAACTCACCGGATCAAAAGAGAAAAATAAAACCTATTTCAGTCATTCAGGATACCCCGGAGCAACTTCTTTTGTGGACGTAGAAGAAGTGCGTCGTACTCATCCGGAACGAATTCTGGAATCAGCAATAAAAGGCATGCTTCCGAAAAACAGATTGGGACGAAAAATGTTGACCCATCTGCGCATATATGCTGGCTCAGATCACCCTCATGCGGCACAGAATCCTACGTTACTGGATAAATAATTAATGCCAATAACCACAGAAAACGGTACTGGTCGGCGAAAAGCAGCAGTTGCTAGAGTCTACCTTTCTTCTGGGAAAGGGAAGATCAAAATTAATGGTCGGGATTTCAGGGAATACCTATGCCGTAAATCTTTAGCTAAGGTAGTTTTAGAACCTTTGAATGCAATTGACAAAGTTGACGCATATGATTTTAATGTAAACGTAAAAGGCGGGGGCCTTACTGGCCAGGCAGGAGCTATCCGTTTAGGTATAGCCAGAGCATTATTACAGGATAACGCAGATTACCGGCCGGTGCTGAAGGCAGCGGGTTATTTAAAAAGAGACGCACGCAGAGTGGAAAGAAAAAAATATGGTCAGCCAGGTGCGCGTAAACGATTCCAGTTTTCCAAACGTTAACATTTTATGTCTGAAGTTAATTTCGAAGATTTACTTAGTACTGGTGCCCATTTTGGGCATGTAACCAGAAAATGGCATCCTTCTTTTGAACCGTTTATACTGATGGAGAAAAATGGGGTTCATATTATCAATTTGGAAGACACACTCGCCGGATTAAAGAAAGCACAGGTTTTTTTAAGCGGCATTGTAAAGAAAAATGGTGAAGTACTCTTTGTTGGCACCAAGAAACAAGCCAAAGATATCGTACAACAGGAAGCAGACCGCTGTGGAATGTTCTATGTCGTTGAACGGTGGTTGGGTGGAACACTGACCAATTTTTCAACGATCAAAAAAAGTATTAAACGTTTACAATTACTTGAAAAAGAAGGCTCAACCATTTATGAAAATTTAACAAAAAAAGAGATTCAAAAACTCAATCGCGAACGAGTCAAGCTTGCTGATCAGCATCGGGGAATCAAGGACATGCGTCGTGTCCCTAATGTAGTAATCATTGTAGACGCCAATTTTGAATCAACCGCAGTACAAGAGGCTTTGAGATTGGAAATACCAGTTATTGCCATTGTTGATACCAATACTGACCCTACAATTGTGAGCCATGCGATACCGGCTAACGATGATTCTATTCGTACAATTCAATTGATCATTTCAGCTTTGACCGATACTATCATATCGGCACAAGTGAAGGAAGTTGATAAAACAGAGGATAGTGGAGAAGGTGAATTAGTGATCAAAACAGCAGTAAAGGTTGACGCTGTAGATAAGGAAGTAGAGGCGGTGGATGATACTGCAACGGTGCAAGAAATTGGGGACGAAAGTGAAAGTTTAGAACCAGAAATTGCCGTGGAAGAAAGTTCGGAAGATGCGGATAAAGATTTACCCGATGAAGTAGTGGTAGATGAACCACAAGATGATAAAGAAGAAGCAGAAGAAGAACCCAAATCTGAGAGTAATTAATGAGTATTGATGCTAAGATTGTAAAGGAATTGCGAGATAAAACGGGAGCAGGAATGATGGACTGTAAGCGAGCCTTGGTGGAGACTGATGGCGACCTTGTAAAGGCAGTCGAAGCATTACGGAAAGCAGGTGTGACCAAGGCAGAGAAGAAAGGGATACGTTCTGCGCAAGATGGGTTGGTTTATTCTTATATACACCATGGTGGAAGGCTGGGCGTTCTTGTGGAAGTGAACTGTGAGACAGATTTTGTGGCAAAAACGGAGGAGTTTAAGGAATTAGTTCATAATCTGGCTATTCAAATTGCGGCAACAAACCCCGTATCTGTTAGTCGTGAACAAGTGCCTGAAGAATTGGTAAAATCTGAGCAAGATATCTATACTGAACAGGCAAAAAATTCGAAAAAACCGGATAAAATGATTGAAAAAATTGTTACCGGTAAAATGGATAAATATTTTCAAGAAATTTGTTTACTTGAACAACCTTTCATTAAAGATCCAGGCAAAATAGTAAAGGATCTTATCACAGAATCTATCGCCACACTGGGTGAGAATATTTCTGTTGGACGTTATATACGTTACGCAGTTGGCGAGTCCAATAACGGCCAACAATAATTTCTAATGCCTGAAACGGCTTACCAACGGGTTCTTCTCAAATTATCGGGAGAAGTGCTGGCTGGTGAAGAAGGTTTTGGGATTGATCCCGCAAAAGCCACACAGCTGGCTGTAGAAGTAAAATCAATTCACGATTTGGGTATTGATATTGGCCTGGTTATTGGGGCAGGGAATATATTTAGAGGTATGCAAGCTGCGGCAAAGGGCATGCAGCGCGTCACGGGTGATTATCTTGGTATGCTGGCAACGATTATGAATGCAATTTGTGTACAGGATGCTCTAGAGAATTTAGGAACTGTAACCCGAACATTATCTGCAATTACCGTGGCACAAATAGCTGAACCCTATATTCGCCGCCGCGCTATCAGACATTTGGAAAAGGGTCGGATTGTTGTAGTAGCTGGCGGCACGGGAAACCCGTACTTCACCACTGATACAGCTGCGGCATTGCGGGCAACTGAATTGGGTGCGGAAGTATTGATCAAAGGTACAAAAGTTGATGGTGTTTATGATAAAGACCCATTAGTACATTCTGATGCGATCAAATATGATCGGGTTTCGTACAAAGAAGCAATACAGAAAGAACTGCGGATTATGGACATGACTGCTATATCACTGTGCAAGGAGAATTCATTACCAATCAAAGTATTTAATATTAATCGCAACGGGGATCTGAAAAAGTTAATTCTCGGTGAACCGATTGGAACTTTAGTGGGGGACTAAACCCATGATCAAGGATATAATAGACGATGCGGTTCACCGTATGGATCAAGCAGCCAGCCATACCAGAATGGAAATAAATAAAGTTCGAACAGGAAGAGCTAATCCTGAATTGGTGGAAACGCTTCGAATATCATATTATGATACTTTAACGCCACTAAACCAGCTTTCTACAATTTCAGTCCCTGAGCCGCGGCTGATTACGATACAACCATTTGACAAATCAGTGATGCCCGATATTGAAAAAGTAATCATGGAAAGTAATCTCGGGTTAACCCCGAATAATAACGGTGAGGTGATACATATCCCGATTCCGCCATTATCTGAAGAACGGCGCAGAGACCTAACAAAATATGTCCATCAATTAACAGAAGAAGGCAGGATCGCAGTGAGAAATGTACGCCGCGATGCTATACACCATATCAAAGATTTACAAAAAAATGATCATTTATCTGAAGATGAGATTAAACGCTCTGAAATAAAAATTCAGGATATTACAGATGGGCATATAAAGACGCTGAATGAAATGATGGAAAACAAAGAAAAAGAATTAATGGAAGTTTAGTCGACCAAAGGTTTTTTTATAAAACTATTTAATATGACCTAGTCGCATTTAGACCAACCACACTGTCGGCAAACCATGCAACCATTTTCATTGACTATATTACTACAGTTATAAGGACTATCTTCTTCACAAACACTTACTTCGACTTCCACAGCAGCTGGCGCCATTGTTATCAATGGTTTTTGGTTTTTCTGAAGGTCTCCGTCAGCACTTCGTTGTTGTTCTCTTTCCCTTAGATAATCATCCAATGCTTTTCCAATAGCATCTGGAGTAGATAATATTAGACGTCCATCTTCCCAAGTTGGGTTAGGGCCAGAAATACCTTTTAATTGGCGTACGACTGAATTTGGATTAACTCCAGACCGTAATGCTAAGGATATTAGACGGCTTATTGCCTCTGATTGTGCAGCAGCGTTACCACCCGCCTTTCCGATGGTAGTGAATACTTCACATAAGCCTTCTTGATCTTCATTGATGGTGATATATAGAGAACCTTCCCCTGTACGTATGCGCCTGGTTACACCATTTGTGATGATCGGACGACCCCGAGGGGTAGGTGTTACTTTCGAAGCGTTATTTTCTTTTGCATTAGCGATGGCCACAGTATCACTATCATCTTCCTTTTTCTTGGTTACTAGGATGCCTTCCCGTGATCCTTCCCTGTAGACGGTAATACCCTTCAAACCGGAATTATAGGCAGTCATGTAAATTTCAGCTACTGTTTCTACGGTAATATCCTCAGCCAGGTTTACTGTGGAAGAAATGGAACTATCAATATATTTTTGAATAACACCCTGCATGTTAACCCGAAAGAATGGATCGATATTATGTGCTGTGACAACGTGATCCGGGAGCTGTTCATCAGTACCAAAAAGTTTCTTGATTGTGGGGTGACAGACCTTGTATTCACGAAAATCTTTACCATAGCTATCATTCTTCTTCACCCGTCGCGTGTAACTAGTAGCGAATATGGGTTCCACGCCTGAAGTAACACCCGCAACAATCGCACCGCTACCGGTAGGAGCTACTGTTGTGATCGTTGAATTACGGATACCCCCTTGGCGAATCTTATCCCGCATAGCTTTGGGTAGATTTTTTACGAATTTACTTTTACTAAAACCGGGCCAGTCAAACTTCGGGTACTGCCCCTTTTCCTGAGCAAGTTCGATACTAGTCTCATAAGCTGTGTCACGAAAAATTTTCATGATCTGATCGGTAGTCTGAAGGGCATCTTCACTATCATATTTAATGCCCATTTTCAATAACATATCACCCAGACCCAGTATTCCGAGTCCAATTCTGCGGTCATTTATGGCATTATCTTTCTGTACTGCCAGCGCGTGGCGATCAACATTATAGTCTACGACGTTATCAAGGAAACGGGTTGCAACGGATACTGTTTCCTTGAATTCATCGATCTTAAAATTGCTACTTTCATCAACAAGTCGTTCCAGGTTCACTGCACCTAGGTTACAACAACCTCCATCGGGCAATGGTTGTTCAGCGCAGGGGTTGGTTGAGACCAAGGGACTACAATATTCAGCGTTGTGGTGATCTTTCATGGTATCCCAGAAAAGTAAACCGGGCTCTGCGCTGGCGTGAGCATTGGTGATAATTTTTTCCCACAAGTCACGCGCCCGGACTGTTTTATATGTCTTACCATTCCAGTGAAGGTCGAAGTTCGTATCTTCTTCAACAGCTTTCATAAAGTTATGGGTCAAGAGTACAGAAATGTTGGAATATTTGACCATATTGATATCACCAGTCTTGATACTAATAAATTTTTCAATGTCGGGATGATCCACACGGAGGGTCTGCATATTAGCTCCCCGCCGCCCGTGTTGAGCAATGGTATTGGTGTTTTCGGAAAAAAGATTCATAAAACCAGTAGGACCGCAGGATTCACCACCGGTACCATTGATAGATTCGCCCGAAGGTCGCAGGACCGAAAGATCATGGCCGCAACCACCACCGTACTTATAGGTCAAAGCTTCGCTAGTTACGGTTTTGTATATTTCATCGATGGCATCATCTTTGATGGCCATCACATAGCAATTATTCAACGTGGTTGTAATATCTTCACGACCGGCGCCGTGCATGATCCTACCGCCGGGGACAAATTTGAAATCTTCCAGTACGGAAAAGAATTTAGCTTCCCATTTTTCCTGCAGTTTCTTACTCTTTTCAACAGAGGCTAGAGCGGAAGCTTGTCGTTTCCAAATTTCCCAGGGATGGTTTTCCCAAGGTGCGAGGTATTTGTTTTTTAAAACGTCAGCGCCGAGTTCATCATCAGCATAATAGTTTTCTATTGTGTAATTTTCCGGGGCTTCCCCTGGTTGGGCCTTTCCATTTGCTTCTTGCTGGATTTTTTTTACTTTTTCTACAAGTTCTGGATCGAACTTCTTTCCCTTATTTGAAGGAAGCGAAAAATCAAATTCCATTGCTTCTGCCATATGTGTCCTCTTAATTGGTATGTGGGGGTTACAATTTTTAAAAAACTACGGCTGGCACGTGAATAAGCGATTAATCGCTTGGTTGGCAACTATTAATATATTTTACAAAGAATATTTCTTCAAGAAGAAAAGTGAAAAAAGTGTGTTTATCGACATGAAAAATTTATTTAACTATCTTCTACCATCACAATTGGAATATTCAACCCGTCAAAATAAACAAAGATGAATCACCTATAATTGTATTTATTTATTGTACTTATTGACGGTGGACTTAAAAAATAATCCACCCTTGGATCGGTGACTAAAATTATTGATTATTTTACCGGAATTCCCTGTGGATTGTTAGGCGTGAACGGACCAAAGGGGTATGTATTGGGTGTAACAACCGTGCCAGTAGTGAATGTGAAAGGAACTTCCGTACCTGAGTCAAACACAACTTCCAGCAACCCAGCCTTGTAGCCATTTTCCGGTGCCGAAAAATGTATTGCGTATTGGTTATCAGGCGTTTTTGAGAGTTCTAAGTCCTTCCATACTTTACCGATAACCGGGACACGAAAGTCCCGGGCGTTTTCATTCACCGCTTCCCATTTTGTAACCTTATAATCTGCGTCTGAATGCACTTCAAGGTAGATGCTGTCAGCGCTAACAGACCAGTCAACTTTCGGTATAGCGCTTTCAGTGATCACTGCATTGTAAAAGGCCACCAGGCTGCCCAGGTTATAGGTGCCATTCAATCCATGGTTTGCATTTGGTACATACTGGATATATTTATCTCCAACTAAATCATCCCAGTAGAATTGCCAGGAATCGGTGATAAAAAATTCATCACCAGTGGCATTGATCAAAAATTTGGGTAGGGTTAACTGATCAATAAAGGAATAGGGTTCCACCAGTTCCATTAATCGAGCATATTCTTCCGAACCTGTCCAGCTCATGATCCCCTCATTTATATAGTCATTTATGGCTGGGGACCATTCACCATAGCAACGCCAGTGATGATTAAAAGATGGCTCCACGTTAAGCATATCAATCACTACAGGGATAATAGCAATGACCCGGTCATCAACGATTGCAGTAGTCCAGGTTGTCCAACCCCGTTTTGATGCACCAGCAACAACGAAACTATCAATCGGCTTACTGAAATCCGCACTGATTTCCTGGACCACATCCATGGCTCGGACTACAGCTCTCGTCATGGGTAGGCGGGCCAGCCACTTAACGTCTTTGTCCTTGGCGCCACCTTTAAGATATTGCCGCCAGCCATAGGCGATAAGATCATCTTCAGTACGATCATCCTTCTCATCGCCAACATAATTGAGCGGTTGGAAAGGAATATTACTGATCTCAGCAATAATAGACTTGGTTCCTACAGCTGCCTGAACCAGTAGCTCATTTGCAGGCTGTGGTTCCTTATCCTTGGTTGAACCGCCGCCGATAACCATCAGTGCTTCGGTTTCCGTTACCTCATCCGGTACGACTATGGTTACCCAATGCCACCATTCAGTATGGTTTACTTCCTGTTTTGTAAGCCATGTCCCGGAAACCATTTTTACGCGGTACTCGGTCCAGCCTTCAGCGGTAAATGTTTCTGCAACCTCATACCGAAAAGCAGGATCTGCTTTGTAGACATAGTCTTTCATGTGATTATTATGCGGGCTGGTGCAGCCAGATAAAATGAATAAGCAGGTACTGAAAACAAATACTTTACCTATGTTATAATTGTATGCCGATCGGATTGTAGTTTTCATTGGTACCTCTATATTTATTAGCTAGGTCAATAATAATTGAATGGAAATATAGCCAATAATTATAAAACTGTTTACCTGTGATTAGTATCACATTAACGGTTTATTTTGAATTAGCAAAATTGACAAAACGCTTATTGACAAGTAAATTAAGGCGTTTGCTAACAAGCTTTTCTTGCAAGAATTGGAGGAGGATACCAATTGTCAAAAACAATAACTGTATTTAGTTATATTATAACAATTGCATTTAAAAGCCTCTTTGCAATTCAATCTTGCACAATCAATAAAAAACAATGGAATGCATAAGACAGTATCAAAAAATGGCACTGTTGAATTAACGACTATTTTCCGTTATAATAATGGTTAATCCTTTTCACCTGGCAATACAGGTGCATGACCTCAACAAAGCCCGGAAATTCTACCGTAGCATTCTTGGCTGCAGTGAAGGACGTAGTTCCACTACCTGGATTGATTTTAACCTCTATGGCCACCAATTGGTTTGTCATCTGAATACAGATATGGATTTACAAACTCATTCAAATCCTGTAGATGAGCATGATGTGCCAGTGCCCCATTTTGGGGTAGTACTAAATATGGATGATTGGGAAGAATTGGCCCAACGGCTCAAGGATCAAAAAGTAAATTTTAATATTGAACCATATATACGGTTTAAGGACCAATCCGGTGAGCAGGGAACCATGTTTTTTTCTGATCCCAGCGGGAACGCCATTGAATTCAAAGCCTTTCGTGATATAAAAAGCGAATTATTCGCGAAGTGATCCTATTGATCTTTGGGCAGATGCAGTAATATCAAATAAAAAACTACCGGCGCCACCACCCATACAGCTTGGGGGATTAACGTATAGCCCACTGTAGTGGCTGAACCAGGTAATGGTGGAATAATGACCGGATTCCAGGGTAGTTCATTGTAGACCCAGACCCGTCCATTAAATAAGTATTCCACCAGGATTTCCTGAAATATGCCCCAGGATTCCATAATACCCAGTTCACGCCAGCTGAAGCGAGTAAACAGGGGTAGGGGCAGGTATTTGAAACACAGCCATATACCGAACATAAATAAGCCGCCGTCCCAAATAGAATGACTCAGTTTTTTGGGCCAGCCAGATAGCCCCAGGGGCCATTGTTTCACTGCATAGGCGAACTCATCACCC
>Ga0257109_1000860_pt1 | contig 10378 bp, 7 predicted proteins | sample LP_taG_8_FD_191566 | JGI IMG/M metagenome (GOLD analysis project Ga0257109, IMG submission 191566) | Marine microbial communities from Northeast Subartic Pacific Ocean, Canada - LP_J_2011_P26_2000m | ecosystem: Environmental > Aquatic > Marine > Oceanic | place: Canada: Northeast Subartic Pacific... | reverse complement strand
CGGAGCAGCCGTCGTAGCCGGAGCCGGAGCAGCAGTCGTAGCCGCTGCCGCCGGAGCAGCAGTCGTAGCAGCAGGAGCAGCAGTGGTGGCCGCAGCCGAACCACTACCAGAGGCGGAATCCCCGCCATCATCGGAGCCGCAGGCACTGGCGATCATGGTGATCGCCAGACCCAGGGCCAGCAGAACACGTCGGTTGCGACGCATGGTCCCCTCCAGGGTGTTGATGAATCCGAATACGGCGAAGCGCCCGCCGAAGCGGGCGTGACACCGGTCACTTAGTTGACAGTACGGTACGGTACTGTATTCTCCTGCCTCCGGCAAGGGCCCGCCGTAGCCGACGTGATCCGTCGGCAACCGGTAGGTCCCGTCTACCGGAGAGCGGGAGAAACACCGGCCGCTCTCAGGGGGCACGGTATGGCAGGCGACAGGGAGGACGCAAGTATGGAAGATGGCGATGGGGTGCCCGTGCGGGCCGACCCGGCGGGCGACGCGATCCTCGATGCCGCACTCCGGATGCTTGCCGACGGTGGTCTGACCGCGTTCACAACCGATCGACTGGCTTCCGAGGCCCGGGTCTCCAAGACCTCCATCTACCGTCGATGGTCGGACAAGAAAGCCATCTTCCAGGCGGTGATGGAACATTGGGGTGGGCGCGCCCACGTCGAGGACCAGGGTGACTTTGCGGCCGATCTGGACCACTGGTACGCCGACAGGCAGGCCAAGTACAACCAGCCGGGCTTCCGCCAGATCGCAGCGAGCCTCCTGGAGGTATCGGCGCACGACCCCGAGGTGGGAGAGGCCATGGCCGCCGATCGCCACGCCACGTGGACGACCATGCGCGAAATCCTCTTCCGGGCAATCCAGCGGGGCGAGATCGATACCGACATCGAGATGGAGCACCTCGAGCAGTTCTTCCTCGGCCCCATCTACTACCGCGCTGTTCTGGATGGCCAGCCGCTCGACGATTCCACAATCGCCGACTTCCGAAGACTGGCCCTGGCCGCCGTGGGATACAACCAGAACCGAGGGTGATGACCACCGTGCCGGTTTCCGGCGGGCACCTCGGACCCGATCGCATCCCGATGGTGGTGCTGGGCGGTTGGCTGGGGTCCGGAAAGACGACCCTTCTGAACCGCCTCCTGAGGGCGTCAGGTGGCGAACGCTTCGCTGTGGTCGTGAACGACGTGGGGGCCGTGAACCTGGATGCCGAGCTGGTGGCGGCCCGGGACGGCGCCACCGTGGAGCTCACCAACGGCTGTGTCTGCTGTTCCATTGGCGACTCCCTCGCCCTGACCCTGCGGGACCTGGTGCTTTCGGATCGCCCACCGGATCGACTGGTGATTGAGGCCAGCGGCGTGGCGGAGCCGGACCGCGTCGCCGCCTATGGTGACCGGCGGCGCATACGGCTGGATGGTGTGGTCGTAGCAGTCGACGCCACGAGCGTGGTTTCCCGAGCCTCCGATGCGAACTACGGGCCGTTGGTCAGACGGCAGGCCGAGACTGCCGGCCTGCTGATCCTCACCAAGACCGATATCGATGCCGGTGGAGGTGCTGCAGCCAGGGCCTGGTGTGCCGAGGTGGCGCCTGACACCCCCGTGGTGGAGGCACGTGACGACGACAGGTGGGTTCCGCTCGTGCTGGGTGGCCTGGACTCCACGGAACCGACGCCCGCTGGTGCGCTGGACGTAGCGGTGGTCGCCACCGCATGGCAGCCAACCGGGCCAGTCGACGTGGACCTGCTGGCTGCTGTCCTGGACGGCAACGCCCACCTCCTGCTGCGTGCCAAGGCCGTGGTCACCGATATGCAGGGCAGGCCGACCGCCGTGCACCTCGCCGGTGGCTCTGTGGCGATACAGGAGTTGGTCGACCCGGCCAGTACCAGCCGACCCGACCACGATCCCACGGGTGGACGCCCGGTGGTGGCCCGGTCGGCCCCTACCCGGGAAACCGTTGAGGAGAACCCGAACCGATGTTGACCCCCAGGCTTGTCGTAACCATGATCAACCCGGAGACCGGGCGGCCACGGCCCACCGAGCTGGACGTGCTTCCCGAGCCGTTGACAGCGGCTGAGCACGGCCTGATGGTGGGAAGTCCCCCTCCGGTCGACAAGCGCGTCCACCACGGCAACTGGTTGGCATGGCCCCACATCCGTTGGGCGCTCACCCACATGGACGAACTGCGGGCCTCCGGTCGGATCAGCCGCGGTGACGGCCCGGCCACCGGGCTGGCGACGGCATCTCCGGCCGGGACCGGCCTGGACCTGGACGGGCTGTCAATCGACGACGGCGACGGCGGCAGATGGACCCTCGATGAGATGTTGCACGGCACCTACACGGATGCGTTCCTGGTCCTCCACCGGGGACGGGTCGTGCTCGAGCGGTACTCCAACGCAATGGGCCCGTCCACCCGACACGCCATGTTCTCCATGACCAAGACGGTCACCGGCGTCCTCGCCATGCTGGCCATCCACGACGGTGTGATGGGCCTCGACGATCCGCTCACCGACCACGTACCTGAGTTGGCGCAGACCGCCTTTGCTCCGGTCACCGTCGGTCAGGCCCTGGACATGACCGATGGCATCCGCTTCGTCGAGGACTACAGCGACAACCAGTCTGACATCATGCGTTACGGCCGGGCGATGGCGTTCACGCCCACACCTCCCGACTGGGATGGTCCGAACGGCATTCAGGAGGCGATCCTCGGCTTCACGGAGCGTGCCACCGAACCCGGGGAGGTCTTCCTCTACAAGTCGGTTACGACGGACGTCCTGGCCTGGGCGGTCTCCAGGGCGACCGGACAGCGGTGGATCGACGGGGTGTCCGAGCGCATCTGGGGGCCTATGGGCGCCGCCGAAGACGCTGCGGTGAGCCTGGACAATCTCGGCATCCCCGTGTCCTCCGGTGGGATGTCCTGCACGTTGCGCGATCTGGCCCGGTTCGGTCGGATGCTCTCCCGGTCGGGCAGGGTCGGCGAGGGGGCCGATGAGCGACAGGCCCTGCCTGCAGCAGTGGCAGATGACCTGGCTGCTGGTGGCGAGCCGTATCCGGGCAGCGGAGGCGGCTACGCCACCAGGGAGGGTTGGACCTTCCACCGGCACTGCTGGAACATGCAGCGGGTCATGGGGGCGTTCATGCCGATGGGGGTACACGGCCAGCGATTGTTCTGCCATCCGGAAAAGGACCTGGTCATCGCCAAGTTCGGCTCGCATCCGGTCACCGGCAACGTCTACACCGACGTCTCCCACGAGTCCCTCTACCGCCAGCTCCTGGAGCGCTGCTGACCGCCGGTCGTCTACCCGGGGGGCTACGCCTCGAACTCGGTGATGCCGCCCACCACGGTGGCCAGCACGTTGATGTCACGGATGGCCATCGGTTCGACGGTGAACGGGTCGGCGTCCAGCACGACCAGGTCGGCCAGCTTGCCAACCTCCAGCGTGCCCTTGTCGTGCTCCTCCATGTTCAGGATCGCTGCGGCCGACGTGTAGCCCGCCACTGCGTCAGCCACGCGGGCCCGCTGCTCGGGGCCGAGCAGGTCACCGTCGCGGGTGATCCGGTTCACCGCCGTCCAGATGGTGAACAACGGGTCCAGCGGCGTTACAGGCATGTCGCAGTGGAGGGCGTGGACGATGCCGTGCTCCGTGAAGCTGGCCAATGGGTCGATGCGCGAGCCCCGCTCCGGGCCGAGGAACCGGTCACGGTGGCGGTCGCCCCAGTACCAGATGTGGTTGGCGAACACCGAGGCCATCACGCCCAGCCGTGCCATGCGCTCCAACTGGTCCTCACGGACGGTCTGGCAGTGCTCGATGCGGTGCCGGTGGTCGTCACGGGGATGTGCTTCGAGAGCGGCCTCGAAGGCATCCAGCGTGTTGTCGATCGCCTGGTCGCCGTTGGCGTGCACGGCGACCTGCCAGCCCTTCCGGTGTGCCTCGGTGACCAGCTGGATCAACTCTGCCGCGGGGATCACCTCGGTGCCGTTGACGTCGGGACGATCGTGGTATCCCTTGCAGAGGCATGCCGTGTACCCCTGGATCGAACCGTCCGACACGAACTTGAGTGCCCCTATCGAGAGCATGTCGCCGCCCAGGCCGGTGCGCAGCGGAAGGTCGCCGACGAATCTCCAGCCGGGGAACAGGCGGGTGCGTACCCGGATGGACCGGTCGTCAATCCCCTCCTGGTAGGTGGCGTACATCTCGGTGGCCATTACGGCCGCATCGGTCATGGACGTGACACCCACGCCCAGGCAGTGGTCGGAGATGGCCCTGGCGCCGGCGGCCAGTACGTCGGGTTCGGCGAACGGCAGGATGCCTCCGACGGTGAAGTTGGCCGTCTCCTCCATGCAGCCGCTGGGGCGGCCTGAGGCCTCGCGCTGGAACAGTCCGCCGACGGGATCTTCGACGTCGTTGGTGATGCCGGCCAGCTCCAGCATGCGGTCGTTGGCATACGAGAGGTGTCCGGAGATGTGCCGGACGAAGATCGGATGCTCGGTGCTGGCCGCGTTCAGGTCGTGGCGGGTGAGGTGGCGGTCGTCGACCATGAGCGAGTCGTCGTAGCCCCAGGACTGGATGGGCTTGCCTACTGGAGTGGAGGAAGCCACCTCTCGCAGGACGGAGATCACGTCGGCGACGGTGCGGCAGTCGGGGTAGCCGATCTGGGGGGCCAGCATCTGGACGCCGGCGGCGATGGGGTGCATGTGGGTCTCGATGAAGCCGGGCAGCACGGTGGCACCACCCAGGTCCACGACCTCGGTGTCAGGACCGGTGAGGGCCTCCAGGTCGACTCGGGCTCCCACGCCGATGATGCGGCCCCGCCAGGAGGCCAGCGCCTCAGCGATGGGGTTGTCCGGGTCCAGTGTGTGGAAGGAGCCGTTGGTGAAGAGGCGATCGGCGATCGTCACGGTTCAGCCCCGATCCTTCTTCCTGGCCTGCATCCGCTCCAGGTAGGCCTCACGCGATGCACGCCCCTCCGGGTCGCGCAACGCCGCGGTGAGGCCGTCGGCGTCGGACCAGGACCGTCCGGTTCCGACCATCTGGTCGGTCACCGCGTTGACGTGTCGCTTGGTGGCCAGCACGGCGGCCCTCGGCCGTGACGCCACCGCTTCGGCCAGCTCGTCAACGGCGGTGTCCAGGTCGTCGGCAGGCACGATCCGGTTCAGGAACCCGGCGGCCATCGCCTCTTCGGCGCCGAACGGGCGGCAGGTCATGACCAGTTCCTTCGTGAGGGCGGGCCCGATCTCGCGGACCAGGCGGGGGATGCCTCCCCAGGCCAGCGGGATGCCAAGGTCCACCTCCGGGATCGAGAAGGACACGTCGTCGGTGGCGATCCGAAGGTCACACGCCGCAGCGACCACCAGGCCGCCGCCAACCACGTGGCCGTGCAGGGCTGCGATGAGGACCGGGGAGGTGCGTTCCAGGGCGTCTGCCATGAGCCGTCCGGTGTCGGCCGGAACCCGTCCGCCGGCAGGCGACGGGCCGTCGTCGCCGAACACCGACAGGTCGAAGCCTGCGCTGAACGCCCGGCCTTCGCCGCTCACCACGACGACCCGGAGGTTGCTCTGGTGGTCGAACCAGGAGGCCGCCTCGGCCACCTCGGCCATCAGTTCGTTGGATAGGGCGTTGAGCCTGTCGGGGCGGTTCAGGGTGAGGGTGCCGCGACGGCCATCGCAGGTGACCTTGATGGTCTGGAAGTCCGGGGGTGTCGACATGCCGGCGAGTCTCGTCCGCTGGGCTGGCTGGTGCACGACCGGGCATCCGGCGGTGGCCCTGCCGCCCCGGCGGTCGGGCACCGGTGTCCGGTTGCCGGTGCCCGGGGAGGGTCAGTCGGCGACAGGCTCCAGGACGACCTCGGCTGACAGTGTCTCGCCCTCGACCAGGTCGATGCCGGTGGCCCGGGCGGCGGCGGCCACGTCGGCCAGCACAGGTCGCAGCCAGGCGAGGCGTTCGGGCGTATCGGTGATCGTGCAGGCCACGACCGGTGTGGCCAGTGAGCGCTTCTCGGTCGTCTTGTGGCGTCGGATCTCGGCCAGGGCATCGGCGGCCGCGCCGGCCATTGCGGAGTCCACCGACTTGCCGTCGACCATGGCTGCGGCCCGCAGCTCGGCCGCCGAGGGCCACGGTTGGCGGTGCACGGAGCCGCCCCTCCACCACGACCAGACCTCCTCGGTCACGAACGGGAGGAACGGCGCGAACAGGCGCAGCAGGGTGGAGAGGGCCAGGCGCAGGGCATGGCGGGCCGATTCGGCGCCTGCCTCGTCGCCCTCGTAGGCACGGGCCTTGACCAGCTCCACGTGGTCGTCGGTGAAGGTCCAGAACCAGGTCTCGGTGCGTTCCAGCGCCCGGGCGTAGTCGAAGCCATCGAAGGCCCGGGTGGCCTCGTCGACCAGGTCTGCGAGGCGTTCCAGCATGGCCCGGTCCAGCGGGTTCGTGATGGCCGCCGGGTCGATGTCCAGCGGGGTCGCCTCGCCGGCTCCGAAGCCGAGGGCGAACCGGCTGGCGTTCAGGATCTTGATGGCGAGGCGCCGACCGATCTTCATCTGGCCGTCGTCGAAGGCCGTGTCGGTTCCGGGCCTGCCGTTCGCCGCCCAGTAGCGCACGGCGTCCGAGCCGTGCTGGTCCAGTAGGTCCAGCGGGGTGACGACGTTGCCCTTGGACTTGGACATCTTCTTGCGGTCCGGGTCCAGGATCCAGCCGCTCAGGGCGCAGTGGGCCCACGGTGCTGCGTCGGCCTCGAAGTGGGAGCGCACGGCCGTCGAGAACAGCCACGTCCGGATGATGTCGTGGGCCTGGGGCCGTAGGTCCATGGGGTAGGTGCGGCTGTAGAGGTCGTCGTCCTCCTCCCAGCCGCAGGCGATCTGCGGGGTGAGCGACGAGGTGGCCCAGGTGTCCATGACGTCGCTGTCTCCGACGAAACCACCGGGCTGGCCGCGCTGGGCCTCGTCGTAGCCGGGGGCGGGGTCCGACGACGGGTCGACGGGCAGGTCGGCCTCGTCGGGGACGATGGGCGCCTCGTGTACCGCCTCGCCGTTGGCGTCCAGCGGGTACCAGAGGGGCAGCGGCACGCCGAAGAACCGCTGTCGGCTGATCAACCAGTCGCCGTTCAGGCCGTCGATCCAGTTGGTGTACCGGGTCTGCATGTAGGCGGGATGCCAGGTGATCTGGTCGCCGCGGGAGATGAGGTCGGCCCGCAGGGAGGCGTCCCTGCCGCCGTTTCGTATGTACCACTGGCGGCTGGTTACGATCTCGAGCGGCCTGTCGCCCTTCTCGAAGAACTTGACCGGATGCGTGATGGGCTCCGGCTCGCCGATCATCTCGCCGGTCTCCCGGAGCATCTCGACCATCTCCGCCTGGGCCGAGAAGATGGTCTTGCCCGCCAGGCGCGCATACGCGGCCAGACCGGCCTCGGATTCGATGCCGGGGGGTGGTTCGGGGTTGATCCGTCCGGCCCGGTTGACGATCGCCCGGACGTCCAGGTCCAGCTCGCGCCACCAGGTCACGTCGGTGGTGTCGCCGAACGTGCAGATCATGGCCGCACCGGTGCCCTTCCCGGGGTCTGCCAGCTCGTGGGCCACGACCGGGACGTCCACGCCGAACACCGGCGTGGTGACTGTGGTACCGAACAACGGCTGGTAGCGCTCGTCGTCCGGGTGGGCCACGAGGGCCACGCAGGCTGCCAGCAGCTCGGGGCGGGTGGTGGCGATGTGGATGTCGCCGTTGTCGCCGGGTCGGTGGAATGCCAGCGTGTGGTAGGCGCCGGGTCGTTCCCGGTCCTCCAGCTCGGCCTGTGCCACGGCGGTGCGGTGTGTGACGTCCCAGAGCGTCGGCGCCTCGATCTGGTACGCCTCGCCGCGGGCCAGGTTCCGGAGGAAGGCCCGCTGCGAGACGCGCTGGCAGCGTTCGTCGATCGTGGCGTAGTTCTGGGCCCAGTCGACCGACAGTCCGAGGCGGCGGAACAGGGCTTCGAAGGCCTGCTCGTCCTCGGCGGTCAGGACATGGCAGAGCTCGATGAAGTTGCGGCGGCTGATGGCGAGGTCGCCACGCTTCTTGATGGCCTTCGGGTCGCCGGCGTCGTCCGGGGCGGCGAAGTCCGGGTCGTATGGCAGTGAGGGTTCGCAACGCACCCCGAAGTAGTTCTGGACCCGGCGCTCTGTCGGGAGGCCGTTGTCGTCCCACCCCATCGGGTAGAAGACCTCCTTGCCGGCCATGCGCTGGTAGCGGGCGATGGTGTCGGTGTGGGTGTACGAGAAGACGTGGCCGACGTGCAGCGAACCGCTGACGGTGGGGGGCGGGGTGTCGATGGAGAACACGTCAGCCCTGTCCATGGAGCGGTCGAAGCTGTAGGTGCCCCGCTCCTCCCAGGTGGCGTCCCAACGCTCCTCCAGGCCCTCCAGGCTGGGGCGCTCGGGAATGGTCGGGGCGGGCGCTTGGGCCGAGGTGTCGGGGTGGCTCATGAGGGTCAGAGGCTACCGGCGGGCTTCCGGGGCCCCGCTAGCCTTCGCCGCCGTGACCCGCTCTGTACGACGTTCCGCTACCGGCCGTTTGCCGCTCCCTGTCGGTTTCGGTGTGGTGTGGGCCACGGTCGCCATGGACATGGTCGGTTTCGGCATCATGCTGCCGGTTCTGCCGCTCTACGCCGAGGACTTCGGGGCCTCGCCGGCGATGGCGGCAGCGGTCATCGCCGTGTTCTCCGCCGCCCAGATGGTGGCTGCGCCGCTCTGGGGCCGACTCTCGGACCGAATCGGCCGCAAGCCGGTCCTCATCGCCGCCCTCATCGGCTCGTCCATCGGGAGCCTGGTGACCGGGCTGGCCGGGGTGCTCTGGATCCTGTTCCTGGGCCGGGTGCTGGACGGGGCGTCCGGGTCGTCGTATGCGGTGGGCCAGGCGGCTGTGGCGGACCTGGCCGAGCCGGAGGACCGGCCCCGCCTGCTGGGCCTGCTGGCCGCGGCGTTCGGGGTGGGGTTCGTGGCAGGGCCGCTGATCGGATCGATAGCGGCGCTGGGAGGCCGGCAGCTGCCGTTCTTCGTGGCCGCCGCCCTGGCCGCGGGCAACGCCACCGTCGCCCTGGTGCGGCTGCCCTCGGGTCGCGCGGCGGGGAGGTCCGCGGACAGGTCGGCGGATGGGTCGGCAGGTCCGACGGCAGGGCGAGGGGCAGGTCCGTCGGAGGGGTCCGGGCCGAGTCCGGGTCGCCTGGCCCTGTGGGGTGCATCGGGTCCGGCGGTGCGTCGCCTGGCCGTGCTGTCATTGGTGGCGATGGTCGGCTTCGCCGGGTTCGAGGCCACCTTCGCCATGCTGGTGGAGAGACGGTTCCCCGACGTGGGGGACCCGACCGTGTACGGCCTGTTCGCCTCGATCGGGCTGTTGATGGTGCTCGTCCAGACCCGGATCGTGGGACCGGTCAACGCCCGGCTGGGAACCCGTTCGGCGCTGCGGGCCGCGCTGTCGCTGGTTGCGGCCGGCATGGTCGTGCTGGCCATGGGTGGAGGTTGGGCCGGGCTGGCCATCGCCCTGGTGCTGTTGGTGGTGGGCCAGGGGGTGTTCGGGCCGACGCTCTCGAACGCCACTGTCGAGACGGTGGGTGCCGACGGGCGTGGGTCGGCCCTCGGCCTGCAGCAGAGCGCCGGGGCGCTGGGCCGGATCATCGGGCCGTTGCTGGCCGGCGTGCTGTTCGGCCGGGTGGCCGTGGGGGCCCCGTACCTGGTGGCCGCCGCCCTGGCCCTGGCTGCCCTGGCCGTCGTGCCACGGCCCCGGGGAGAGGAATCGCTGGACGGTCAAGTTACCGAACGGTAACCTCCGGGTGTCCGCCCGCGAGCCATAGCGCCGAGGAGCAGCATCCCATGAGCGAGTTCAGCCTCGAATTGTCCGAGGAGCAGGAGCAGCTACGCGACTGGGTACACCAGTTCTCCGTGGACGTGGTCCGCCCCGCTGCTGCGGAATGGGATGAGAGGGAGGAGTTTCCCTACCCGATCGTCCAGCAGGCGGCCGAGATCGGGCTGTACAGCTGGGAATTCCTGGCCCAGGGGATGCTCGGCGACAAGACCGGCCTCACCATGCCGGTGGCCATCGAGGAACTGTTCTGGGGCGATGCCGGGATCGGCATGGCCATCATGGGTAGCGCTCTGGCTGCCGCTGGCATCGCCGCCTCCGGCACCCAGGAGCAGGTCATGGAGTGGGTGCCCCAGTGCTACGGCGACGCCACCGACCTGAAGCTGGGGGCGTTCTGCGCCAGCGAACCCGACGCCGGCTCCGACGTCGGCGGCTACCGGTCGCGGGCCGTCTACGACGAGGCCACCGACGAGTGGGTGCTGAACGGAACCAAGGCCTGGATCACCAACGGTGGCATCGCCGACATCCACGTGGTGGTGGGCGTGGTCGACCCGGAGCTGGGCT
>Ga0257109_1000859_pt1 | contig 10383 bp, 9 predicted proteins | sample LP_taG_8_FD_191566 | JGI IMG/M metagenome (GOLD analysis project Ga0257109, IMG submission 191566) | Marine microbial communities from Northeast Subartic Pacific Ocean, Canada - LP_J_2011_P26_2000m | ecosystem: Environmental > Aquatic > Marine > Oceanic | place: Canada: Northeast Subartic Pacific... | reverse complement strand
AACAGGGGTATGAAATTAGTATTGAAATAATCAGCAATAAGGTTGCCCGTACCGATAGTGATACTTGTTGGTTTTTTAAGACCAGAACTGCAGTCGGCAATATTATCTTGCCAATCAGCTATGAAATGGACTACCTGGCCAACTCCATTCTCCCGAAGATCATGCCCGGCATAGTAGTTTTGATTGGGGAAGGCCGCACCAATTTTCAAAAACCATTCATCACTCAGGAAAACAAAATTCTGGCCATCTTCTTGACGGTATTTCGTGCTGAGCTCCATACCAATTGGTATGAAAGAACGGGCATATTCTGCAGTTACTGGCGGCAAATTGGGCAGTCCGTCCCGGTGTTTTGTAAGTCCTACCGGCACAACGGACATCGATAAGGCATTGGGGCGAAAAGAATGAATATCCGTTACTGTCTTTTCCAGAAAATTACCATCGTTCCAGCCCGGACAGAGCACGACCTGGGCGTGTAGCTTAATACCATTCTCAGTAAGGTATTCAAATTTTTTCATCAGAAAATCATCTTTCCCATATAAAAACATCTCCAGTCGCTTGTCCGGGTCTGTTACATGGACAGAAACATACAATGGTGAAAGCCGCTGTTCCACAATCCGTTTTAATTCTTTCCAGCCCATATTGGTCATAGTGATGAAGTGTCCGTGCAAAAAGGACATACGGAAATCACCATCTCGAAAATAAAGACCGTTGCGCATTCCAGCCGGGTTCTGATCTGCAAAACAAAATACACAGTCATTCGCACAGCCGCGAATCTTAAAATCATCAAATCCAAGGCCCAGGTTATCATCCACATCCTTCTCAATATCATATTCTTTCAGTTCGCCGCCCTGTCGTACCCTGAGTAGTATATTTTCATCCGTTACCTTGAAGCGATAATCAATGATATCCTTTACCCGGGATCCATCGATAGACTCCAAGCGATCTCCTGGTTTCAGGCCGATAGAGGCGGCAATACTATCTTTTTCTACATGGTTGATTATCATGGCGTGAAAATTACATTGATTGGTCCAAACTTCCCCCGTTGAATCCCAGGGGTTTCTACTCAGCGATATACGCGGCGAAAGTCGTCTGTATAGAGCAACAGGCTACTGGCCACCGTCCACAAAGCTACCAAGGAAAAAAAGATCACTATAGTAAAATAGTTGTCTTCAGGTACCATGTGGAGATTTACATAATCAATGCCGGCCTTAATCCAGATAATAATGCCGGCGTAGGTCATCCACTGTACGAACAATAGTGCCTGGCGACGAAAGATTAATAGGAACATGGGGACGGCCAGACTGGCGACCATCAGCAACTTATTACCTATGATATGGAATTGAGCTGCTATGAGGATCCAGGATATTGTCAGGGGTATAATACGGTAAATCATAATAATTGTTAGAAATTAGTCGAGCGGGCGATGGGAATCGAACCCACGTCACGAGCTTGGGAAGCTCGGGTAATAGCCATTATACGACGCCCGCAAATTTGTTCATTTGTCGACGGTAATCTATCATGTAAGATTCATAAATCCAAAGTTTGAGTATAGTTCTGTATCCCCTTACGGGTTTTTTCACACCTGAATTAGCATATTTCATTGCTACAATATCCGGAAAAGCTCTTGCTAATTCAACCTTATCAAGATTTGTATATTGCATGGTCATACTTATGTCTTTATGACCTCTAGATTATTTAATTAATTCAGGTGTGTTGTGTACATTATGGCCAAAAGTACCAATGCTGAAAGCGAGGTCCCAAAGCAGTAGTATTCCTTATTTTTTATCCATTGAGTCATAGACCAGCCAGAGCGAATTCTGATAGAATTATCCTTGGGTAAAAAATAACCTGTTCGGTATGTAAATTTTTTCCATTCGTTCCCAAATTTTTTTAAAAGGAAACGTTCTTCAGTTCTTACTTTTGGAATATAGATAGAAAACGTGACAGCTAAGACAGCGCATAACAGCTTAAGATCACCAAGGATAATGCAGATTCCCAGCGCTAAAAACATGGAACCCACATAGAGGGGATGTCTTGTGAAAGCATAAGGACCAGTAGTAGTAAGATTTTTTCTCTTGCGAACTACGCCTGCAGCCCACGATCTCAGACCTGTCCCCAACAGAACCAATATGGTGCCTCCGATGCCTTGAATATCATTAGCATTGAAGGGATTGTGGGGAAAACCTCCAGATAGAATGGCTAGTGCCAGCAATGGGCCAAAAACGATAAAAGTAATGGGAATGCGATAACGCTGGAGTATGGTCATAAACCGATCAATTAATAGCCGTTAAACGATGCCCGCAAATTTGTTCATTTGTCAATGGTAAATTATCATGTAACATGCACAAATCCAAAATTTGAATAGGTCTTATCCCCTTATTAACACCTCTCCAGTTCTATATGTAAACAAAAAACCCCGCTACTTGGCGGGGTTTTTATATCAAAAAAGTCGATTAATTTTATTTCAATAAAATCATCTTTTTGGACTGCCGAAAATTTCCTGCTTGAATGGTGTAGATATATACACCGGCAGCAACAACATCCCCATTATCATTGGTGCCATTCCAGCGATATGATCTAACTCCAGGATTCTGTCGTTCATTCACCAGCGTCGCAACTCTGCTACCCCGCATATCGAAAACAGCGATCATAATAAATTCCGTCTCCGGTAACTCATAACTGAAAGTTGTTGTCGGATTAAAGGGGTTGGGATAATTCTGTGTCAGAGTAATCTGATCTGGCAGAGTTGCTGGTGCAACAATACTCAGGATCGATCGTCCTGGCCCATTGACATAAGTATATTCAGTACGTTTTCGAGACCGCCACTCATCATTGCGCCACCTGGACGAGACTGTTTCCATGACCATACCATCATCAGAAAATGTGTTCTCCCGCAAGGCAACATTATTCCACGCATCGGTACTGTCCACTTTTTCCAAAAGAATTTCTACGGGGTTAAGGGCATCATCTCGACTGACTGTTAACCTGGCTCTAGTCACCCAACCAGCATCAGTCCATTTAGAAAACATTTTTTGAGAAAGATCACCGTTATCATCAAAAGAATATTCGGTCTTATGCCGTTCAGTCCAGCCGCTATCGGTCCACTTATAACCTATCTTTACATCCCTATCACCATTATCATTGTATGAAATTTCCTGTAAATAACGATTGGCCCAGGTGCTGTCTTCCCATCGGTAGTAGGTATTATTAACGCACAGCCCATCTTCGTATTGTAATTCGGTCTGTGAGCGATTATGCCAGGAATCATCATGCCATTTAAGGCGTGTATCTTGGGTCAAATCACCACTGTCATTATAATTATATTCATGCAAGGAACGATTATAGAAGGAGCCATCCCAATAGCATTGTCTAATTCTTGAAGTGGGTGCACCACTATCATTATTGGTATAAGATACATTACCGCGCAATAACCATTCATCATCCCTGAATTTGTAAAATTCCGACTCTGTTAAATAACCGTTGTCATCATATGATTTCAGCCATTGCCATTTATTATGCCAGGCGCTGTCCCACCAGACTTGGGTCGTCTTGGTATCAAAATCAATACTGTTTCGATAAGCAATGTTACTCTCTTCCTCAGCAATGACTTCATCGAGTTGATCCGCTCCAAAACTAACAGAAGTGATCATTGATAACATTATTATGAATTTTATACTTGTGAAATACGATTTCATATTGATTATTCCTTTTTAAATTTTCACTGTTTCAATTCTAAGTGCTGATCTAATCATATCCTAATAAATTATTAGATACTTCAATTGAAATAAGGGTTTCATACCGAATCGTAGTTAATGACGCGCTGAGCTATAAAAGGTTAAATTTATTTTCTATCTGGATAGCCTATTAAAGGTGGTTTTTTAACTGCCAACTGCATCAATGAAAAAATTAAATGTAATTTAGTGTAGCTATTTATAAGGAATAATCTTGAAATCTCATTTTTCGCAGGTTGAAAACTGCTTTTTTGAAAGGTCCAATCTTGCAGACCCAACCACTCCAATTCCCCATATTGTAGTTAATAATGTACCCGACCTGGGGTTGTTGACTGCACTCCGGTTCCTGGAATGGACGGCAGATAATCCCCAGGGTGTGATCAGTTTACCGACAGGAAAAACTCCAGAATATTTTATCAAGTGGACCCAGCATATCCTCGCTAATTGGAAAAATGCCAAAACAGAAAAATTGCGCCAAGAGAATGGGTTAGTTATCTCTGAAAAACCTGATCTAAGCCAACTGCGATTCGTACAAATCGATGAATTCTACCCGATTGATCCAGAACAGAAAAACAGCATGATCAATTATGTGCAGAAGTTTTATGTGGACGGTTTTGGTCTGGACTCAAAGAATGGTTTATTAATTAATTGTTCTGAGATTCCTCGCCCCAGAGGATATTTACTAAGTGATATTTTTCCCAATTCCATAATCGATCTTTCCCTGCGGCAACGTGAACCAAAATCCGATATCGAGGAACGTCAAAAAAAGACAATCTTTGCCGTGGATCAATGGTGTAGTGAATACGAGAATCAAATTCAAGAACAGGGCGGCATTGGATTTTTTCTCGGTGGGATAGGACCCGATGGCCACATTGCTTTCAATGTGCGTGGATCGGACCATAATTCCACTACCCGAATCCTGGAAACAAACTTCGAAACCCAGGCTGCATCCGCCGCAGACATGGGTGGCATTGAGATATCCCGGAACCGACTGGCTCTCACTATTGGCCTATCTACCATTACCAGTAATCCTGACGTAACAGCTATCATCTTCGCAGCGGGGGAAGCAAAAGCAGGAATTGTGAAAGATTCTCTGGAAAGTAATCCGGATATTAATTATCCCGCTACAGTACTACAGCGAGTGTCCGGCAGTCGTTTTTATCTTACCCAAGGAGCTGCCATGCTGTTAAAGGATACGGAAATCAACCCAGCAGCTTGGACACCAGTGCATACGGAACGGGCGGTGGTCCAGTTATGTAAAAAATTGAACAAGTTTGGGCACCATCTCACTCCGGAAGACCTAATTAATGATCCCGTTACCGCTGTGATCCCTAACTTAAATGGGGCTACTCTGGATAAAGTTTTAGACTCGTTTAAAGGGAAAATTCAAAAATTGGCAAGTCTACCTAATGGCAAAGCCATATTACACACTGGCCCCCATCACGATGATATACTATTAGGCTATTCACCACTGGTAACCCATCTTGTTCGATCAGCAAAGAATAAAAATTATTTTGCCGTTATGACCTCTGGGTTCACTTCTGTGACGAACACTTATATTTCCAGTATATTGAAAAAAACGCTTGAACTTCTGCAAGCCGGCAAGATCCAGATGACGGATTACCTAGATTTTTTTATAAAGGGATTTCAATTAAAAAGTGATAAAGATGTTTACCATTATTTGGATAAGGTTTCCGCACAAAATTTTGATGGACAGATTCGAGGACTTGGTCACCGCACAGTGCGATCCTTGGTCAGCATATATAAACTCAAATCCAAAGAGGAACTGGCTGATAAGATTGTCCAAATCCTCGGATATTTATCTGGCTACTATGACGGGGAAAAGAATCCACCAGATATTCAGCGCTTGAAAGGCATGCTGCGGGAATTCGAAGAAGAGTTGGTCTGGGCCCATTATGGTGTACGGATGGAGGATATTCACCATCTACGTTTGGGATTTTACACTGGTGATATATTCACTGAGATTCCAGAACGGGGACGAGATGTGGAACCGATCTTGAATTTGATCAAGCAAACAAACCCGGATATTATTACTCTGGCCCTTGATCCTGAAGGCAGTGGCCCTGATACACACTATAAAGTATTGCAGGCTATCGCGGAAGCTATTCGCATTTGGGGAAAAGAAAAGGATTTATCTAATGTACGCATCTGGGGATATCGCAATGTCTGGTACCGTTTTGATCCAGCTGAAGCAAACCTCATGTTTCCAGTTTCGCTGAATGCAATGGCTGTACTACGCGATACATTCATGACCTGTTATCTCAGTCAGAAAGAAGCCTCATTCCCCAGCTACGAACTGGATGGCCCTTTTTGCGATCTGACCCAAAAAATATGGGTAGAACAGCATGCTACAATGGAACTCGTTCTGGGAAAGGATTTCTGGTATCAGAATGAACATCCCCACCTCCGGGCAACCCATGGATTGGTATTTTTAAAAGAGATGACAGTCGCTGATTTCCTAAGTCGAGCACGGTCACTTGAAGAAAGTGTCGAAGGGATTCAGGGCTAGATTATATTTTTCTATTCTTGATTAGATATTATTTTATCAATTTGCTTCATCAGCAAATCGTCAAACTGGTCTAAATAATCCAAAGTATTCAAGTTTTGCTTTAACTGTTCTGGTTTCGAGGCGCCCAAGATAACAGTACTTACATGTTTATTCTGTAAGCACCAGCCCAAAACCAAATTGACCAGGGGTATACCTGCAGTATCTGCTAATTGCTGTAATTGGTTCGCCTTATCAACCATAACACGACCTACCTCACTCTCCAGCCGCTCACGTAAAAATTCATAGCCGCTGAGATTCATGCGCGTGTCTTCCGGAATACCGTTTTTGTATTTTCCAGTCAATAATCCCGAAGCCAATGGCGACCAGATGGTTGTGCCAAGGCCCCTCTTGTCAAATAGATCTAGATATTCTTTTTCCAGTTTTGACCGATTGAACATGTTGTACTCCGGTTGTTCCATGGTCGGAGGTGTGAGATAATGTTTTTCGGCGATCCGGTAAGCTTCCTCAATCTGTGCAGCTTCCCATTCGGATGTCCCCCAGTATATGATCTTGCCCTGAATGACCAATGCATGCATCGCCCGCACAGTTTCCTCAATCGGTGTTTCCGGATCCGGTCGATGACAAAAGAATAGATCTAGATAATCGACCTGCAAACGCTGCAGTGCTGCATTACAAGCATCTGTTAAATGTTTAGCGCTCAGTCCCCGCTGGGTTGGCAGCTGTCCGCCCCAGAAAGCTTTACTGGATACACAATAGGTATCCCGGGTGAAACCAAGTGTCTTTAATGCTTCCCCCATTATAACCTCTGATTCACCACCGGCATAGACTTCTGCATTATCGAAGAAATTGACACCAGAATCGTACGCGATTTTCAGCATTTCCGTAGCCAGTGCTGTGTCCAGTTGAAAAGAGAATGTAACCCAAGAACCATAAGAAAGTTCACTGACTTTTAATCCTGATTTACCCAGATTGCGATACTTCATTTTTCTATCCGTTCCTTCTTTATTAAATTATTATCGCTTAATATCGAAAAACATACTATTCATCACCGGGCCAACAGGCTGTTTATTGCTGTATTCAAAACCCAAGAATGCACCAATGGTTGCTGCGATCTGACTACTCGTCATAGGTTCACCATCAGATATCTCACCCCTTGGCGGTGTATCCGGCCCAAGAACTGCCATCCAAACGTGTTCTGCTCCAGCAACCGAACTACCATGGTTTCGCCAGGCATCTATAGTTTTATGCCCGCGGCCATGATCAGTAGTGATTAAGATGGTAGTCTTATTTTTATAATGATAATTCTTTTGGGTCCAGTTCCACATTTCAGCTACATACTCATCCAGGCGATTCGCTGCAATAAGATATTGATCATATTTTCCTTCATGTGCATACTCATCCGTCTCATCATAAGCAATATATAATAATCTTGGTTTGTGCTGATCCAGATAATCCATGGCATAGTGATGGGTTATGGCATCATACCTTACGCTTTTCCAGGGAATAGGGATCTGATACATAATTTCATTTAATAATCCGATTTTCGGCCTATTATATTTGTCCTTAAATGGTTCCACACCTGAATTAACTAGGATACCGGATCGATTTTCATTGATAATGAAATCAAAGACATCCCAGGAACAAAAGGCTGCTACTTTGCCATGGAAACCAGGCTGGTTATGAATATATTCAAGAATAGTAACATTGGGATTGTTCTCCCTGGCATTACTATCACGGGAAAGATCAACATAGCCTACCAGCATTTCACTATAACCAGGATATGAAAACCAGTACGGGTTCGCAAGTGTAACCACATTACCTTTTTGCAGATTTCCGTATAATTGCCCCTTGGTATTGATGGTATTCCAGAAAAATGGCATTAATTTTTCTTTACGAGCTTGTGGTGTATTAGCCCAGTAATCTTCCACCATACGCTTTCGTTCTTTTGTGAAGTCATCATTGTTTAAAAGCAAACTGTCCGCACCATAAAAGACTTCCTCCCAGCGCAGTCCATCAAACGTAATAAAAATGACATTTCTGGTTTTTCCCTTTGCATCCAGGATAGAAATTGACAGCATTACCAGTAGAATAAATAGTTGATTACAATAATTCAGAATAGATCCTAATTTCGTTTTAATAGTATCCCCATAATTTCAAATAATCAAGTCGAAGCTAAATCAGAGCTAATCTGCCATAATCTTTTACCAGTATCCTTATTTCTCGATTCCTGGGAACTAGTCTTTGGCTTACATTTAAAAAAATATTTACCGGTGACTCCTTTAACTTCAGGAGATGAACAAAGAAAGATACTGGTTTCTGCCCCTTCTTCAGGATTAATAGCAGAAATCCGTTGAGCAATCTTTAATACTGGGCCGATAAACCCACCGTTATTGTGCCCAAAATTTGTGGCCACAAATCCGGGGTGCAAACAATTAACCGTTATGTCTTCTGGTACCTTTTCCAGTAATTCATAGGTGAATAAAACATTCGCCAGCTTGGATTTCTGGTATGCTTTCCAAGCTTTATATTCTTGCTCACCATTCAGATTTTCAAATTCCATATCTACACCATAATGGGCATCAGATGATACGTTTACGATCCGTGCCGGAGCGCTGTACTTTAGCAGTTCCATTAATTTATTCGTTAGCAAAAAATAACTCATATGATTAAGGGCAAAGGTCATTTCCAGGCCATCACTAGTTATTTCGTGTTTGGAAAAATATCCGCCTGCATTATTTAACAGCACATCCAAACGATCATAGCTGTTGGTTACCTGTTCAGCGAGATCGCGCACTTCCTGCATGACCGCCAGGTCAGCCATTAGTAAATCGATATTTTCATTCCCACTACTGGATTTTAATTCAGTCAAGACAGCTGCTGATTTTTCAGGGTTTCGGCCAACAATAATTACCTTGGCACCCATTTCCGCTAAAACCCGCGCCGATACTTTACCAATGCCATCTGTCGCTCCGGTGACAAGGCAAATTTTTCCGTTCATGTCTGTCATATTTTTTTCTTATTGAACATTTATATTAATATAAATTAAAGATCTGTCCCTGTTTGGCCACCCGTAAACCTGCATTAATAAGTGTCTTACTGGCATTACTTCCAGGCTGGTGCAATGGATTGGTGTGATTGAAATGAATAAAGTAAATCTTCTGCTTTTCTTCAATAGATAAATTTGCGAATAATTGCATACTTTCAACAACGAATGGGTGTGGGATTTGGTTCATATCTCTTCCTGGTAATTCAGTCCCATCAAAAAATGTAGCATCTAAAAATAAGTGATCATTTCTTTCTATTTCGGCTACAATGTCTTTTTTCCAAAGATCCCATTTATCAATATCGGGAATAAATAGTACTGATTTATTTGGTCCCGATATATTAAAACCGACAGTTTCAGAATATTCATCGCGGTGGGGCACTAAAAATGGTGTGATTTTAATTTTATCGTTAATAGTGATAATAACCCCATCCTGCAGTGACTTAATAATAATGTTTTCTTTTGTTACTAATTGACTCCAAGGACCATTATCTGTGAGGAAATTCATCATTCGCGGCATGGCGTAAACAGGTATTTTATTTGCCCCCATAACTTCAAGCCCTAAATGGGCTAAGCCAGTATAATGACCAACATGGGCATGGGTTAGAAAAATACCGGAAATATTAACTGGGTTTTCACTGGCTGTAACACCATTGATCATTTGTAATTGTTCGCGAAAATCCGGAGTAGCATCAAAAATCCAGCACCTATTGCTAGTATTATCTACAATGGCAATCGATGAAACCCAACGGCGCAGTTCAGGTTTATTTTTAGGACCAATACAACATTTCTTTAAACAACCTGCTTGTGGATATCCACCATCCTGGGCGACACCCAGAACATAAATAAAGGACTGATCTACTAACTGATCCTTATCCGTCCCAAAATCACAGGAACAAAAAAATATTACTAAACTTGCATATAATAGTTGTTTGACAAATAAATGCATCTTTTACACTTCGAAAAAATATTGCTCTAATCAATTTGCACTGGTCACCGAGAGGCCGGAGAACCATAGGATTATCTTCCGGTAATATATATATATCAAATTGAAACGGGTAAAACCATTACTGATGGTA
>Ga0257109_1000857_pt1 | contig 10398 bp, 6 predicted proteins | sample LP_taG_8_FD_191566 | JGI IMG/M metagenome (GOLD analysis project Ga0257109, IMG submission 191566) | Marine microbial communities from Northeast Subartic Pacific Ocean, Canada - LP_J_2011_P26_2000m | ecosystem: Environmental > Aquatic > Marine > Oceanic | place: Canada: Northeast Subartic Pacific... | reverse complement strand
CACGGTGGATTCACCCATGGGATGACCCGGGGATTTCCGGAACGCGGCGGTCGCCATGGTGACGACGGCCTGAAGATCGGTCGGGAAGGAATGGAACCGATCGAAAAATTCGTTGACCATGCCGTTGCGGAAAAAAAGCCCTTCTTTCTCTGGTATGGCGTGTTTCTCCCCCATACTCCGCATAATCCTCCGCAACGCCTTCTCAAAAGGTACAAGGAACAGGGCCTTCCCATTAGCGTTGCCAAGTATTATGCCTGCTGTGAGTGGTTTGACGAAACCTGCGGACAGCTCATCGACATTCTTGAGAAACGAAACCTGCGGGACGATACCTTGATCGTATACGTTACCGACAATGGCTGGATCCAAAATCCAAAAAGAAACGGATATGCGCCTCGCTCCAAGCAGACGCCCTACGAGGGCGGGGTTCGCACACCCATCATGTTCTCCTGGCCGAACGGCGGCCTTGATCCCGCCAAGCGCCCCGAACTCGTATCTTCCATCGATCTCTTCCCCACCGTGCTTGCCGCTGCGGGCGCTCGAATTCCCAATGACGTGCCTGGCGTGAATCTCCTGGAAAATCTTCAGAAAAAGCGCCCCATCAAGCGCTCGGGTATCTTCGGGGAAAGTCTTGCCCATGACATCGCAGATATCAAAAAACCCGAAGCCTCGCTTCTTTTTCGATGGCGGATCGAAGGCAAATGGAAGTTGCTCTTAACCTACGACGGTGAAGTGAATCGTTACCAAAGCACTCATCCCCGAACCGAGAAACACCCCCAACTTTTCGACCTGTCAAAGGATCCCCATGAAAAGACGAACCTTGCAAAAAAACATCCCGAGGTTGTCGCTGACCTGGCTGCGAAGATTGCCGAATGGTGGCCGGTCAAGGAACGAAAAGTCATTACCAAATACGAATGACCTCCCAATCCTAACCCTCACGCTAAACCCAATTTGGTGAAGAAGCTCAAGCAAGAGATCGACCGGCCGATTGCCCAGCTAATCCGCGACTTGGAGAAACGGGGTCTGCTCGACCGCACCTTGGTCATCATCGCCAGCGAATTCAGCCGCGACATGATGATCGAGGGCGTCCCGGGCCCCAACGCGAAAGATCAATCCCGCGCCAGGCCGGAGAAACTCGCGGAGATGAAGCACTACGGCTTGCACCGTCATTTCACCGGCGGCGTAAAAAAGGGCTTTATTTACGGTAAGACCGCTGACGAACGTCCTCTGGTTGCAGTAGAGAATCCCGTCTCAGTCGAAGACCTGCCTGCCACCATTTTTACCGCGATGGGCATCAGCCCAAAGACAGCTTACGAGGTCGAGAAACGCCCATTTTTTGCCACCAAAGATGGGACGGGAAAACCCGCGATGGACATCTTTGCTTGACCTGCTCATGAGAATTCGATCCACCGTGGCATCCATTGTGTTGATGCTCCCAGTCTTCGCCGTGCCTCTGTTGACCTCTTTCGCATTGGGAGAGGAACCGGATCCACTGAGCTTCAATCGCGACGTCCGTCCGATCCTTTCAGATAATTGCTTTGGTTGCCACGGACCGGCAGCGAAGGACGTGAAAGCGGGGCTGCAACTTCATTCATTCGAGTCGGCGACGGCGCTGCTCGGAAAGGGGGAGGATCGCCAAGCGCTGGTCCCCGGAGACCGCAAGGCAAGCGAGCTGTGGAAGCGCATCACTTCGAGGGATCCGGATGAGAAGATGCCTCCTCCGGACTCAAACCATCGGCTCACCCCAGGGCAGATCGAAGTCCTCGGGCAGTGGATTGACCAGGGCGCGGAGTACGAGGGACACTGGGCATTCCAAGCGCTGAAGGCAGCACAGGGAGCATCGATCGATTCGCTGATCCGAGCTCGCCTCGACGGGACTGGATTGCGCCCGGCACCGCCCGCCGATCGGGCGACCTTGTTGCGCCGAATCACCCAGGATCTTACCGGTTTGCCGCCGCCGCCGGAGGAACTCGACGCATTCCTTGGGGATCACAAACCGGATGCCTACGAACGGGTGGTCGATCGGCTTCTCCAGTCGCCCGCCGCCGCCGAACGCCTCGCTGTCGACTGGCTAGACGGGGCGCGTTATGCGGACACAAACGGCTACTCGATCGATGACCACCGCGACATGTGGATCTGGCGCGACTGGGTGCTCAATGCCTTCCTCACCAACAAGCGCTTCGACGAGTTCACGGTCGAGCAGATCGCTGGAGATCTGTTGCCGGGCGCCACCGAGCAGCAACGCGTCGCCACCGGGTTCTTGCGCAACAGCATGAACACGCACGAGGGCGGAACGATCCCCGAGGAATACCGGGTGACCTACAACGTCGATAAGGTCGATACGGTCGCCACGGTGTTCATGGGGCTAACCATGAAATGTGCGCAATGTCACGATCACAAATACGACCCGATCTCGCAGAAGGAGTTCTACCAGTTTTACGCGTTCTTCAACCAATCTAGCGAACCGGGCAACGGTGCGACCAACGCCAACACGGGGCCGCTGATCGAGGCGGGTTCAGCGATCTGTCCACCCGAGCGGGTGAAGCGGGACGCCGCCGTGCGTATTGCCGAATTGAAGCGCCTCCGCGCTGTGCCCCCGGCGCGCATCGCCGCGCAGCGTGACCGGTGGGAAACGGAGCAGCTGGCGAGCCTCGGGCTGCTTAAAAGTGGCGGAGCAGTCGCGAAGAAGTTGGTTCTGTTCCCGCAAGATCAACCGTCGTGGATTTGGTCTGCCGCGGACAAAACTGCCGAGTCGGTCGAGTTCGAACGCCGGTTCAACTTGGAAGCCATTCCGGCCGAGGCGCGACTATGGGTCACCTGTGACAATGCTTGCGAGGTGGAAATCAATGGCCGGTCGATCGGTTCATCCGATGATTGGACAAGACCGAAGGTTTTCGAAGTCCGCGGACTGAAAGTCGGCGACAACACCATCGCCGTGCGCGCGACGAACATTGGCGCTAGCCCAGCGGGGCTGTTGTTGAGCTTGGCGATGCGAGCGGCGAATGGCGAGGAGTGGCACGTCGTCACCGACAAGAAATGGCAGGCGAGGTTGCTGGTTGCGGGGGCGGCCGGGACAAATTGGGAGCCTGCTGCGGAACTCGCCAAACATGGCGGCGGCGCATGGGGAACGCTGTATGGCAAGGAGCCATCGGACGCTGGACCCGATGCGCTCCACCAGGCGCTGGGCATGGCCAAGCCGGATCGCACGACCGAACATTGGACAACAATCAACACCGCGTTCGCGGAGATGCAGCCGGCCTTCAAGACCTTGACGAACCAGCTGGACCTCGAGGAGAAAATCTTGCGCAAGGCCGCCGACACGGGGCGAACGACCGTGATGGTGATGGACTACAAGCCGCGCAAGACGCACATCCTGACCCGCGGTGCCTACGACCAACCCGGGGCCGAGGTGAGCGCAGGGACGCCTTCGACTCTCCCTCCCCTGGGCGCAGTGGGACCCCCGAACGGCAAACGAACGCGTCTAGATCTCGCCCATTGGCTGGTGAATCCAGATCACCCGCTCACCTCGCGCGTCATCGTCAACCGCTACTGGCAGATGCTGTTCGGGACCGGTTTGGTGAAAACCGCCGAAGACTTCGGCACGCAGGGCGAGTTCCCCTCGCATCCCGAACTACTCGACCGGCTGGCGGCAGATTTCGTCGCCAGTGGCTGGGATCTTCGTCGCCTGCTGCACCAGATGGTGATATCGGAGACCTACCGTCAACAGTCCGCGGCGACACCGGAACTGCTGGAGAAGGATCCCTACAACCGCCTGTTGGCGCGTGCGCCGCGGTTCCGGTTGGCGGCGGAGTTCGTGCGCGACGGTGCGCTCGCGGCGAGCGGCCTGCTGAACGACGATCTCGGCGGCCCGAGCGTGCACCCCTACCAGCCCGACGGCCTGTGGGAAGAGGTGAGCCACTACGGCTACCCGAAGCCGTTCAGCTCGCAGAAGTTCCTGCCCGGCAGCGGTCGCGTACTCTATCGGCGCAGCCTCTACACCGCGTGGAAGCGAACCTCGCCGCCACCGAGCATGGCGATCTTCGACGCCCCGAGCCGCGAGATCTGTAGCGTCCGACGCCTCAATACCAACACGCCACTGCAGGCGCTGGTGCTGCAGAACGACCCGCAATTCCTCGAGGCGGCGCGCGCCCTCGGAGACCTCATGGCGGCAGCGGGCTCGCCGCAAGACGGGATCGATCTCGGAGCCAAACGGGTTCTCGGCAGAGCGCCGACGACGAAGGAACTGGACGTTCTCTCGGCCGCGCTGGTCCGCTACCGGCAGGCTTACCAATCGCAGGCGGAGAAGGCGCGCCAATTGCTAGCCTCTGCTGGGGCACCGGGCAGTGGCGATCCCGTGCAAGTCGCGTGGACGCTGGTCGCCAGCACTTTGCTAAACATGGACGAGGCCGTGACAAGACAATGATCAACGACGACACCAAAACTCTACTATCGCGCCGCGCCTTCCTCGGGCAGTCCGGCATTGGGCTCGGAGCTCTGGCGGCGACGTCATTGCTCAACGAAGCCTCCGCCGGGCAATCAGGAAACCGCGAGTTGCCGCATTTCCCCGCGAAGGCGAAACGCGTCATCTACCTATTCCAATCCGGCGGTCCGTCGCACATCGACCTGCTCGATCATTCCCCCGCGTTCGAGAGACTGCACGGCAGCGAGTTGCCGGACAGTGTCCGCGGTGGCCAGCGCGTGACCGGGATGACTGCTGGCCAGAAGAAATTCCTGGTGTGTGGTCCGGTATCGCCGATGAAGCAGCGTGGCCAATTCGGGACGTGGATGAGCGACCTCGTCCCGCACACTGCTGACATTGCCGACAAGATCACGGTGATCAACTCGATGCACACGGAGGCGATCAACCACGACCCGGGCATCACTTTGATCAACACCGGCTCGCAGATCCCGGGGCGCCCGAGCCTCGGCGCGTGGGCGAGCTACGGCCTGGGGAGCGCGAATGCGGACATGCCCGCCTACATCGTGTTGCTCTCGCAGGGCAACGGCAAGAACCCTGGCCAACCGATCTTCTCGAGGCTCTGGGGAAGCGGAATCCTACCCTCGAACCATCAGGGGGTATTGATGCGTAGCGGTAAGAATCCGCTCCTCTACCTCAAAGATCCGAGTGGGCTCAATCGCCCGACCCGGCGTGAGATGCTCGATGATCTCGCCGCGCTCAACGAGGGCTCGTTCGCGCGCTTCGGCGACCCCGAGATCCAGACACGCATTGCCCAATACGAGATGGCCTTCCGCATGCAGACCGCGGCGCCAGAGATCGTCGACCTGTCGGACGAGCCCGAGAGCACCTTCAAGCTCTATGGCGAGGACGCGCGCAGGCCCGGCACCTACGCCTACAATTGCCTGCTCGCCAGGCGCCTGGCCGAGCGCGACGTGCGCTTCGTGCAACTCTTCCACCGCGGCTGGGACCAACACGGCAGCCTCGTCCCACACTTGACCGCGCAGTGCAAAGACACCGACCAAGCCTCCGCGGCGCTCGTCACCGACCTCGAACAGCGCGGCCTGCTCGAAGACACGCTAGTGATCTGGGGCGGCGAGTTCGGGCGCACCAGCTACAGCCAGGGGGGGCTGGGCAACGGCCGCGACCACCACGGCCGCTGTTTCTCGATCTGGATGGCTGGCGGCGGCATCAAACGCGGCGGCGTCCACGGCGCAACCGATGAGTACTGCTACAACATCGTCAAAGACCCGGTGCATATCAACGACATGAACGCCACCATCCTGCACTGTATGGGGATCGACCACGAGCGTTTCACTTTCAAATTTCAAGGCCTCAACACCCGGCTCACCGGTGTCGAGGAGGCGCATGCGATCAAGCAGATTCTAGCCTAGCCATCAGATTGTTTCCCTCCCTCTACAACGACTGCTCGGATGAGCCCGAGCACGGCGGCGTGTTCGGCGCCTGCACATCAAAAGGCCCCACCACTACCGGCGCGGCCCATCCCGGCGCGGTAGCTTGGCCAAGCGGCACAGTCGCCCGCCACGGCAACAGCAGCCAGGGCCAATGTTGAGAGCAGACGCGCCATGGATGTTGGGCTGCTGGAGAGCGCTGCATTCATGCGGCAGCCGCATTGCAGATTGCGCTTGTGAGCCTAGGGCAATCTCATACCTTCGTCGCCATGAGTTCCTCCCGACGTGATTTCCTCAAGGCCTCCGCCGTCGCCCTTGCCGCCGGTCGTGGTGCCCAAGCCGAGCCAAGGCGGCAACTCAATGAAGATTGGATCAAGAGGGAAAATGAACGCGAGGGGGCCAGTGACTGGCAACTCACCCGGGTGCGGCCCGAGGGTTACAACAATCCGAACATCGAGGGTTACTGCTCGCGCCAGTCGGTTAAGGCCGGGGAGAGCATCGACGTGGCGGTGAGCACAGCGCCGGCAGCGCAGTTCACGATCGAGATTTTCCGAATGGGCTACTATGGAGGACGCGGTGCGCGCTCCATGAAAACACTCGGCCCGTTCAAGGGCAAAAAGCAACCCAAGCCGCCCGTTGGAGAGAAACGCCTGCGCCGTTGCCGATGGGATCCGGCGGTGTCGCTGACGATCCCCCACGACTGGCCCAGTGGTGTGTACCTTGGCCGGTTGACCACCTTGCCGGACAAGGCAAACACACCGTACTGGCAGAGCTACGTGATTTTCATCGTGCGCGATGACCGTCCGGCGGATTTTCTGTTCCAGTGCAGCGACAACACGTGGCAGGCTTACAACAGATGGCCTGACAATTTCAGCCTTTACACGGACCCACGTGGTTCGCACGCGTTGGATGTGGCCGTGAGTTTTGACCGGCCCTATGCGAAGTACTCACAGATATTTGAGCGACCGCTCTCAACCGGATCAGGCGAGTTTTTGCTGTGGGAATATCCGCTGGCTTACTGGATGGAAAAGCATGGCTACGATGTCACGTACTGCTCCAACAGCGACTGCCTCGACGCCGGACAAATCACGCGCTGCAATACTTTCATCAGCGTTGGCCACGACGAGTACTGGGATGTGCTCCAGTATCACGCTGTGAAGAAAGCCATCGGCGCCGGCACGAATGCGATGTGGCTTTGTGGCAACTCAGTCTTTGCTGTCAGCCCCTTCAGCGAAGCCAGGCGCGTCATCACACGCGACGGCATCTACAGCGGCCTGACTGATGATGAGATCATCGAGTCCATTGATGTCTTCACCAAAGACTGGCGGCGGCGTGGCCCGGACGAGAGTGACATCATCGGAGCCCGGAGTATCGTGCCTTTCAACGGCGGTGGCGACTGGACTTGCACAAAACCCGGGCATTGGATTTTCGAGGGTACCGGCATGAAGAAGGGAGATGCCATCCCCGGCCTTGTGGGCTGGGAGCATCACGGTGCGCCTGCGGACAAGTCCGGCCTCGAGGTGGTGGCTGAGGGCACCGTCTGGCGCGGCGGAACCACTCCCGCCCACTGGACCGCCACGCTTTTCCCGGGGCCAAAAAAGAACATCGTCTTTAACGCTGCCACCATCTGGTGGCCGCAGGGCTTGGCCAGTCCGCCCGGCCACATCCTCCCGTGGAGCCATTACTCCCGCCCTCACGGCCCGGACAGGCGCGTACAGCAGATCACCCAAAATTTGTTCGGAGCAACACTCCAATAAAAAATGGCCAAGGGGGTCGCCGCTTGGCCAGAAAAATTGCCTGTGAAAAAATTAAGGAGCAGGGGTGACCACCACCGCGACACAGTCGCTGCTGCTGCTGAACAGCGAGTGGACGCGCAAACCACCCAGGGCAGATTCTGGTTTCTAAGAATGACCGAAAAGAAATAGGTAACGAGTCGGGTTGTTAAACCATAACGAATTACTTGCGGACGATTAGTCTGTCTGCAATTTGAAGAGGACACCATGCTAAAATACTACACTACATTCTTTGCCGGTTCGATCATCTGGGCCTGCTTCGTCGCAACTCTCGCTGCTGCGGAAAAACCGGTGGAGGGACCGATTGGTGCCTTTCTGGGCAAGCCCCGTATGGAAGTCCAGCCGCTCTTCAAGGCCATACGCCATCCCAACGTTGTCGTCACGCTCAAGGGAACGGTTCTCGCCACCTTGGGAGACAAAAAGCTTCTCGCGCGTCGTAGTGAGGATGGAGGCAAGACCTGGGGCGAAGAGATCATCGTCGCCGAGCCGGCCTTTCAGGGAGGGGGCCTAACTGTCGACGAGACCACCGGAGACATCCTGGCGTTCGCCGAGGATCGTCACCCGCCCGCTCCGTTGTCGGTCTATCGCAGCCAGGACGACGGCAAGACGTGGCAGAAGGTGAAAGCCACGATTCATCCGGACACCCGAGGAAATGTGCCGTCGATGCACATGAACGAACACGGCATCACGTTGCGACACGGCAAATATGCCGGACGATTGATCCGCGCGGCGCGGCATTACGGCGAGTCCAATTACCCTAAAAAACACTGGCCGACGCACTACACCACCGCTATCTACAGCGACGACCACGGAAAAACCTGGAAGACCAGCAAGCCGTTCTCGGAGATGGGGACCGGCGAGGCAGGGATCGCCGAACTGTCTGACGGCAGGCTCTACTACAATTCCCGCTCGCATTGGAACGCGAAGAAGCCGCCGCTGCGGCGACGCTGTGCTTGGAGCGCCGACGGTGGCGAGACCTGGACCGGCTGGCGGATCGTCGACATCCTGCCCGACGGACCGCAGGACACGAACTACGGTTGCTTCGCCGGACTTGTCCGCCTGCCGATCGCGGGCCGAGACATCTTGCTCTACAGCAACTGCGACAGCCCTGCCGGCCGCAAACGTGGCACGGTCTGGGTGAGCTTCGACGGCGGAAAGACCTGGCCTTTGAAGCGACTGGTGTGGAAAGACCCCTTCCAATATTCCTCCCTTTCCGCGGGACGCCCCGGTACGGCGAGCGAAGGTTGGATCTACATGCACTTTGAAGGCCGGCTTCCCCAGACGCGCGTCGCACGGTTTAACCTCTCCTGGTTAATGGACGGCGAGCCGACAGGTGATGGGGCGGTCCCGAAGATCGGGAGTCGGTGATATCCGCAGAAACCTCACGGAAGTGAACCAAGCCAAATCAAACTGTTCCATCCCGGAGACAATTTGTGACCAATTTACTGGTGAAAATCTCTGAGGATGGACACAATCTCTCTCCGATGAATAAATCTTATTTAACCCTCTTTGCTTTACTGCTTCCTCTTGCAGTTTGGGCCGAAGTAAAGCATCCACCCAACGTCGTTCTGTTCCTTGTCGACGATATGGGTTGGATGGACAGCACACCTTATGGTTCGCAATACTACGAAACTCCGAATATGAAACGTCTGGAACGGCAGTCGATGCGTTTTACCAATGCGTACGCTACCCCGTTATGTTCACCGACTCGCGCGTCGATATTGAGTGGTCAGTATTCATCGCGTCATGGCGTGACCTCTGCCAGCGGTCATCAGAAAGCACTTCCTGCTCGGGCGTCTCGATATCCCGCGAAGGCTTCGCCCAGCCAAAAGTTCATCTATCCGATAAGCAAGCGGTACCTTGATCCCGAACTCGTCACGATGGCTGAAGTGTTGCAAGGCGCAGGTTATCGCACCGGGCATTTTGGCAAATGGCACCTGGGCTTGAGTCAGGAGCATTGGCCTGAGAAGCACGGCTTTCAAGTGGCGTTCCATGCTCAACCCAGTCCCGGACCGCCCGGTTCGAATTACTTCTCACCCTATGGCGTTCACAAAACCGGCGAGCCCAGCCCCAAACATCCGGTGGGGACGATCACCGATGGACCCAAGGGCGAATACATCACCGACCGCCTGACGGACGAGGCAATCCGTTTCGTTGAAAGACATAAGAATGAACCGTTCTTTCTAAACTTCTCGCACCACGCCGTTCACGGACCGTGGGGGCACAAGGAAGAGTACACGAAGCAGTTTGCCAATAAGGTCGACCCTCGCGGCCACCAAAAGAATCCAATCATGGCGTCGATGCTTAAGAGTGTGGATGAAAGCCTGGGCCGTCTGTTGGACAAACTCGATGAACTCGGGTTGACGGGCAACACGCTCTTCATCTTCTATTCAGATAATGGAGGTAATACGCATAGTAACTTGCCGGGTGCCCGAGGAATGGACGTAAAACAAGGCCATCCGAAATGGAAGTTCGTACAGGACTGGAAGAAATGGGCCGGCGACCAACCTCCCACCAACAACGCTCCGCTGCGCGAGGGCAAGGGGCGTATCTACGAAGGTGGACAACGCGTTCCTTTGATGGTGCGCTGGCCCGGTCAGGTTGAAGCCGGTTCCATCAGTGATTCCATCGTCGGCCCGATCGACCTTTACCCGACGATTCTCGAAGCCGCCGGTTTGGAGAAACCCAAAGAACATATCGTGGATGGTGAATCAATCGTTCCCATCCTGAAGCAAACGGG
>Ga0257109_1000856_pt1 | contig 10404 bp, 6 predicted proteins | sample LP_taG_8_FD_191566 | JGI IMG/M metagenome (GOLD analysis project Ga0257109, IMG submission 191566) | Marine microbial communities from Northeast Subartic Pacific Ocean, Canada - LP_J_2011_P26_2000m | ecosystem: Environmental > Aquatic > Marine > Oceanic | place: Canada: Northeast Subartic Pacific... | reverse complement strand
CAAACTCCGTCCGATATCTCTTAATGGAAAGTTGCTTGTGCAACAGGATCAACTGGCTTTAGAGGATCTCAATGTGAAGGCGGACGATACCATCGTCACGGGATGGGTCAGGCACCACAGAGGAGGCTCAGCAGCCTGGAAATTTGCTCTGAAGTCAGACGACTTATTCCTGGCTGATAAGGCAGAAGATGGTTCCCGCTATATCACTTCTGCAGGTGTGCTTGTCGGTTTGCTGGCGGACCAACTTTCAGATCTTCAAACAGACGTGACGGCTACGGGAAGTATCGCTGTTAAGCGCCTGTGGGCTGATCGGATACTGGCCCAACATGTGACCGCAACGATTCGCTCCAAAGGCAAAATAATGTCGATCGCTCCATTGTCGGGTGAGCTTTACAGCGGCACTGGCAAGCTCTTTTTGTGGCTGGATCGTCGTGCCGAGGTGCCCCTTATCCTTATTCGGCAAGCAGTAAGTGATTTCGATTTGGGAAAACTCCTGCGCGATGCGGACGACATAGCTGGCATCGAGGCATCAGCTGATCTTAATTTAGTCCTGGCGCTGCAGGGGCGGACTGGCGCTGAACTACTTAAGAACGCCCGTGGGGTTGCTACGGTCAGCCTGCGTAACGGGGAACTTTCGGTAGAGTTGTTCAATCGAGTTTTAGGAGATTTCGATACCCAACTGGTCAGGGCGATCAGCGCGCGGTTACCTGAACTTAAATTCGAGCAAGCTGCGACAACCGTTCGAATCGACCGCGGTGTTATTCATAACCAGGATTTCCGTTTTACTGGTCGAGGATTCTGGATGGAAGGCAAGGGTTCGCTGTCCCTGCCTGCCGGTGCTATGGATTATAGAATCTTGCTTGCTCTTGAGAATGATCTGAGCAGGGATTTAGGGACTGTTCCGGTAATTCCGTTCCAGATCACAGGATCAGTAGGTGATCCCAAGATTACTCTAGATGTTCAGGAACTGGTGCGATACAAAATTGAACAGGAACTCACCGGCGTGTCACCGCGGCCATCCAGCGTGTTACCCGATCAGGCCGCGACCATGCTGATCCGGCAACTCGAGCTGCAGATTGCAAAACTTCAACAGGCGCTGGACTCGGAATGAAATCTGCAGTCGCAGTTCTATAATTAGGTTAGCGTGGGTGTTGTTTCTGTTATGCTTTACTGTAACTCTCAGTAGATACCTCAACGGCCACCGATTTCCTCGGTCTTAAAATGGAGAACGCTATGAGCGGTGAAAAGCTCAATAAAGTCAGTGCTCGGATCACGCAACGGCCTTCCCAGGGAGCTTCCCAGGCGATGCTCTATGCCACAGGCTTGTCACGCGAAGACATGGACAAGGCCCAGGTCGGTATTGCCAGCGTTTGGTGGGAGGGCAATCCCTGCAATATGCACTTGAATGACCTCTCTGCGGAGATTAAACGTGGTGTTGAAGAAGCGGACCTCATTGGTATGCGTTTCAATACCATCGGTGTCAGCGATGGTATTTCGATGGGTACAGAGGGTATGTGTTATTCGCTTCAATCCCGGGACCTCATTGCTGATTCCATAGAAACTGTCATGGGGGGGCAATGGTACGACGCGCTGGTTACGGTGCCTGGTTGCGACAAAAATATGCCAGGCGTCATGATGGCAATGGGTAGAGTGAATAGACCTTCAATGATGGTCTACGGAGGTACGATTAAACCCGGAATCGCTGGCAAACAGGTTGTTGATATCGTCTCAGCGTTTCAGAGTTACGGAGAGTTTATCGCTGAGAAAATAACAGACGATGAACGTGAGGCCATCGTCAGAAATGCCTGTCCAGGGGCTGGTGCCTGTGGCGGTATGTATACCGCCAATACCATGGCAAGTGCGATTGAGGTCATGGGGATGTCACTGCCTTACAGTTCATCCAATCCCGCAGTGGATCCCAGTAAAATTGAAGAATGCTTCAGAGTGGGTTCGGCCATCAGAAGGTTGATGGAACTTGATCTCAGGCCACGCGATATTATGACGCGGGATGCATTTGAAAACGCTATGGTTATCGTTTCTGCATTGGGGGGATCAACAAATGCGGTGCTTCATTTGATTGCGATAGCCCGTTCTGTGGATGTTGACCTGACGATTGACGATTTCCAGGCGGTAAGTGATCGAATACCGTTCCTGGCTGATCTGAAGCCAAGCGGGCGCTACGTGATGGAGGATCTACACCATGCCGGTGGCATTCCGGGTGTGATGAAGTATTTACTCAGCGAGGGGCTAATCAGCGGTGACGGTATGACCGTAACTGGTTACACCGTTGCCGAGAACCTAGAGATTGTGCCGGAGCTAGAAGCGGGGCAGGCCATATTTCATTCTCTGTCCAATCCGATCAAAAAGACCGGCCATTTGAGAATCTTGAAGGGCAATCTAGCGCCGGGTGGTGCCGTGGCTAAAATCACCGGTAAGGAAGGTGAGCAGTTCAGTGGTCCCGCCCGTGTGTTCGACTGTGAAGAAGATATGCTGTCTGCCCTTGAAGAAGGCCGTATACAAAAGGGCGATGTCATTGTTATCCGCTATGAGGGGCCCAAGGGCGGGCCTGGTATGCCGGAGATGCTGACACCAACATCTGCGATCATGGGAGCTGGTCTAGGCGATGATGTTGCTTTGATGACTGATGGTCGTTTTTCCGGCGGTTCTCATGGATTTATCATCGGTCACGTGGTTCCGGAAGCCCAGGAAGGTGGCCCAATAGCTTTGTTGCGTGATGGGGATGTGATCAACATTGATGCTGTCACAAATGTAATCGACGTTGACTTGAGCCCCGAAGAGTTAGCCAGCCGGTTATCAGAGTGGACAATGCCACCTTACGAAGCTGTTCGGGGCACACTCTACAAGTACATCAAGAACGTCAAGACAGCAAGTGAGGGCTGTGTAACCGACGAATAGAGTGTCGAAGAATTCTTTCGCCACAACCAAAAGTCAGTTCAGGCTGATCCTGATCGCCGCCGTCGCGGCGATTGGCGCAAGACACAGCGCAAGAACTGCCATTGCACTTAATAAATAGATCTGCCCAGCAATGGGTAGGCCAAGTCCGGCGCTCTGTACGGCGGTACTGCCGAATACCAGCACAGGTACGTAGAGTGGCAGAACAATCAGGCTCAATAGGACACCACCGCGCCGCGTGCCGACGGTCAGTGCGGTTCCAACACTGCCAACTAGACTTAAGATCGGTGTGCCGATTAAGAGTGTCAGTAGCAGCACTGCTGTAGAAAGACCGCTAAGCTGCATCATCGGTGCAAGCAGGGGTGTGACCAGTAGTAGTGGGAGACCGGTAACACACCAGTGTGCCAGGATTTTGCCCAGAATCAGAAGTGGTAGAGGTCCCGTAGTTAGAACCAGCTGTTCCAGTGATCCATCGTCAAAGTCCGACCGGAAGAGTCCCTCTAGTCCGAGTAATGTGGCCAGTAGAGCTGCGATCCAGATTACTCCGGGAGCAAGCGCCTGCAGTTGTGTTGGATCCTGACCGATCGCAAGTGGGAACAGTGTAAAGACGATGACGTAGAACACGACGGAATTCGCTGCATCTGCCCGATTGCGTATCGCGATCATAACGTCGCGCCGGATAATCGCTGTGAAAAGTGCAAACAGCCCGGTGCGATTCATGCGGACAAGTGCAGGGTCTTAATCTTCCTGCCATCAAACTGTAGATGCTGATGACCTGTCAGCACGATTAGTCCGCCGTTATCCAGGTGCCGGCTAAACCGGAATCTAGCTAGATCGATCCCATCCTGGTCGATCGCAGTCAGTGGCTCATCTAGGATCCAGATCGATGCCCGGGTTATGAAAAGCCAGCTCATTGCCACTCGCCGGCGTTGACCTTCTGAAAGATGAATGCAAGGGACATCACGAACCGGGGAAAGACCTATTTGGGCCAAGACCTCATCGATCTGGAAGTCGATAGCAAAGCCCTTGACAGCAGCTAGGCATGACAGGTTTTCAGCGGGACTGAGTTCGAGTTTAATGCCGTTGCTGTGGCCGACATAGGCGAGATGTTCATAATAAGTCGAACGACAGGTTCGAATATCCTGTGACCGCCACAATACGGTGCCACTGTCGGGTTGTGTGGTGCCACAAAGGATTCGAAGAAGACTGGTCTTTCCTGATCCGTTGGAACCCTCGATGTGTAGAATCTCTCCCGCATCAATAGTCAGATTCAGGCCAGTGAATAGCGCGCGCTGTCCACGAATACACGTAATCTCGTGGGCTGTCAGCACGCGCCAGGGCCATGTCGGACGTTCAGGCTGGCCAAGGAAATCAGTAGAATCATGCGTTAGATTATTCTGGATCAGTAGCTGGATCGGTAGGTGAATTACGGGCGGTGAGCATAATCTCGTACGCAAGGATCACAATTGGTAGCGACATAGACCTTATAATCTAGCTATCCAATTGGGGGTAATGGCATTGTGCACTTAGGTAAACCCTACAGTGTGCCGGCGCTATTATCAATGTAAATACTGAGACCATCATGCGGCTTTCCAAGCTGTTTTAATGGTCGGTGAGGAAATGGACGCTGTCTGATTATGAGTGACTCTACAAATTGACTACAACAAGCAGGAAGCGGAAGAAGCGTTTTGGCCGTAACAGAACTAGACAGGTCGGTGCAGAGGATCGACAGTCGGTTCTAGAGGCTCTCGGCGATATGCCTATGCAACGTGATCTGCTGATTGAGTATTTACATAAGCTGCAGGATCGATATAGCCATATCTCTGCTGGACACATGGTCGCATTGGCAGACCTGATGAAGCTTGCGCCTGCTGAGATTTACGAAGTTGCTACGTTCTACCATCATTTCGATGTGGTTACCGATGGCCAACCGATACCGCCGCCTCTCACTGTTAGAGTGTGTGATTCAGTGACGTGTGAACTTTTCGGGTCAGAGGTGCTGGTCAGTTCGCTTCAGGCAAGTTTGGGAGATGATATCAGGGTCCAGAGAGTCCCCTGCGTGGGCCGCTGCGATGAGGCGCCTGTGGCCGTCGTGGGAAAGAACGCGATTCCAAGGGCAACTGTGTCGCAAGTGTCCACTATGATTCGGGAAGGTAGCGCGGCAATCACAGCGCAGCCTGACTGGATCAGAATTGAGGAGTACAGACGTGGCGATGGGTATAAGTCTTACGAGGCCTGCCGTGCTGGGTCTCTCACTCATGAACATATACTTGATGAACTAGAAAGTTCTGGTTTGCGGGGCCTGGGTGGAGCTGGATTTCCCGCTGGGAGGAAGTGGCGGATTTTGAAGGATCAGTCAGCGCCTCGACTGATGGCCATCAACATCGACGAAGGCGAACCCGGTACATTCAAGGACCGTTATTACCTAGAGCGAGATCCTCATCGATTTATCGAGGGTATGCTGATCGCGGCCGAGGTAATTGGTATCGACTGCTGTTATCTCTATGTGCGTGATGAATATCCGGACGTGTTGCAAATACTCGGGGATGCGATTAAAGAACTGGGTTCAGTATTTGATAACAAATTACCGGAGGTTCATATTCGGCGAGGGGCTGGTGCGTATATATGCGGTGAAGAGTCAGCGATGATCGAGTCAATCGAAGGCAAGCGCGGCATGCCGCGCCTGCGACCCCCATATGTTGCGGAAGTCGGTCTATTCGGCAGGCCTACGCTTGAGCACAACTGTGAAACACTCTACTGGGTTCGGGACATACTCGAGCATGGTGCGGACTGGTTTTCTGGCCAGGGTCGACATGGACGACGCGGGTTACGGTCTTTTTCTGTCAGTGGCCGTGTCAAGAAACCAGGTGTTCACCTGGCTCCGGCTGGAATCAGTGTGAGAGAGTTGATTGAGGAATTCTGTGGTGGGATGCTGGATGGTCATACATTTCGTGCTTATTTTCCCGGCGGTGCTTCAGGGGGAATTCTTCCCGCTTCGCTGGGTGATGAACCGCTCGATTTTGACACGCTGCAGGCGCACGGCAGTTTTATCGGCTCAGCAGCCGTGATTATTTTGTCCGATCAGGATAGTCCCAGGCAAGCGGCCCTGAATACAATGCGATTCTTTTCGCACGAATCGTGTGGTCAATGTACACCCTGTCGCGTTGGTTGCGATCGAGCGGAGCGTCTGATGCAGTCGCCACAGTGGGATACAGAACTCCTCGAGGAATTGGCCTGCGTCATGGAAGATGCGTCTATATGCGGTTTAGGCCAGGCAGCGCCGAATCCTATACGTACGGTAATCCGGTATTTCCCAGAGGAGGTAGGTGCAGAATGAATAGATTGGGAGACCAGGAAGTGGCACCGATTAGCTTTACGCTTGACGGCCATTCGGTTTCTGCCCAGCCGCAAGAAACCATCCTCCAGGTCGCACAGAAGAGCGGTGTTGATATCCCACACTTGTGCTACTCAGAAGGGTTACGTGCTGACGGTAACTGCCGGGCCTGTATGGTTGAAATTGAAGGTGAACGCGTGCTGGCGCCAGCATGTTGCCGGCAACCGACTGAGGGAATGAATGTTCAGTCGACAAGCAAGAAAGCGTTACGCTCGCAGTCGCTAGTTTTGGAATTGCTGAAGGGCGAAGTGGGCCCTGCCCGCCACACTCCGGTGTCGGAGTTAGAGTACTGGTGCCAGAGCTTTGGGCTGTCTGAGAGTCGATTTGGTGGCCGGACCCAACCACCTGCCGACCAGTCGCATCCGGCAATAGCCGTCAACCTTGAAAGTTGTATCCAATGCACGCGTTGCGTGCGAGCTTGTCGGGAAGAGCAAGTCAACGACGTAATTGGGCTGGCATACCGGGGTGCCCGCGCTGAGATTGTTTTTGATCTTGGTGACGGTATGGGTGACAGTTCTTGCGTGGGCTGTGGTGAGTGCGTTCAGGCCTGTCCAACCGGGGCTCTGATGCCCTCGGGGAACGTGGCGCAGGAAAATGATGACGCCACTGTGGACTCGGTATGCCCTTATTGTGGTGTTGGGTGTCTACTGACATACCATATTAAAGACAAAAAAATAGAATATGTTACGGGTCGTGACGGACCATCTAATCATGGAAGACTGTGTGTTAAGGGGCGTTATGGATTTGACTATGTCAGCCATCCGGACCGAATTACTCAGCCGCTGATACGACGAGATGGTGTTGCAAAAGGCTTGACCGATCAGTTTGACGCGAAAGATCCTCTGAAGAGTTTCAGGCCGGCCAGCTGGGATGAAGCTCTCGATTTGGCAGCCCAGGGATTCAAGACTATCTTGTCAGAGAACGGCCCCAATGCCCTCGCTGGATTTGGATCGGCCAAATGCAGTAACGAAGAGGCTTACTTGTTTCAAAAACTGATCCGTACCGGCTTTGGCAGTAATCACGTTGATCATTGCACACGACTGTGTCACGCATCGTCCGTTGCAGCTTTGTTGGAAGGAATAGGGTCTGGCGCTGTATCCAATCAGGTGGCTGATGTTGAGCAGGCAGAGGTCATAATTGTCATTGGTGCTAATCCGACCGAGAACCATCCGGTTGCGGCGACATTCATGAAGAATGCCACAAAAAATGGTGCCACCTTGATTGTGATGGACCCGCGTAGAAATCAGCTGGCACGCCATGCCACCCACTATCTCCAGTTTCGCCCGGACACCGATGTTGCGTTATTGAACGCAATGATCCACACCATTATCGATGAGGATCTGGTTGACAAGCAGTTTATCGCTGACCGCACCACAGATTTTGATCTGGTACGTGAAAACGTTAAGGAGTTCAGTCCTGAGAATATGGCGGAGATTTGTGGCATCGATGCTGAGGAGATTCGCTGCGTTGCCCGCGCTTATGGTCAGTCGCGTCGCGCAATGATATTTTGGGGAATGGGTATATCACAACATGTGCACGGTACGGATAATGCCCGTTGCCTAATCGCGTTGTCCATGATGACCGGTAATATTGGGCGTCCGGGTACAGGATTGCACCCGCTGCGTGGTCAGAACAATGTACAGGGTGCTTCTGATGCTGGCCTGATTCCTATGATGTTCCCGGACTATCGTCGTGTAGATGACCCCGAAGCATTGGCGTGGTTCTCAGATTACTGGGGCACTGAGCTTGACTCCACCCCAGGTCTGACTGTTGTTGAGATCACTGATGCTGCGCTTTCCGGACAAATCAAGGGCATGTACATCATGGGTGAAAATCCGGCTATGTCTGACCCGGACCTAAACCATTCCCGTGCAGCGCTGGCGGGGCTCAAGCATCTGGTTCTACAGGATCTGTTTCTGACTGAAACAGCCGCATTTGCGGACGTGGTCTTGCCGGCCTCGGCGTTCCCAGAAAAAACGGGGACATTTTCAAATACAGATCGGCGTGTCCAATTGGGACGGCAGGCACTCGATCTACCAGGCGATGCGCGTCAGGATCTCTGGATTATTCAGCAAATTGCAAAACGGTTGGGTTTGGAATGGGAATACACCGATGTTCGCGATGTTTTCAATGAAATGCGTCATGCAATGCCAAGTATTTCCGGCATGACCTGGGAAAGGCTGGAAACCGAGCACAGCGTAACCTATCCCTGTGAGGAGGCGTCCGATCCGGGGCAGAGTGTGGTTTTCGAAGAAAGTTTCCCGACAGCAGACGGTCGTGGACGATTTGTGCCGGCGCACCTCAAATGGGCCGATGAAAGACCAGACCAGGATTACCCCTTTGTGTTGATCACCGGCCGACAACTGGAGCACTGGCACACCGGGGCGATGACCCGTAGAGCGACTGTTCTCAACACCATTGAACCCGATGCCGTGGTCTATAGTCATCCAGACGATTTAAACGCGCTTGGAATGAAAGAGGGAGACCTGGTGAAGATTTCGTCCCGGCGGGGTGAGATCATAGCGCCTTGCCGATCAGACGACGGTCTGCAGCCTAAATCCATATTCATTCCGTTTTGTTACCAAGAGGCGGCAGCCAATCTACTGACCAATGCGGCCCTGGATCCGGTCGGGAAAATAGCGGAAGTAAAATACTGCGCGGTTAATCTAACCGCTATAAATTGAACGAGATTGCGATGACTGGAATCATTGACGGTAAGGCGTTTGCTGCAGAACTAAGAACACGTGTAGCGAATGCTGTGAGCTGCCTAGAATCAAGCCATGGACTGACTCCTGGGCTCGCTGTGGTATTGGTCGGTGAAGATCCTGCCAGTGAAGTTTATGTCCGAAATAAGGGCAAACAGACAGTCGAAGTCGGTATGGCATCGTTTGAACACCGGCTGTCTGATCAGACGACCGAGCGTGAACTCCTGGTGCTGATTGATCAGCTTAATAGTGATCCAACGATTCATGGGATTCTGGTCCAGTTGCCACTACCCGCTCAGATCAATACCCATGCCGTGATTAATACGATTGATCCAGACAAGGATGTTGATGGATTTCACCTGATTAATGTCGGGCGATTGACGACTGGTGAATCTGGACTGGTCCCCTGTACGCCGCTGGGTTGTATGATGCTGCTGCGTGCATATGCCGGTGACTTGTCGGGTCAGAATGCGGTGATTGTGGGCAGATCGAATATTGTCGGTAAGCCGATGGCTGCTCTGCTCCTGGCGGCGCACTGTACAGTGACAGTCGCACACTCTCGCACGAAAGATCTGACCGATGTCTGTCGGCAGGCAGACATACTCATCGCAGCAGTGGGTAGAGCCGAGATGATACAGGGGGACTGGATAAAACCGGGCGCAACGGTAATCGATGTAGGAATAAATCGTGTCGATGGCGAAAACGGTAAGAAGCGGCTGGTGGGTGATGTGGAGTTCGTGTCGGCCAGTGATGTGGCAGGTGCAATTACACCGGTGCCCGGTGGAGTGGGACCAATGACGATCGCGTGTTTGTTGCGTAATACGGTTCAGGCAGCCTGTGCAGCAAATGGAGTTGACTTCACTCTGGAATAGAGATCTACCTGAAGTTGCGTGACCGGCTGGTAAGGTTTGCCAGCAGACTGCTATGATCAAGCAGTCGATAGGCAATCAGGTGTAAAACATCACCATCACGTTGGACTTCTCCCACTGCGCCGAGTAGGTGAGCGCTAAGCAGTTCCCGCCGCTGTTTTTCAGCCAAGCGTTTCCACACAACCAGATTAATATTGCCAGTCTCATCTTCAAGGGTGACGAACGTAACACTGTTAGCGCTGGCGGGGCGTTGTCGGGTGATTACCAGGCCAGCGACCTGAGCTTTTTGGCCGTTGGTTTTCTGGTAGACCTCAGCGCTTGTGGAGATACCCAGTTGGTTCAGTTCGGAACGCAGCAGAACCAATGGGTGTGGCCCCAGGCTGAGGCCAGTACTGCTATAGTCCGCTTGAATCTCTTCAGCGGTACTCGGTGGGCGCAGCAGGGGAGATCCTTCAGACACCTGCATGCTTTGAAAGATTGGGTTACTGTCTTTCAGACCTGAAACTGCCCAAAATGCCTGCCG
>Ga0257109_1000847_pt1 | contig 10451 bp, 7 predicted proteins | sample LP_taG_8_FD_191566 | JGI IMG/M metagenome (GOLD analysis project Ga0257109, IMG submission 191566) | Marine microbial communities from Northeast Subartic Pacific Ocean, Canada - LP_J_2011_P26_2000m | ecosystem: Environmental > Aquatic > Marine > Oceanic | place: Canada: Northeast Subartic Pacific... | reverse complement strand
ATTAGCGCTGAGCCGTTTTCCCGGACCTGAACATTAAGTTCAAGTTGATCTCCTCCGACCACGCCTCCGGGAGGGTGAAGCACGTATGCATGACAAACGTCTTCTTCGGGGTAGAACGGCCGTTGCACAGACAGCGGGCCAACCCGCTCGCTGACCCGTAAATTGGTTTTTGCCAACGCGCGTTCAAAACTGAGCGACAACTTCGCCGACCAACCTTCTGCCGTCACTTCAGCCTTTTTAGCCGCATACCTCATACCGACAGGTGCTCTTGGACAAGCTCATCGGTGAGCGCTTCCATACTACCCGACGCGACGACGGCTCCCTTCGTCATAATAAAGAACTGACCACACACACGACGGACAAAAGGTAGCTTTTGTTCGACGACCAACACCGTCATTGCGAGCTCGCGATTCAACTGCATAATGACATCGCCGATCTCCTGCACGATATTCGGCTGGATGCCCTCAGTAGGCTCGTCGAGAATCAGAAAATCCGGGTTGATAACCAGAGCGCGTGCGATGGCTAGCTGCTGTTGCTGTCCGCCAGACAGGTCGCCGCCCCGACGCCGCAACATCGATTTTAGGACCGGGAAAAGATCAAACACATGGTCCGGAATGTTGCGATTCGACCGAGGCTGATTACCAAGACCGATCTCCAAATTTTCGGCAACTGTGAGCAACGGAAAAATCATGCGTCCTTGTGGAACATACCCAATGTGCAGAGCGGCACGGCGTTCGGCCGCCTCAACCAACAGGTTTGAACCATTAAATGCGATGGATCCAGAATCCACTTTTAACAATCCCATGACGCACTCAAGCAATGTACTTTTACCGACACCGTTTCGCCCAATTAGACTCACGCAAGCTCCGTCGTCCACCTCGAGATTGACATCCCAAAGCGTATGACTCTGTCCATACGATTGATTGAGTCCTTCGACCTTAAGCATCACTCACCCAGGTATACCTCGATCACTTTGGCGTCATGCTGTATCTCTTCAAAGGGACCCTCAGCAAGAACTCTCCCTTCGTGCAGCACGGTAACTCTTCGTGCAATGGAGCGTACAAACTCCATATCGTGTTCGACCACGACGACCGAATGGTCGCCCGCAAGCGTCGTCAGCAGTTCCGCCGTGGACTCCGATTCTTGCTTAGTCATGCCTGCAACGGGCTCGTCCACAAGCAATACCAGCGGGTTCTGCATTAACAACATGCCAATTTCGAGCCACTGTTTCTGACCATGCGATAACGATCCCGCCAACGCCGACACTTCCTCTTTTAGACCAATAATGTCGAGCACTTCGGTAATCCGATCGCGTTCCTCGCCACTCAATCTTCGTACGAGGGTCGCCCAGACCCGTTTGTCCGCCTCCATCGCTAACTCAAGATTGTCATGAACCGTATGGTTCTCGAAAACGGTCGGTTTTTGAAACTTTCGACCGATCCCGAGCGAAGCAATCTCAGGTTCTGTAAGTCGTAACAGGTCGAGACGCTGCCCGTAGAACGCGGTGCCAAAATCGGGTCGCGTTTTCCCCGTGATGACATCCATCATGGTCGTTTTGCCCGCACCATTCGGCCCAATGATGCAACGGAGCTCCCCCGTTTCTATGTAGAGCGTGAGCTCGTTTAGGGCCTTGAACCCGTCGAAACTCACGGTAATGTCCTCCAGATAAAGAATGTATCCGGAATCCGTGTTGACCAATTCATCACGGCTCGGTTTCCGAGCCAAGAAGCGAGAGCTCTGATCGTCGAGCGGTTGAAAACCGCGCGCTGGCTTATCTTTATCGACCGATCGCCTAAACACCTTACGTCTCCTTACCCGACATATTCAGTGGCTGAATTTCGCTCGGATTAATGATCCCCACTTGTGGTACATATAGCGCACCCGCGATGCCAGCCAATACGGCAGACTGCGCACCAAACCGACGACGCCCTTTGGTAACGACAGGGTCACGAGAATGAATAAACCGCCGAGAGCGAACGGCCAAACTTCCGGGAACGCGCCGGTCATCCACGTTTTGGCATAATTCACGATCACGGCACCGAGCGCGGCACCGTACAACGTTCCACGACCCCCAAGGGCCACCCACACCACCAGTTCGATCGACTTCAGTGGCTCAAATTCGCTCGGATTAATAATTCCCACTTGCGGGACGTATAGCGCACCCGCAATGCCAGCCAATACGGCGGACACGGTGAAAATCCAGACTTTATAGTTCTCTACCCGGTAACCGATGAAACGGGTTCGGTCATCGGCATCGCGCACGGCGGTGACGACGCGCCCAAGTTTCGACGTCACGACAAAGCGGCAGAATAAATAGGTCAACGCCAGCGCAATAGCTGAAACGACAAAAAGTACAACGCGTGTGACGTCCGACTGCAGCGACGCGCCTAGGATGTCTTTGAAGTCGGTGAGGCCATTGTTGCCGCCAAACCCCATCTCGTTTCGATAGAACGCCAGCAACAGCGCGTACGTTAGGGCTTGCGTCATGATCGAGAGATACACGCCTGTGACCCTTGAACGGAACGCGAGCCAACCGAACACCAGCGCAAGCAATCCGGGAACTAGAACAACCATCAGCATGGCAAACCAGAACGCATCGAAGCCGAACCAATACCAAGGCAGTTCCTCCCAATTGAGAAATACCATGAAATCGGGCAGTTCTGGATGCCCGTAGACACCGCGCGTACCGATTTGGCGCATGAGGTACATGCCCATTGCGTATCCACCCAGCGCAAAAAAAGCCCCGTGTCCAAGACTGAGGATGCCGCAATACCCCCACACAAGGTCGAGGGCCATTGCTAGGAGCGCATAACACAGGTATTTACCAAGCAACGTAACCGTGTATGTGGAGACATGAAACGCAGAGTCTTCGGGAACCAAAAGGTTGGCGACGGGTACGACCACACACATCACACCAAGAGTCCCCAACAGGATCGACCGTCCCCAATCTTGTTTGATTAAACGACCTAATAGCATCAGCTTTCTGCCGCGCGTCCCTTCTGCGGAAACAAACCGCGTGGCCTCCACTGAATGAATAGAATAATGAAAACGAGCACGAGAACTTTTGCGATAACCGCGCCTGCATAGGGTTCGAGAAACTTATTGGCCACACCCAGCGAAAGTCCAGCCACGAGTGTCCCCCATAGATTCCCGACACCCCCAAACACAACCACCATGAACGAATCAACGATGTAGCCCCGCCCCAGATAGGGCCCGACATTGGTCAGTTGAGACAAAGCGACGCCGGCGACACCCGCAATCCCCGCCCCAAGGCCAAATGTCAGCGCGTCCACCCGAGCACTTCGAATACCCATCGCGCGTGCCATGGCCCGGTTCTGGGTAACAGCACGCACTTCAAGGCCAAGTCGCGTCCGCTGCAGAACGAGCACCAACGCCGCAAAAACGAATCCAGCGAAAATCAAGATGTAGAGGCGGTTGAAGGTGAGTGAAAGGCCGTCCAAAAGTTCAAAAGACCCGCTCATCCACTGTGGGGTGGCAACGGGCCGGTTGAGGGCTGTGAAGATAGTTTTGACCGTCTGTTGCAACACCAAACTGACGCCAAACGAGGCGAGAAGTGTTTCCAACGGTCGCCCGTAAAGGAATCTAAAGATTCCTCGTTCAATCCCAATGCCGACCAGACCGGATACAAAAAAAGCCGCGGGGACGGCAATGAGGAGCGAGTATTCCAGCGCCCGAGGAAACAACGTCTGTACAACATACGTGGTGTAAGCGCCGAGCATAATCAGCTCGCCGTGAGCCATATTGATGACGCCCATCACCCCAAAGGTGATGGAAAGACCGATAGCCGCCAACACCAGCACGGATCCAAGGCTTAGACCAAAGAATACCGTTTCGATGGTCTTGTACCGCGCCACCGTCTCTTCGATACTTTCTAGTGTCTCGCGTGCGGCCTCTTGAATCGCCTCACTTGCTACCGGATCGTTAGAAATACCTGTCAGCTTTTCGCGAACGCGACCATCTAGATTGCTTGCCGACGCACGGATCGCCCTTAAACGTATGGTTTCATCGTTTGCGTCCAAATCAAATACAACCAACGCAGTTTCGATCGCAGCGATCACTTTGGCGTCCGATTCGACAAGCAACCGCGCATCAAGAACTTCTCGCATGGAAGAGTCAGCTCCGTCGGCAATCGCTTCGGCTGCCGCAATCCGATCATCGGGGTCCTTATCGTCGAGGCGAATACCCGCGATCAGACCTCGCAGAAGACCTCGCAAACGATTGTTGACACTAATTTTTTTCGCTCCGCGGCGCCCCACTTGACCGAGCCCTTCACCGGTGACGGCATCGCGAATGTTGAACCCGCCACCATCGAGCCCATTCGCAAAGACCACACGATCCGTTTTACGCTCTGTGTAGAGTTCCGCATCTAACAGCGCCGTCAACACTTCTAGCGTGCGCGGGTGCGTGTGTGCCGCAATCGCCCTTGCTGCTTCCGCCTTTTCCCCAAAAGAACGAGTCTTTAGGAGATCGACGGTGGCTTGAAAGCTAGCGTCTATAGCACTCTTCTCTTCCAAGCCGAAACACGGAACGAGCCCGGCCGCGACCACAATGACGAGGCACGATCGCACCCAACGCCCAAACTCAATCCGAGTTGAACTTCGCGCAGCGACCTTCATTGTTTGTACCGGCGACTCATGTAGACCCTTCTCGACGGGCGGTCAGCGCCGCCCGTCGTGGTGCTAGTGCGGTTCGATCAGTTACCTATTCGTAATTCTGACCCGAACATGTGCCTGTCTTCACGTTGTAGTTGCCGCAAGCGAGCGGCTTCATCCAATCCGCCGTGATGTCCCGCGAACCCTCCAAGTGGTCGGTCCAAGCATCACCGACTACCGTCCCGGGAGTTTCCCAAACGATGTCAAACTGACCATCTGCTTGGATCTCACCGATCAGAACCGGCTTGGTAATGTGATGGTTCGGCATCATGGTTGCCATACCGCCAGAAAGGTTTGGTACGGTAACGCCGATGATGGCGTCTTGAACCGCAGTCGCATCCGTCGTCCCCGCTTTGTTGACCGCCTCGACCCACATGTTGAACCCGATGTAGTGCGCTTCCATCGGATCATTGGTCACGCGATCGTCGTCATCAATGAACTCTAACCAGGCATCGATGAATTCGTCGTTAATTTCAGCATCAACGCTCATGAAATAGTTCCACGCGGCTAGATGACCGACCAGCGGACCGGTATCAAAACCCGAGAGTTCTTCCTCCCCGAGAGAAAACGCAACCACCGGAATATCCTCTGCCGAGACTCCCTGATTCCCCAGCTCTTTATAGAACGGCACATTCGCGTCGCCGTTCACGGTCGACACCACGGCCGTCTTCTTCCCAGCAGAACCAAACTTCTTGATATCCGAGACAATTGTCTGCCAGTCCGAGTGCCCGAACGGCGTGTAGTTGATCATAATGTCCTCGTCAGCGACCCCATTAGCTTTGAGATACGCTTCGAGAATCTTATTCGTGGTTCGCGGGTAGACGTAGTCGGTGCCCGCCAATACCCACCGCTTAACCTCGATATCGTTCATGAGGTAGTCGACGGCTGGGATCGCTTGCTGGTTGGGTGCGGCGCCGGTGTAGAAAACGTTCTTGGACGACTCTTCCCCCTCATATTGCACGGGGTAAAAGAGCAGTCCGTTCAACTCCTCAAAAACCGGAAGTACGGATTTCCGAGAGACCGAGGTCCAACAACCGAACACCACATCGACCTGTTGTTTCTCCAGCAGTTCGCGAGCTTTTTCCGCAAATAATGGCCAGTCCGACGCTGGATCGACCACGACGGCTTCAAGCTGCTTGCCTAACAATCCACCGGCTTCATTCTGTCGATCAATCATCATCAAAACCGTGTCTTTGAGGGTGGTCTCGCTAATGGCCATAGTCCCCGACAAGGAATGCAACACACCAACTTTGATGGTGTCGGCCGACCACATGAACGGACCGAGTAACAACGTGGCAACCAGCGCCACACTACGAGTTATAGATTTCATGATTTGGTTCCTCCCTTAAATCTGTATCTGAAAACCGACCGAGAAGCCATCCACGTCCGCGCCCGCCATCCCCGTAAGGTTCGCGTCGCCGTCCGTGAAATTCATGTTCACGCGAAGGTTATGAGCATTAATTATGTAATTGACCCCGATTTCCGTGAGATCGCTCTCCGATGCCCCATCGAAGTCGGGTTCATTGGATGTGCGTCGGATGTACGGCTGCAATTTCCCAACGCCTGCTTCGTTCGGGAACAGGTACGCCGCCGTAAAAAAGTACGAACTGCCATCGAACAAGCAGAAACAATCGGATGAACTCATGGCTGTCGCCGTCATATCGTTGTCGAACGACTTGTACTCGCCTTCAACCGTGACTACGCCACCCCCTGAAAGTACTTTTTCGAATAATCCATCCACGATGAATGCACTGAAATCACTGGGTTCAGCAGCCGTACCCGCACCATCGCTTTGAGATTGGAACGATATTCCGATCGTGAAAATGTCCCCGCCACCACCATAATAGGTGCTGCTGGTGTAGTACCCCGGATTTTTTTCCATGCTCAGGAAGTTGTATGCCAACCGTCCCGCAAATAGCAAACTATCTCGGTTACTCAGACCATCGAACAGACCTGCCGCGTATTGCAGTTTCCCCCGGGCTCCCCAAACCGTGACCCCATCGTCACGACCAAACAAACCGGCCGCACCCGTCTGGTCAGACGGCAACAGAGGCACCGTATACTGATTCCACGATAGGCCGTAATAGGGTCCGTTGAGTTCGATTCGGTCGGCAGGCGTCAACATACGTCCTACCCATATATTCAACTCAGGGCTCATTTCAAACTGCAAAATCGCATCCAAAACGCCAATGTCGCCACCGTCACCGCAGCCCACGCACTCGGTATTGAACGTGAATTTGACTTTCTCACGCAAAGAACCATTGACGTAAAGTCGCATGCTCTGCAGGTTGAAGCCTTTATTACCGTCTACCGACGTAAGTCCTGTTCGCAAACCGGCACCCACGCTAATACTATGGTTATCGTCAATCTCAATCGTGCCACCCGCGAACGATATCGACGCGATTGTGATTGCGATGAACTTGAAAATATTTTTACTTATCACTTCGTAGCACCTCATCCTATAAAAAAGTTGTTACACCCTATATGTATGCAAATTTCGTGCCAAACTGAATTAGCAAATAAAATCAATGAGTTATCTATAAGTGTGTGTGGGCAATTGGACTGAATTGCACGGCCATAATGCACCCGATGCACTCTTTTGGTGCATCGTGGTCGCACCGTTTTACGGGTTTCTCCTCGCGCTCTTACATGGCGTCTATCCACGCGCCAATTAGGGCGACGCCCACCTCGTCAACTCGATGCTTTGCGACAGGAGGCATAGCGTTGGTTCCAAGCGCACGCATGCGTTCCCACACAATGCTTGTCTCTTTACTGCCAGGATCTACAAGGCGGGGAGAAACAATGCCGAGATCTCCCTTTATGGGGGCGACATCGACAACACCCATGTCAGCCTCGTTGGTGTCAACGCGAAAATCGAGGGCTAACCCATTGTTCGCTAATGGGTGATGGCAGCTCGAACAGTTTACGTCCAGGTACTCTCTCGCATTGGGGGTTGAATTGAACGCCTCATATTCGGCCGCTCGGTTGATGCTGGCGTTAAAAAGATTGATGTGGTTGTACGTACGGAGTTGATTGTCTGTCAACGTCGGGTACGCGAAGTCACGGTTGAGCTGACGGGTCTTGGCACCCAGTGCAAAACCCGCCGCGCTGTTGTGGCACATTAAGCAGTCGCTGCTCGATAAGTAATCGTAGTCAACAGTCGTCATGCCTCCTGTGGCTTTGGTGATTAGTAAACTCTCTGTCTCTCGGCGTCCGACCAACACAGCGTCAGTTTGGCTTTCGTTCCAGCGGTAGGCGAACCCGGCCCAATCCCCAGTCCGCCGCACAAGGACACGAGTCTCCAACCGACGCAATGACGCGACATCCCCCTCATCCATCTGCATCCCGAGGTGTTGAACCAATACGGAGCCGCTTGGATACGCCCAACGTTCTGTCGAACTGAAGTCAATGCCCAAACTGTTGGGAACAGCCAGCCAACGGCGCGCTCTAGCACCCGAAGAATATGCGGGAACATTTACGTCGTATTCGATAAAGCCTGAAGCGGGCGTTAAGGTCGAAAGATCCGAAAAAATATTCGTCATCGACAACTTCGTTGGGAACGAAGTGCTGCTTGAAGATTCTTCCAAACCGTGTATTTCGCCACTTCGAGACACTAGAAACAGTTCCGCATCGTTCCCCTCTCCGAAGGATGCGAGCTGGTTAGTCGTTCCGATAGCCGTATTGAAAAGCACGCTCGATCCGCCATATCCCAGACTCCAAACAGACCCTGAGACGAAGTCGCCGTATACGTATGTGCCGAAGAGTGAGGGCATTTGAGTGCCTCGATAAACGTATCCGCCGGTGATGGAAGCACCCTCGGCGCGGCCATATTCGTAGATTGGGGGGATAAAGCTCGAGTCAGGTAAGGTCGTCGAACATCCTGCGTATCGTTCCGTTCCCTCGAACGGGCACCAACCGTAATTTCCGCCGGCCTCGACGATGTCGATCTCTTCGAGGCGACTCTGTCCGACATCTCCAGCCCAAAGGTTCCCCGTCTGACGATCAAAGGAAAAACGCCAGGAGTTGCGCAACCCCATGGCAAATATTTCGTCACGTACATTTTCGTTATCTCGGAAAGGGTTATCCAATGGAATGTCGTATGCATCGGCGGAATCCTGTGGGTGCACATCGATCCGTAAAATGGTTCCGAGCAGGGTCATGCCGTTCTGACCGTTTCCATCTGGATCACCACCGCTGCCACCATCGCCAAACGCAATGTACAAATAACCGTCCAAAGGGCCGAACGCGAGCATGCCGCCGTTGTGGTTCGAATAAGGTTGCGTGACCCATAGGAGTTGTTTTTCGGTGTCCAGCGCAATCCTGTCCGTTGCCACGTCCCAACGAAATCGCGAAATGACAGAACGCCGGGGATTCGGGGCGCTGTAATGCACATAGACATACCGGTTCGTGGAAAAATTGGGGTCAAAAGCGAATCCCAACAACCCCTGCTCGTCGTTTCCACCTCCAAACAAAACAACATCGGATAGATCGAGTACGGCATTCTTTATCGCAATCTCGGAATCGTTTTCAAATCCGTACACGCGGCCCTTTTGCTCAACCACGATCAGTCGATCTTCGCCGGGAACCGCCGCAAGATATACCGGGAGATCAAACGTCAGTCCGGAAAACACCCGGGAGACGGTAATACTGCCGATCTCCGTAGAATTCGTGGGGAGTGCAACACTCGCGAAATCGGAACGCCGGTCAATGCCGAAGAGTGTTGCCGTGTCGACGATTCGTTCTGCAGTATACGTCTCGACCTCGATCGAGCTATCGCGTGTCGCCGAAGAACTCAGGGCGCCAGCGACCAAAGTCGCGTCTCTGAAGCCATACAGGTACCGGAGAAGCAGTAATCCATCGGTCAGAGCATCTGTCTCCCCATCACCGTCAATATCCAGTTGCGCGACGTTGGTTTCCAGGTACGCAGAAATAGCATCTGCGCTCGCCCGTACGGCACTGCTCGAGACCGCGCCTTCACTCAGCGTCGTTCCAGAAAACCCGAAAAGGTATCTTAAAACGAGCAATCCATCTGTTAGAGCTTCAGTCTCGCCATCACCGTCAATGTCGAATGAAAAGTCGGCTGCGGACGACTGTCCGTTCTGAACGACCGCGAGGAATAGGATGCCCACGACTGTTAGGGAAAGTCGGCTCACGATCTCAACATGTTCCTAGGCCCATCCACGGGTCAAAAACCTACAACAAACAGTACCAGTCTAGCCAATCAAAGCCCGGTGCTGTTGTCCCTGTTTTTCCTCACCAACATCTTTGTTCAGCGTCATTACGTCTTATCGTCTCCTGCCCACAAAAAACGGGCAAAAAAAGGGTGCCCATAGGCACCCTTTTCTAGTCGGTAGCGTTCGTAGGCGTTAAAACCCACGAACGCCAACGGTCATCGCGCTCTAGAACGCGTGCTTCGCTCTCACGAAGAACATCCGACCGCGTGGATCATGAATGGCAAGCTCGATCGAGGCTCCAAACGCACCCAACGGCGTGGGATATTGGTCGGTGATATTTCGTCCGCCGATCTCAAGCACCGTATTGCTACCACTACCCGTCAATCCATCTAACCGATGGGTGTAGGTAAGGTCGATGTAGGTCAGTGCATCGATGTCTGTCGCGGTCCAGGCGGCATCCACTTCCTTGTTCCAGCGCGCTCGCAGTAACAAGTTGGTGTTATCCCTGGACCAGTTCACGGTCGCGATCGCACGCTGCTCGGGCAGCGTCGGGATGACGTCAATACCAAGATTTTGTTTACCAACCGCATCGCCTGTCACGCCA
>Ga0257109_1000840_pt1 | contig 10487 bp, 6 predicted proteins | sample LP_taG_8_FD_191566 | JGI IMG/M metagenome (GOLD analysis project Ga0257109, IMG submission 191566) | Marine microbial communities from Northeast Subartic Pacific Ocean, Canada - LP_J_2011_P26_2000m | ecosystem: Environmental > Aquatic > Marine > Oceanic | place: Canada: Northeast Subartic Pacific... | reverse complement strand
GAATCTATTTCGACGGAAACTAAACCTTAAGCTCGCGTCAGTCTACATACGGCACGGACCTAGTCGTGCGTTTGGCCGGCAATCGTGGAGAAGTAGTTTTCATTCTTGATTTTTCGTAATCGCGATAAACAAGTTAGGAGATCGAATTGTAGTTGGTAGGGTCCCGTGAAAAAGGCGGGGCGCGCCGATAGTCGAGGAAAACTCCGGTGTTGAATTTTGGGTCGTCGGCGTAGCCCTTATCTTCCGCGATTGATTAGTATAAAGAGGACGTAATCGGCGGTGCTTTGTTAAACGCCGTAGAGACATCGTGGGCTGTATGAAATTGCCCTGGTTTAGGAGCTCTCGTTATGCCGATCAAATATCAAATACTGACCCTGGGAATCGTCGGGAATTTATTGATTGCCGGGATCATGTATTTCGGATCGGATTTTCGAGAGGAGAGGCAATCGGAAGTTTCGTCCGAATCGCTTGCTGAACTGTACGAAACGGCATGGTTTGTTAGTTCCGAGGCGAGTTATCTCGAACACATTTCGAAATGGAATCCAGACACATTTGTCGGAGATTTCGTCGATTTTTGGAATCCCGAAGTCAATCTATTTCCCGACGAGGCAGATGAAAAAACGGGGGTCGCGCTTGCCCGGGTGCTTAGGCGTCGTTCTGGCCATTCAAGAACCGACGCAGGTATCTATATCAATCCGTTGTTCGACGCGATTCTTTCAAACCGGCTCGATGACGCGCAGTTTCTCTTTGAATATTTGTTCCAAGGCGATCTTGAATCGAAGAACCTCAGTTTCGTGATGGTTTATACGCCGCTGGGACAGCAAGTTTATTGCGGCTCAACGGGCGGTTATGGCGTTGATCCTTGTGGCCGCGATGCGGACCCCGTGTGGCCGAACGGCCTGACAAGTTTCATCAATTCAACCAATAAACCAACGCGCGGAATTATTCGAATTGATGATCAAAGCGGTAGAAGTCGCTTCACCTTGAACCAAAGCCTACGCTTTTCGTTGAAAGACAATAACGATGACATTATTGCCGCGGTAGTTGTTGGGCGAAATCTCTTCGAAAACCTCGTGTTATTTGAGGACAAGTATTCGATTCGCGCAGGTGTCTACACGTCTACCGAGTCGATTTCGCTGGAAGACTACGGAGTCGAACGCGCGGACGGGCGCTTCGGTATCGACGACATTGGGTCCATGATCGCGTACGCCGGCGCGCTTAAAGCCAATCGCGGAGATCGATTTAGCGTACCTGAAAAAGACCTGGGTGCCTCCATTACTGTGTTTCCGATAAGCAACCTCCGCGGCGCTGGCGACGCGAGTCTCGTCGTATTAAAGGACGAAAAGGCTAGTTATCAGCAGCTGTCGGAGTACGAACTTTATACGTACATCGTCATCGTCATCGCGTTTATTCTGATCTCGATTCTGTTGCTCGCGGTCATGTCCAAAGCGTTCAGTGGCATTACCCGAGCAATTTCGGTGCTGGAAGCGCTAACCAAGGGCAAACTTGACGAAGCGCTGCCGGCACGAAGTGGTGTGCTCGCGTCGGACAACGACGAGGTAGGTCAACTTGCCAACGCGCTTGAAAGTTATCGGTCGCAGCTGAGAGCACTTGAAGACTTAAGATCAGCCCAAGCGGAGCGTCGACGCCAACGAGACACGGTCATCATTGAAAAAATGTCCGTGCTTGCCGATCAGCTCGAGGGTGGGGCGAAAGAGCTGATGCTTTCGGATATTCAAAAAATGCAAGTGGGAACGGAATCGGATTCGGATCAAGACGGCGAAACTGCGTCGATCGAGATGATGTCGTTAGCGTTTTCAAGGATGTCTGACGAGGTCAATTCGCTCATCCAAGCACGGACCGAGGAACTTGAGGTTGCGCGCAATGAAGCAGATGACGCGAATCTTGCCAAGTCACGATTCTTTGCCAACATGAGTCACGAATTGCGAACACCTCTGACCGCGATTATCGGTTATGGCGAGATGATTGCCGAAGACTGCGAGGATTTGGGATACGACGACCTGCTTCCGGACGTCAAGAAAATTACGACCTCGGGTAAGTATTTACTGGAACTCATTAATTCCGTACTCGACCTACAGAAAATTGAAGCTGGCAAGATGGAGCTATACATGACCAGCTACAGCATTGAAGCAATGCTGGATGCAATAAGGGACATCAATACGCCGTTAGCGGATAAGAATGCCAATCGGTTCTTGATCGAATACGAGAACGGTTTAGGAACCATGTTCCAGGACGAGACGAAAGTCAGTCAGTGCCTCACCAATTTTTTAAGCAACGCCTTTAAATTCACGAGCGAGGGGACTGTGACGCTTACGATTGAACCGTTTGACGAGAATGGCGTAGAGATGATCCGGTTCAATGTGCAGGACACCGGGGTAGGGATGACCCCCGAACAATTGGTCACCGTCTTTGAGGAATACCAGCAAGGCGAGCGGTCGACCAAGGCCGAAACAGCGCAACGCGGAACAGGGCTCGGTCTAAGCTTGACCAAGTCGTATGCAGAGCTGATGGGTGGTCGAGTTGATGCAGAAAGCGAAAAAGGAGTTGGTTCTACCTTCGCCTTCATTATTCCGAGAGATTTCTCGAACGACGAAGCCTCGGATGCAAACGACCCGATTGTCCGGAATTTGGACGATCAATCGATTGTTGTTCTAATCGACGACGACCCAGCCATGCACGACGTTGTCAGACGTACGCTATCGAAATCGGGTGTCACGATGGTGGGAGCCACCAACGGAGAGCGAGGGCTGGAAATTGTTCGCGAGTCAAAACCCAAACTGATTCTCCTCGATGTCTACATGTCGGGGCGAGACGGATGGTCGATTTTGCGCGAAGTCAAATCGGATCCGGAATTGAAAGACATCCCGGTCGTGATGGTGACGCAACTCTCCGAGGAGCGATTTGCGAAGTCGCTCGGAGCCGATGGGTACTTCACCAAGCCCATCGACAGAAAGCGATTTGTGGAAGAGATCTCAAGAATCCTGGGTGCAGCATCGCCATCGGAACAAGTCCTCGTGATCGACGACGACGAAAACACGCGCACGCTTCTTTCGCGAATTCTCGCAGAAGAAGGCTGGCAATCGATCGTCGCCAATGATGGCATCGACGGTCTGGAGAAAATCAATGAACTCGGCGAAAAAGACCAGAAACCGAGCCTTATCGTGCTCGATATTGATATGCCTCGTATGGACGGGTTCGAATTTCTTGAAGTCTATTCACGGGATATCCCAGCGGAACGTCGATCGCCAGTTCTGATTTTTTCTGGAAAAGATCTTTCGACCATGCAGCATGACCTCCTGGTTCAATACGAAAATGTTAGAGGCGTTCAAAGCAAAGAAGATGTCCCGGGATTGACTGCGCTGATTAAAGAGATTCAGCAAGAAACGGGGGCTAGTGTCGAGTGACGAGTCAGAGGGTGGTTAGTCATAAAGCAATAAGAGCGGGTAATAGATTTGGCCCTTAGGTACGGATTTGCGCGGCTTCGTTATTTGATCGTGGTCTTTTCAACGAGGACCACTTTTTTCCCATACTTGTTGTTGGTGGCGGCCATGGGTTTGGTCGTTGTCGTGGGGATGGGAGCGTATTTTTTTGGGTTGATGGCGCCAGAGTCGATTCGGGCGGAAGGCATCGACAATTCACTCGATGCTGGTTTCGTCGATACCTTTTGGTGGTCCTTTAAACACGTCCTTGATCCGGGTGCTTTTGCGAAAAATTACGGGGCACCGGTATCCGTGTTGGTCTTCGGTGTATTCACCACGATCATGGGACTGGTCATCACGGGAGCCCTGATCGGATTCATCGTCAATTTCATTCAGACCGTTATGGATGAGTTAAAAAGAGGTTCCACGGTCATCCATGAGATCAATCACATCTTGATACTTGGATGGAACCGTAAGGTGGTGTCCATCCTGCGCTTTTTTAGTGAATTGGGCAGTCGTCAGCCCATCGTGATTTTGACTAACGCTGATATCGATGACGTGAATGAAGAAATTCGGCAGGAGAGGCGTTCGTTTCGAAATGTCAGGGTGATGCCGCAACACGGATCCCCGACGGCAGCTGCTGAATTGAAGCGCGTAAACGTTGAAAACGCCGCTAGCGTCATACTCCTGGCCGAAGAACGGACCTCGGGACGTGATCAATCGCCTGATATCTCGACGATTAAATCGTTGATGCTCCTCGATAATATTGTGTGGGAGGGCAAAAAACCCAACATCGTTGCGGAAATCGCTGAAAAGGATAACGCGCGCGTCGCCAACATAGCGGTCAGCGCACGTGCGCCGATTGTGTCGAGTACAGAGTTTGTCAGTAAAACGCTGGTTCAATGTGCGCGCCACACAGGTTATTCGAGCGTCTACTCCCAGTTATTTTCGTTCGATAAAAATGAAATCTTGATCCACCACGTTGAGGGCTTATCGGGGGAACTGTTCGGTAACGTTGCGCGTCGATTTAAAAATGCCATATTGCTCGGAGTGAGTTGGGTGCAGAACGGTGAGGGCGGCGAGCGTCGAGTGGCGGTATTGAATCCAGAGCCCGACTACGACCTTGGCGAGGATGATGAATTGATTTTTCTCGCGGAGTCCCGGAAACAACTACGCACGCCGCTTGAAACGACGAACGATGAAGAGTCTGGAGCGTCAATTGCCCACTTTGAAAATCCCAAGATGCAACGCGTGTTGATTCTTGGATGGAACGAAAACATCGGCCAAATTGTTGAAGAAATCGACGGACATGCCAACGAACCGGTGGATGTCGTGATCGCCAGTGCTCAAACCGTCGAGTTTTTCGATGAATATAGGGATCGGCATATCGCAAGAGGGATTCGTAACGTTCAACTTACGCATATACAAGAAGACACGGCGACCGAGCCAGCGTTGCGCCGTCTAGGAGTTCAAAAGTACGACGTGATTATTCTTGTCGCCGATGACTCACAACCGGGATATGACTCCGATTCGCGGACCACGTTGACGTTGTTATTGTTGCGAGAATTGCGGGGGGAAACGAACCAAGCGTTTCCTCGAGTTGTTGCAGAGTTTTACGACAAAGAAAGTCATGAACTGTGTCGTGAAACACCGCTGACGGATGCGGTGATGAGTCCAGAATTCGTCAGCATGCAGATCACTCATCTCGCGCGTGAGCCGGTACTTGCGTCGATTTATAATGAATTACTAAGTGCGGGCGGTATAGAAATCGGGCTTCGCCCGATCGAGCGATATGTCCCGTTACGAACGCGTTGTTCGTTCGCCCAATTGGCGCGTGCCGCCCAGAACGCGAGTGAAATTATGCTCGGTGTGCGCATTGGCGGAATCCGCGGAGAGCCTTGCCTCAATCCGGGCAGCGCGTCGGAATTTGTCTTTGAGGAAGGCGATGTGGCGATCGTTCTTGCGCAAGAGGTGTACATTTAATATGGTCGTGAAAGCACGTGGGTGCAGTAGTTTCAGCAGTACGGAGGGGTGTATCAGCGGGCATGAATAAGATTTTGATTGTCGAAGATAATGAGATGAATCGCGACATGCTGTCGCGGCGTCTGACCCGACGTGGGTACGAGATCGTCGTTGCGCAGGACGGGCAAGAGGGCTTGGACAAGATGCGTTCTGAAATGCCCGATTTGGTGCTGATGGACATGGGGTTACCCGTGCTTGATGGGTGGCAGGCGACCTCCCAGGCCAAGGCCAGCGACGATATCTCTGGTATTCCTGTTATCGCACTGACGGCACACGCGTTGGAGCAAGATCGCGTCAAAGCGATGGAAGCTGGTGCAGATGATTACGACACGAAGCCCATTAACTTGAGCCGGTTGATCGAGAAGATCGAGAGTCACTTACCGTCTTAGTGCTCCGGCTTCTGGCTGATCGAGCGATTCGTTGGGAGACGAATTCGATGACAATATACGACCCAGATCGAGGTCCCGAGCGAGGAGGATGTTCCCATGATTGAACTCAAAGTTAACGGAACCACATTTGATCTTGACGTCGATCCGGAAACTCCACTTTTGTGGGTAATACGCGACTACTTGAATTTGACCGGTACAAAATATGGGTGCGGAATTGCGCAGTGTGGTGCCTGTACAGTGCATGTGAATGGATACGCGCAACGTTCCTGCCAAACCAAGTTACGTGAAGTTGGTGGCAAGGAAATTACGACCATTGAGGGTTTATCACCTGATTCCAATCATCCCGTTCAACAAGCATGGATCGAACACGATGTGCCTCAGTGCGGGTACTGCCAATCGGGACAACTGATGGCCGCAGCGGCGCTTCTTTCGGATAACCCCGATCCCGACGATGAACAGATTGACGCGGCGATCGACAACATTTGTCGGTGCGGTACGTATCAACGGATCAGGCGCGCGATTCATCGAGCGGCCGAACTTGCGCGGGAGGTTTGATATGAATCGCCGGAATTTCGTCCGTGTGGCAACCTCATCGGCCGGCGGCCTCATGCTCGCGTTCCACTTGCCAGGGTGTTCGAAAACAAAGCTACCAGGGAATACTGGCCTTCCCACCGAAATCAACGCGTGGTTGGTGATTGATCCCGACAATAGTGTGACTGTGCGTGTCGCGAAGTCAGAGATGGGAGAGGGCATTTTTACGAGCCTCCCGATGATCGTTGCGGAGGAGCTGGGCGTTGATTGGGATCAAGTGAAGACCGAATACGCGGACGCCAATCGAAACCTCAAAGAGGATTCGGTGTACGGGAGCATGAACACTGGGGGTAGTCGGTCCGTCCGGATGGGTCGTCCTGCGCTTCAACTAGCCGGTGCCACCGCACGTGAGCAGCTAATTAAAGCAGCGGCTACGCGCTGGGAAACTGACCCCAAACATTGTGTCGCTTCCGGCGGCAAAGTTTCTTGGAATGGCAAAAGCCTTGATTACGGTGAGCTCGCAGCCGATGCGGCGCTGATCGATGCAGGAGACGTTGCGATCAAAGAGCCCGCCGCGTATGAATTAATCGGCCGACCGACATTGCGAGTGGAAGTGCCGCTGAAGGTGAACGGATCCGCTATCTATGGGATGGACGTTCGTCTAGATGGGATGGTCTATGCGGCGATCAAGCATTGTCCCGTGATTGGTGGGACCGTGGAAAGTTACAACGATGATTCTATCCAAGCCCATCCTGGATTTATTCAAGTCGTAAATCTTGAGACATCGGTGGCCGTGGTTGCCGACCACTATTGGCAAGCCCAAACGGCGGTTGATGCGCTCGTGGTGAATTGGAACAAGGGCCAGGGTGCCGGCACGTCCACCAAGAATTGGGAGGCTGAATTTCGCGCGGCGCTCGACGAAGAGGGTGTAGACGCGTCAGAAACTCAAGCTTCTTTCGACGAAATAAAAACTGCGCTTGAAGCTTCGAATTCAACCATTACGGGGGACTATTTTGCGCCCTATCTCGCGCATACGTGTATGGAGCCGCTTAACTGCACGGTGCATGTCCAAGATGATCGACTCGATATTTGGACGGGTACCCAAAACCCTGAGGGGGCGACGACGATCGGTGCGGAGACCTCGGGAATTTCAACCGACAACGTATACACCCATAACTGCTTTCTCGGTGGCGGTTTTGGGCGTCGTTCGAATACGGATTATGTCGGCGATGCGGTGCGCATTGGCATGCAAGTCAAGGGTCCTGTCCAGCTCATTTGGTCTCGAAAGGAGGATGTCCGGCAAGGACGTTATAGGCCGATGTCGGCGATACGATTTACAGCCGGTTTCGACGAAAACAAGGAGTCGGTTGTTCTGGCGAATCATTCAGTAACGCATTCGATTTTGTCAGGCATCAATCGGTGGATCGTTCGTTCAGGAATCGATCCTACGTCTGTGGAGGGATTGGCGGAGATTCCATATGCGATTCCTAAAAAGAGGGCGACGCACACCATTAAGAACACGCATCTAACGACGTGGTTTTGGCGCTCGGTGGGTAGTTCACAAAACGCCTTTGCCATGGAGAGTTTTATTGATGAGATGGCCGTGCATGCGGGCGCTGATCCTTTTGCGTTTCGATTGTCTTTGCTTGAGGAAGAGCCAGATTTGTCCCGAGTCCTAGAAGTTCTCAGAGAAAAGTCTGGTTGGGGGAAACGCATGGCTTCGGGCACGGCGCAAGGGTTGGCTATTCATGAATCTTTCGGTTCCATTGTCGGTCAGGTTGCAGATGTTGTCGTGACGCGAAACGGTAAGGTCAAAGTGGAGCGGGTCGTCTCGGTGGTCGATTGTGGCCACCTCGTCAATCCCTTGACCGCTGGGGAACAAGTCGAGAGTGGCATCATGTACGGTTTGACGGCGGCGTTATTTGGCGAAATCCGTGTTCGTGATGGAGCCGTCGTTGAGAGCAATTTTCACAACTACGAGATTGCTCGCATGATTGACGCGCCCCAGATGGAGACGCACTTTTCTCTTGCTGGTGGGGACAAGTGGGGTGGCATGGGAGAGCCGGGCTTGCCACCCTTAGCGCCTGCGGTCTGCAACGCCATTTTCCGGATAACGGGCAAGCGCGTACGTTCCCTCCCGCTTTCTCGCCACGACCTGTCATGGGCCTGAACATATACTGAACGAGAACTCCGTCCGATCGCGGGCTGATAAACGCCTCCCTGCTCGGGCCATATTCCTTCGCCTATCCGGGAGCCCATTTTCGTGAAACAGGATCTTATTTTGGGTTTGCAGGGTTGTGCCATTGGGTTAAGGGGACGATCCTTGCGTTTCTGGCTTTAGTGCGCCTGGTTGCAACGTGGATAAAGGGTTCAAGGCCATATTCAATCTCGATGTGCCGAGGCACGAAGTTTGGGAGAATTGCCGGTTCGATGTGCAAGGCGAAATCTGCCGAATCCCAGGTTTTCCTTCATCTGACACGGACTTACCGGGCTGTCGAGCACGCGTCCTTGAATACGAGCCGGAACGCTGTTGGTTACGGTGTCGCAAGGATGACTGGCCGTGTATCGGGACTGAGATTACGATCCGCGTGGAACCTGCTAACGCGTCGGGATGGCCGACTAGAGTTCATATCGAGCAGGGTGGTTTTGATCCCTCGCTCTTCCCGTTGAAGGAAATATTTGAAACGCATTGGCTGCAGATTGTTGCCAATTTCCGGCTCTATCTTGAACGCCGTGTGCACGCGCCAGATACCCGTTGGGGGCCGAGTCTTGGGGCGACAGTTCAACAAACACCCATAGGTCTTGAGATCGTAAACATCGATGAAGATGGTTTTGCCGCGCGTTGTGGACTATCGCAGGATGACGTCCTTATCGCGATTGACTCGATCCGAATCCATGACCTTGCTCAGTTGTGGACGGTTCTCGCGCTTAAGCAACCGGACTCCGAGACGACGGTGTCTTGGGTTCATGGCCGAAAATCGTTGGACGCGACCGAATCGTTATGATCAAGAGTGGTTGCACACTGGTCCGACCAATCGTCGATAAAGCGTGCTTTCGCAGATGTTGGGAGATGCTCCTTTTGTTGTGTTGCTACAGCGCCGCAATTGGAGCCGAGTCCACGGTTTTTTGGGTTGATGGTTTGGAACCGACATCGACCGATCAGCGCCGTATTGTTCCTGCTTCGTACCGTAACGTTCGTATCGATTTGGGGATGTTCAGGCTCGAATTGGCAACCGTTCCACATGAAAACAACGTTGCGTTGCATGAATCCGAATACAAAATCACGATTCCATTGCCGGACGGGACGGACCAGGAATTTCGGATTGTCGAAGCGCCCGTGATGGCCCCGGAACTGGCGGCTAAGTTCCCTTTTATCAAGACGTACATGGGCCAGGGAATTGATGATCCAACTGCGACGCTTCGGTTCGACGTCACTCCGCAGGGATTCCACGGCGCGGTCATTAGCGAGCGGGACACCTATTACATCGATCCATACTCGCCGAACGATCTACGACGTTACATTAGCTATTGGAAAACGGAATACGAAAAAAACAACGTTCCTGTCTTCGAAGAACTTCCACCGATTCGGAGGGACGAATCGGTGGACTCGAAGTTCGACGACGTTATTCGCCGGAAGGAAGCTACCAAAGAAGTCCTGCACAAAAGGGACGTCGTCGCTCGAAAGACCTCGTCGGGGACGGAACTCAGAACCTATCGATTGGCGTTAGCTGTCACGGGAGAATACACGACTTTTCATGGTGGTACGGTCGCGGGTGCGGTGGCTGCGATGAACACCACCATGAATCGGATCAATGGGGTCTACGAGCGCGAAGTGGCCATCCGGATGGTGTTAGTCGCCGATAACGATCTACTGGTATACACCGATGCTGTCGAAGATCCCTACACCAACGACGACGGTGGAACGCTCTTGAGCGAGAACCAAACCAATATTGACGCCGTTATCGGAACGGCCAATTATGATATTGGTCATATTTTCACCACCGCCGGCGGCGGCGTGGCCGTCTTGGGATCGGTTTGCCTAGGCGATTGGAAAGCGCATGGTGTCACGGGACGCAGCGCCCCCATCGGCGACCCTTTCGATATC
>Ga0257109_1000838_pt1 | contig 10501 bp, 9 predicted proteins | sample LP_taG_8_FD_191566 | JGI IMG/M metagenome (GOLD analysis project Ga0257109, IMG submission 191566) | Marine microbial communities from Northeast Subartic Pacific Ocean, Canada - LP_J_2011_P26_2000m | ecosystem: Environmental > Aquatic > Marine > Oceanic | place: Canada: Northeast Subartic Pacific... | reverse complement strand
GTGTAACTCCTCGACATCGTTCTCGAGCATTCCGCCCATTAGGCGCATCAACAGATCAATCTCTTTTTTCGGCCGATTCCAATTTTCTGTGCTGAACGCAAATAATGTGAGGTATTCGACCCCCAATTCGGCGCATAACTCCGCGACATATCTTACGTTCCGAGCGCCCGCTTGATGTCCCGCTGCGCCCGGCAACAGCCTCCGTTTCGCCCAGCGATGATTTCCGTCCATGATGATGGCGACGTGCCTTGGCACAATGGAGGGACTTTGAGTTAAGCTAATTTGAGGTTCGGACATAAAACCACAAGTCTTTTAAATCAAGAACTCTCGTCGGGTCGCATACCTTCGTCAGCAGAGCCAATCGCCACGAAAGGGACTCGTTCGAGGCCTGTATAGTACCCTGTCAACGGATTTTATATGTGACGTAAATGTGCAACGCGACATCTTCACCATGAAGGCAACTTCGAACGTCTGCCCTCGCAAAAGTCGGAATTGGCGTACGTTACAACCGATAAGACAAGCGAGTGCTTAGTCAAAATCGAACATACGATTGGTCGATGGGGCGCTTAATCTTAATCGGCAGCGTTACCATGATGGCTTACGGCAATACCACGGCTAGCGTCGAGCAGCCGCAAGTTGTCATTAATACATCTGTCGGAACCATGATCGCAACGCTGGACAGGGAACGAGCTCCTCACACCGTTGCCAACTTCCTCGAATTAGTCGATGCGGGTTTTTATGACGGGCTGATTTTCCACAGAGTGATAGCTGGATTCGTCATCCAAACCGGAGGTTACGATGTACAGATGCAGCGTCGCGAAGGCCCCCGCGAAATCCCCAACGAGTCATTTAATGGCCTGAGAAATCAGAAAGGAACGTTGTCGATGGCTCGCCTAGAAGAACCCGATTCGGCCAGCAGTCAATTTTTCATTAACTTACACGCGAATACGCACCTGGATGCTCTGCCAGGAAAACCAGGTTATACCGTATTCGGCCACCTGGTCGCCGGTACTCATGTCGCCGAGATCATTGAATTTGCGGAAACTGGGATTCTCCATGAAATGGCCGGTGTGCCGTTAGAACCGATAGTGATTCTTAGCGCCCGTCGACGAGCCGAACTGCCGCGTCCAGGCACCGCCGCATCCCGACGTCTTTCGGATGATCTCTGGGCCCCCTGATCTTCACATGGTTTGTTGAAGTTCCCCTCGGCCGCGGCCTTCGATTACTCAAACTTCCTGAAGGATCCGCCTCCCCTAGGGTATGATCGCCTTTTTTACGGATCAGTCTCATGAAGGTCCTCGTCACCGCGGTCTCCGCTTCCCTCTTTTTCATAGGCGTTGCCACCCAAATCTACGATCGACTACTCCCCGAGAATTCGTGGTACCTGTTGGTATCAATGTCGATCGCTGCGGTCTTTGCCACGTTAATTACCATCCGAGTCAACGCGCGGCTTGCCGGTGTGCGCCCAAGTTCGCGTAGACCACAAGCATCCCCACGGCCGGGTCAAAGTGGCCGAGACCAGAGCCAACTCATACCATCCGACGCGCCACGCGAAGAAGGCATCGTTAAATGGTTCAATCGCACCAAAGGTTTTGGTTTCATCATTCGCGAAAACGGCGACGAAATATTTGTTCATCACCGGTCCGTCGGCGCTCGCGGTGGCCAGCGAGCCAACCTAAGCGACGGTCAGAGGGTGACTTTCACTGCGGTCGAGCGTTCCAAGGGCTGGCAGGCTGAAGACGTAGATCCCGCCTGAGTCCATGAACGTACGGCAACTTCTCGACGATCGCCTCGGAGAGGCATTCGAACAGGTTACCAAAGAATGCGCACCCGCCTTAGTGTCTCCGGCTAGCCGTCCCGAATATGGGGATTATCAAGCCAACGGTGCCATGGCGGTCGCCAAGCGTTTAAAGACCAATCCGCGGAAGTTGGCAGAAGACGTCGTCGGTGCCTGCGACTTGACCGGGATAGTTGCGGAAATCGAGATTGCTGGCCCAGGCTTCATCAATCTCACGTTAAGTCAGGAATTTCTTAAAGGAACCCTCGCCCGCGCCGACCTGGTAACAAAAGTGCCCCGACGAGAGTCCATCGTCATCGACTATTCCTCACCCAATCTCGCGAAAACACTTCACGTAGGACATCTACGGAGCACCATCATTGGCGATGCCACCGCTAGGACTCTAGAGATACTCGGCCATAACGTCTGGCGGCAAAACCACATTGGTGACTGGGGAACACCGTTCGGCATGCTGGTGACCTATTTGGACGAGCAAGGACAATCGAGCGATGACTTAGGAAACCTGGACCATTTCTATGCTCTGGCGAGCGAGAGGTTTGAAAAAGACCCCACTTTCGCCAATGCCGCGCGTAAGTTCGTCGTCGATTTGCAGTCCGGAAAGGAGGGCGCGTTAACTCGATGGAAACAGTTCATCGAACTTTCGACTTCGCACATGCAGCGCATCTATGAACAACTCAACATCTCCCTCAATCCAGACCATACCCGAGGAGAAAGTGCCTACAACAACGACCTTGCTCAGGTCGTGACTGACCTGGACAAGGCGGGACTTCTTAGTCTCTCGGATGGCGCTAAGTGCGTGTTTCTTAAAGAGTTTACTGGTAAGGAAGGCAAGCCGTTGCCCATGCTCGTACAAAAGTCCGACGGCGGGTACCTGTATCACACAACAGACCTGGCAGCCCTGAGGTACCGACACAAGGTACTTAATGCGGATCGGATACTTTATTTCACCGACGGTAGACAAAATCTGCATTTTCGAATGTTATTTGCTGTCGCCCATGCTAGTGAATTCGTTCCTAAATCCACGAAACTAGAACACCATCCGTTCGGCAAATTACTCGATAGCAACGGTCGGCCCTTCCGATCACGAGACGGCTCAACTATCCCCCTTGACCATCTGGTGGAAGAAGCGTTCGAGAGGGCACGAGCCATCGTTCAATCGAAAAACTCGAATCTTGGCGACCGTGAATTCGATGAGGTAGTACGTGCGATAGCTATCGGCGCGATTAAGTACGCCGATCTATCAAAAAACCGTCTTCACGACTACACGTTCGATTGGGACAGCATGCTTGCGTTTGAAGGCAACACGGCTCCTTACCTTCAATACGCATTCGCACGTATTCAAAGTTTATTCAGTCGCGGGAATTTGAGCCCTAAGTCGTATCGAGCAGATATCGTTCCAGAAAACGAAAACGAACGGAACCTCGCCATCCAACTTTGCCGTTTCCAGGAAACTCTTGAATTGGTCGGGCGGGAAGGGATGCCGCACCATCTTTGTGCGTATCTATACGAACTCACGTCCCGCTTCATGCGGTTCTACGAAACTTGCCCCGTTCTCGATGCCCCTGAGAAAGATCGCAAGAGCCGACTAGCTCTTTGTGCACGCACAGCTAAAACGCTTGAAACCGGACTCAACTGCCTAGGAATAGCGGTGGTTACTAGAATGTAGCGGCAGCAAGCCTCGGCACAGAGTACGACTTGAGCTCTTCCACAAATTCCCGCAATGCCTGAATACCCGTAGCCTCTGCGGTACTGCACCACTCTCTGAACGCAATTAACAGTTCTTCGCCGTTGCCGCCCCTTTTCGACCAAACCGCCTGCAGCTCAATGCGCATTTCATAGATGGTCGCCAACACGGGGATGTTGTCCACAATACGTGCTATGCGTTGTCGTTCTACTTCCTTAATTAGCATCTCCTCACGACAAAGAATGGACTTTGCTCTTTTCAACATTAGTCTCGTGGCTCGATCAGCCCGACGATACTCCTCCTCCACGAGAGGCCCCACCACCTCTTCCGCATAACGAGCCATAACCTCAAAACGATCGTTTAACACTCCCCAAGTGGTGTCCATATCAATCTGGTTTTTACCATTTACTCTTTCAACCACCGGGCCCGTATACAGCGGTTTAGCAAGACCCAACGACTGAAAACAACGTATCCAGAACCAACCCAGATCAAATTCCCAAGGTCGAACGGATAGCTTGGCTGAATTCGGGTAGGTGTGATGATTATTGTGCAGTTCCTCTCCACCTATAAGGATCCCCCAGGGAACAATGTTCGTCGCTGCGTCCGGACACTCGAAATTCCGATAACCCCAGAAATGACCAACGCCATTGATTACCCCCGCTGCGAAGAACGGTATCCACAACATTTGTACTCCGAAGACCACAATTCCAATGCTTCCGAAGAGAACGATGTCGGCGACGGCAACAATGACAATGCCGGTGAACAAGAATCTCGAATAGACGTTTCTCTCTAACCAATCCTCCGGCGTTCCCTTGCCGTAGCGATCGATGGTGTCGGCCGTTACTCCCGCTCGATAGAACTCTACACCGCGGAACAAAATAGCTCGCAACCCATGTATTCGTGGACTATGAGGGTCCTCTTCTGTCTCCGTGGTAGCGTGGTGTTTACGGTGAATCGCTGTCCACTCAACCGTCACCATTCCCGTCGTTAACCAGAGCCAGAACCGAAAAAAATGTTGCAAACTAGGATGCAACTCCAACGCTCGATGAGCCGAGAACCGATGCAGATACACGGTTACTGCAACGATGGTAACGTGGGTCACAACGAGGGTGTAAAGAATTGCCACCCAAGGGTTCAATCCCACAATCCCATACCACCAATCGGGAAGACTCATTCAGGGCTCCTGCGGAAACGATCCATCCGGCGCATTTTGACAATTTGAACGACCAATTACTACTACGCACAGAATGAGTCACTATCCGGTAATCCTAACCATGTCGCGGTTAGGAACAACCAATGGTCCGCTTTTCTTGCCAGGTATTGTCCATGCGTGAAAACGAACTACTCATCGAAGTGAAGGAACTAACGCGAATAATCGGAATCGAAAACTGCGTACTCATCGACTGTCGCGCCAAGCTTGATGATCCTTACTGGGGGCAAGAGGAATATTCTCGCGGTCACTTACCTGGTGCCATTTTTGCGAATCTAAACACCCATCTCTCTGCTCCACCCGGTACGCACGGTCGGCATCCACTACCTGCACGCCAAACATTCGTGGACCTTTTAAGGTGCTGGGGTATCACCCACGACACGTTGCTCGTTCCCTACGACTCAAACGACAATGTCTACGCCTGTCGATTCTGGTGGATGGCTCGTTGGGTGGGGATTAAGCAAGTCAAAGTATTAAATGGCGGTTTGGGTAGTTGGCTTAGCTTTGGCAAGAATTTGTCTACAGACGTTCCGAAGCAAAAGAGATCCCAATTCGTCGCCAAATCTGCGCTCACTCGTACCGTTTCAGCGGAGGACATACATAATCATAGCTACACACTGATCGATGCGCGGTCAGTCGAGAGATTTCGCGGCGAAGCCGAGCCTATCGACGCCAAAGCCGGACACATTCCCGGTGCGCTATGTCGACCTTACGAGGACAATTTATCCACCGACGGGAAGTTCGACACGCGGAGCACCCGATTCAACGCGCTTAGCGGCGATCTGGATATCGTTTGTTATTGCGGTTCGGGGGTTTCGGCAACCCAAAACATCATGGCTATCCTACTCGCTGGTCTGCCGGAGCCAGCCTTGTATCCCGGATCGTGGAGCGAATGGATTCAAAATCCCATGCGACCTATATCGCCATAATCGAACCAGCCTCAGTTGAAATTCGCGATGGGCGAGTATTTTCGCCACGCTATGACGACATCTACTTCTCGACAGGTGGCTCCGTCGACAGCTGCCGCGTTTTCTTGGAACCAGCAAAACTAGTCGAACGGATGGGGCAGGGGCCGGTTTTTACGGTGGTTGAATTCGGCTTCGGAACGGGCTTGAACTTCGTGGTCACTGCAACGGAATTCCTTAGACAACGCTGCAAGCCGACCCGACTTCGGTTCGTGAGTTTCGAAAAACACCCGTTGACACTACATGATCTTAAACAGATCGGGCAATCTTGGAGAAAATCCCTACCGTTCGTCGACCAACTATGGAACCAATATCCTCCCGCAGTTACCGGTTGGCATCGTCGCTTCTTCAAGGGCGGGAATATCGAACTTTCGCTATACGTAGGAGAGGTGGCTACGGGCCTTAGAGATTTTTTCGAGCGAGACCAACGAGGTGTAGACGCTTGGTTCTTGGATGGGTTCTCCCCGGACCGCAATCCAGCCATGTGGCAAGAATCGCTGCTCTCGAGATTGCATACCCGCACACGTGCAGGCGGGACCGTTACTACTTTCTCTTGCGCAGGAAGCGTCCGACGAATCTTACAAAGGAGCGGTTTCCATGTAGAGCGCATAAACAGTTTGCCTGATAAACGCCACACTCTATGCGGCTGGTTAACAACACCCCGGTTCAAACCGCGCCTTCCTCCATCGGAGGCCGTGGTCGCGGGCGCTGGCCTCGCCGGATGCGCGGCAGCAAACGCGCTCGCGAAAAAAGGAATCAATGTCACCATGCTGGATCCGACTGGCCAGGTCGCCCAATCAACCTCAAGCGTTCCATCTGCCATCACTCACGTGCGTCTGTCCGACCCTCGATCTCCAGACGCGAACCGCCGCGTACAAGGGTATACGTTCTCAGTACCTCTGATTGCCTCGATCCTAAGCTCCGAGTCCAACGGCTTACTTCAGCTTCAAGGCCCAAACACGACACACGCCCAACTGCTGTCGATGACAGAAATGCTTGGCGATTGGGTCCGATTTGTCCGGGCAGACCAGGCATCAGATATAGCAGGCACCACCTTGCCCGGGCCCGCGATTTATTTCTCAAAATCAACCGTCGTTAGTGTTCCGGACCTTTGTAGAAAACTAATTAGCCACCCGCGGATCGAACTGATCAAGGGCGTACTAAGCCAAGATTTATCTCTACCAACCGTAATTGCAACGGGAACGACAATTCCCCAGCGGTTACGACTACCTCCACTCGAGGTTATGGCGGTGCCTGGACAAATCGATCTCTTTAGATCGCTATCCGGGTTCGATCTGTTAAAAACTACCGTTGTCGACGATGGATACGTGATCCCATCAACTCCTTCAATGTTGACGTCAGGATCTACCTACGAACACGTTAGATGCGACCCAAGCGTCGCCACTCATATCAATCGCTCGCGATTAAGGAAGTTATTCGGACACGCGCTATTTCGGTGGGTGCAACGTTATCGGGGATCGCGTTGCGTTACGTCTGACCGAGCCCCGATCATTGGTCAGGCGGCGGAGACATCATGGCTCAGCCTCGGTTATGGGAGCTCCGCCACCACAAGTTCCTTACTGGCGGCCGAAACTATCGCCAGTAGTATCGTTGGAGAACTCCCTCCCATAGATAAGCAGGCGTTAGAAATGATGGAACCAGGACGATTTGTGGAACGTCAAAAGAGGCGCCCAAATCCCTTCACTAGGCAATCTCATTTGCGATCGCGCGTACACCAATGACCGTGTCAATGGCTAAAAGGTCGGCAAGAATTTGATCGCTCGGCGGATCCGCGATGTCGATCAAGTTGTAGGCAATCTCGCCGCGACTTTTATTGATCAAATCGATGACATTAATTTCACGATCAGCGAGCACGGATAACAACCCCCCAAGTGAACCGGCGACATTCTTATTCGAGATTCCGATTCGGTGTCCTTCACTCGGCTCCATTGAAATTGTGGGAAAATTGACCGAATTCTCGATATTTCCATATTGTAAAAACGTAGCGAGTTGACGCGCTGCCATCACCGCACAATTTTCTTCGGCTTCGGTTGTCGATGCGCCTAGGTGCGGCATTGCGTGCGCCCGGTCGTGTCCACTTAGAAGTGAATTTGGGAAATCAGTAAAGTAGTACGACAGAATTCCCCTATCGAGCGCATTGACAACGGCCGGAACGTCAACAATTTCTTCGCGAGCAAAGTTCAACAACGCAGTGCCCGGCCGAAAGCTCGCCAACGTCTCGGCATCGATCATCGAACTTGTCTCTGGATTTGCCGGCACATGCAAAGAAACAAGCTCCGAGCGAGAAAAAAGACTCGATAAATTTTCCATGCGTACAACCTGGCTTGGAAGACGCCAAGCCGCTTCGATGGATAGCGCTGGGTCGTAACCAACAACATCCATACCAAGGTCAAGCGCAGCCTTAGCCACAAGAGAACCAACTGATCCAAGACCTATGACCCCTAACGTCCGACCAGTCAGTTCCCTACCCCTGAACCGTTTTTTTTCCGATTCCACTTTGGCGCCGACGTCAATTTCTTCTTTGACATCTTGGAGCGCTCGAACGAATCGCATACCTCCAACGATATCCCGGACGGAAAGTAACAGAGCAGCAAGAACTATCTCTTTAACCGAATTGGCATTGGCCCCGGGCGTGTTGAAGACCACGATGCCACGTTCGGTACAAACATCAACGGGGATGTTGTTTACTCCCGCGCCAGCTCTAGCAACTGCGGCGACGTGCTTGTCCAATTCGTCAATTTTCAAATTGTGACTTCGCAATAAGATCGCATGAGGACTCTTTAAATCCTCAGCCACCTGAAACTCGTCCGCGGCGAACGCGGCAATGCCTCGCTCAGCGATATAATCGAAGGTGCGTATTCGATACATCGGAAGTTGAGTTTCCTCTCTACCGTGTGGCGCAAGCGCGCGATTTGATCACCGTTCCCATCCGAATATCAATCGACATTAGCTATTGCCCTTTCGATTTCGGAGATAATTAACGCCAGCGAATCCTTCGATCTGAATTTCGAGAGACGTTTACGCCAAAAACTACGACCGGAGAAAACCTCCCGAATGGTCCGTGTCAACACTTCGACATTGAGTTCATCTTCTTGGAGGACCGTACTGTAGCCTTCGGAGCGGGCAACCTCCGCGTTTTCGATTTGGTCTCCGCGACTGACTGTCGCCGGGATCGGCACAAGAATATTCGGTTTATTGAGGCTTAGTAGTTCAACTACGCTGTTGGCCCCTGCGCGAGAAACGACTACATCTGCGCATGCCAGGACGTCACCCCAACCATCATCAACGTATTCGAGTTGGCGATAGCGGCTATCATTTAGGCGGGTTGCGTCTACGTTTCCAGGTCCACATACATGTACGACATTAAATTCGATCGTTAGTTGATCCAGCGTTTCACGGATCAACCGATTCAACCGCAACGCGCCAAGACTGCCGCCAACCACCAGAATTATGGGTAGTTTCTCTCGGAAACCTAGACGCTCACGACCACTTTCGGCGTTTCCTTCCAACAGCGCTTTACGGATTGGTGTGCCGGTAACAACTAGCCGGCGAACAGATGCCCGAGTCGAATCAAAATTGACACACAAAGAATCGACGAACCAAAAACATAGACGATTGGCTAACCCCGGTGATACATCGGATTCGTGTGCGACCACTGGAATCCTAAAAAGCCAGGCCGCAACAACAATTGGAAATGCAACGTACCCGCCCTTCGAAAAAACGACATCCGGGTCTTCTTTGCGCAAGATGCGAATAGCTTGAACAACACCGACCGGAACACGAAAACAATCGAACAGGTTGTCTATCGACCAATAACGGCGAAGCTTTCCGGTCGTAATCGAGTGAAACGCAACACCAAGGGGTTCTACCAATCGCTCCTCTAAGCCGCTCCTCGATCCGATGTATACGACTTGCCAACTCCGAGCAATCAAGTACTCCATGACAGGGAGCGTAGGAACAACGTGTCCCGCACTCCCACCACCCGTGCATACCACCTTGCTCAAAGTTTCAAAACCTCACGAACAAATGGAATGGTCAACTTTCTGGATTGAGCTAAAGATTCAAAATCCAACTTTTCGATAACGTCTACGAGATCTGCTTGCGAACGCCCTACCCGCGCAAATAGATATTCAAGAACATCGACCGGCAACTCAAGTCCTCGGTCCTTAACTTCATCGACCAGCCACTGCCGTTTTTCACTGTCTGGTAAAGCTTTGAGTTCCATGCAATGAAACGATCGTACCCTCGACCCCAAATCCTCGACCGAGAAACTCAACTGATGCGGTGTACCCGAGCCGGTCATTAAAAACCCAAGACCAGCTGCAAGCCGAGTTTCTGTTAGGGCTAAGAGCTGTTCCTCAACATCCCGACGTCCTAACCAACAGTCGATATCGTCGATAACCAGGTGTCGGTACCCACCATAATTGCCTAAATCAACGTCATAAGGCGATGTAGTTTTCCCAGGAACAAAAGCGGAGTGCTCGTTCTGCCCACAGATCGCCTGGGCTAAATGCGTCTTCCCGACACGAGCTCCTCCATAAATCCAAACACGCTCATTTGAAGCGGCGGTTTCGATCAATTCTCGATTGAGCCCCACACGAAATCGATCCAAAGTAAATTCTTCACGAAGAGGAAATTTCAGAGGGAGCTGGTCCGACACTCCACGCTCCTTCCTGTCTTAACTGCCATCGGGGCTTCGCCAGTCGCGGATCGCGCGACGACTCCAAGTAATTACGTAGTCAAATCCCGACACGAGAGAAAAACCGGCCACCAACCACATGCCCGCTGGCTCAACCAATAGTCCCGCAATGCCGGCCAGATAC
>Ga0257109_1000836_pt1 | contig 10505 bp, 5 predicted proteins | sample LP_taG_8_FD_191566 | JGI IMG/M metagenome (GOLD analysis project Ga0257109, IMG submission 191566) | Marine microbial communities from Northeast Subartic Pacific Ocean, Canada - LP_J_2011_P26_2000m | ecosystem: Environmental > Aquatic > Marine > Oceanic | place: Canada: Northeast Subartic Pacific... | reverse complement strand
TGAACCTAATAAATGCAATTCAAGTTTGTGAGTTCCATCAAGTTTGAAATCATCGTATGGAATCAGACCTGCAATGGGATTTAATAGTGTATTTTCTACCCAACTTCTTAATGACCAGTGATTATCTCCAAATATTTCATATTGTTTGCGAATATCTTCTGCTTGCTTATTCCATTGCACCCAGCCGATAATTGATGCCACTTCCAGCCCGGCAAAGATTGCCGATTTCCACAGGGGATCGCCATTTTTATACTGCCCCAAGCCGGGAAGCATTAGTGAATACAGCATGGGCTTTGCAGGATAATTCACAAAAGCGACTGTATCTGTTGCTGAAGATTCAGTGGTATCATTTTTAATGAACTTCGTTGCAGAGTTATAGTCTAAACCAAGTACCGGCTGAAAACGATCATCATACAAAAATAGATCGCCCGCTGCCAAGTGAGTAAATATAAGTGTTATTCCTAAAATTCTGATCATATTAAAATCCAAATAAGAGCTTGAAATAAAATCTGTCTTCGACACCATACATGAAAGTTTTATCATTGATCGTTTTTTCAAATTTATCGAGTCCACGGTGCATTTCAAGCTCTATGGCGGTCGGGAAATTATAAAAGGAAAAGCCATTAAATCGCCATTGAATTCCACTGGAGTGTAATAAATTATTTTTATCAAAATCACCATTCCAGGCATTACCAGTTTGATAAACAAAGCCCAAAACACTGTTTTGTAAAATAAACCATCCTAATTGAATATGCTTTTGAGTAAATAATGGTATCCGCAATGAAATATCAGAAATTAACTGCCTCGTTCCTTCAATGCTGTAAAAAGGATAACCCTTCATGCCAATCATTCCACCGCCGAAGAAATTGAAAAAAGGATCCACATTATCATTTGATAGCCAGCTAATTTGTGTTCCCAGCGATACCGTCCAACGATTCGTATACGGAATTGAAATATGGTAGGATCCATCCATATTAATGCGCCATGTATTGTTATCAGCAAAATCTGCGACCAATGTTCCTGCATCAGAAAGATTCAAACCGGTTATAAATTCGTTTTTTTCATACATTGCTGATAAATTTACTGTATACCCTTTTGCAGGATTAATATTGCTGTCAGCCAGTTTTTTAACATTGTTAAACTGCCATCTTATACCATTAACCCATCCTTTGTAATAATCATAAGCCGCACCGGCCATGAGATTTTCCTGTTGAATTGTTTCCTTTACAAAAGCTCTGTAAACCTGCCAAGTAGAAACCAATTCCATTTGTGTAATTCCGAATAAGGGAAATCGTAAACCGGCATTGAATTGTGTTAAGCGGAATTTCAAATTATCATCCAACTCATAAGATGAATAAAAATTGGTTTGCTGAATGTTGCGTGTTAAATAAAAGACTTCCGCAAAAAGTGTTGGGTAAAATCGTTTGAATTCGAATATGAAAAACAAATCAACATCTTTTACTTTATTTACAGTTGCGCCGCCAAATACATTCAATCTTTCTAACACTTCTGATGAATAAAAATAAAAACCGGGTTTGACAGTTTCATAATCAAACATCAGCCTTGGTAAAACAAACATAGTTGTAAAATCGTCAGTATACGTTTTGGAATCTGTATTATCACGCTTAACGATAGGATCTGAATGTCTAGAATTTCTCATGAAATAATTCGGACTATAACCCACATTATCATTTTCGACAATTTGAGAATCGGATAATAGAGCAATTTTATATTGTCCGTTTTCATATAAAGAATACACAATATCACCGTTAACATTTACATCTGGCATAAAAGCGCCGCCGGATACATTAGTGACATAGTGTTCATCATCTATACGCAGATTATAGATTCCGGACCTGTCATCAGAATAGATCAATTCACCATTAGAATAATTAATATCACGTTCATCCCAGAGTTCATTTGCAAATAACACTCCTGTTGATGAATCCATAAATGAGTAAAAATAAATATCACGATAATGATGCTGCGTTCTATTGTATAACAATCGATGATTTTCAAGATCATAACTCAATCCACGTAAAATTGAATGATTATCGTAGTCTGTTAATTTCGTTATCTTTTCAGTTTTCAAATTCAAATGGTAAATATTCTGACTGCCATCATGAGATGACAAAAATGCCAGTGAACTGTCACTGGAAATAAAAACAGGATTATATGCCCGTTGATGCCTGGTAATACGTTTTTCTTTCTTCTTTTCCAGGTCATACACATAAATATCAAAATATTTTGATCCATGCCTATTTGGAATTGTTGGTTTTTTGGTATAATAAATATATTTGCCGGATGAATGCCATGATGGTGCGAACAATGCTCCGCCATCTAACTTTTTGCTTTTCTGCTTCTCTAAATCGTATAAAAATAAATCCGTCTGCCCGAAGTAATCATTTTCCTTATTTGAAATATAAGCGATCTTCTTTCCACCCGGTGACCATTTAGGATGAAGATTGGCAGTGCCCTTTTTAACCAAAATTTCACCTTTAACCTCATTCAATCTTATGGATTGGGTTGATTTATTATATTGATTATCAATCGATTCTTTGAAGTCATCAAATAACTGAACACCGCTTACCCCTGTTACTTGCTCAATCGCTTTATTGATTGAAAATTGAAGTGGATTTGATAATTCTACCATGATCTGTTTCAATGCATCTGCACCATAATTTTCAGCAATAAATCTGCAAAGTGCAAAACCAGCATTATATGTCGATTCATTGCCGATGCCCTTTTTCCCAAATGTATTCATTTCAGTAAATGAGAGCAGATTATCATACAATATTCTGTCACGGAGAATCATATCGCGATGGGAATCCCAATGATCCCAATTTGCTCCCGCAAACATATATTGGGCGGAACCTTCAGCCAGCCACGGCGGAACAGTAGTCCCCGGTAACGGATAGCTCACCAATTTTTGCGGAAAACCATAGAGCACATCCTGCCGTTTCTCGTCCTCATAATCCATCCATTGAAAATACGCGCCGGGGAATTTTATTCCCGCTTTCATAGCTTTTTGCAGCGATACGATGTGCACAAATTCATGGGTGATCACATTCTGAAGCCAGCGATGACTGCCCCGCAATTCAAAGTCCAATGGTGATGCCCAGATAATGATCTTATTATCGTAATAATACGCAGCTCCATTGGAAATATCATCTGTGTCAGTAAAAATTATATCGGTTTTGGTCGGCGGTTCGTAATCATATAAACCGGTCACATGGGAAAAAATCTGTTCTGCAACGTAGGCACCTTCACGTGCTGTACTTTCTGTGCCATCATAAAAGTGGATTTGGAAATGGTCTGTATCAAACGTCTGCCAATCAATTTCTGGATGGTTGTATCGAAATTGACCAAAAAGCGTGGCCGACAGAACGGTCATTGAGCAAATGAATTTTATGCATTGCATAAACTATTTGATAACGCCGATCTTCAAAATCTCTGACTCACTTTTTGTACCGCTTGTGGCCGTAATATTTGCAAAGTATACACCTGACTCTACATCATCGATATTCCACAATTGCTCAAGAATGGAACCTTGGATCAATTTATCCATTGTAATCTTTTTTATAAAATAACCTGCAAAATCATAGATTATGATTTCCACTTTTTCTGCTGACTCAACTGCAATGCGTAATTTAACGCTCCCATCATAAACCGGGTTTGGATAGGCATAGGTTTTATCTTTGTCCATCAATGCAGATTCGGGAATTCGTTTGGGAATATTCAAATGCAGTGTCCGAGTATTTCCAAAATCGTGGTGGGTGGAAGTCCATTCATTGCCATAGTTCTCACTTATCTCATCAAACACCCAAATAGCCGATTTGGTCACGATGGCATTTCTACCTGCATATTCTCCCAAACAGATCAATGAACCATAGTCAGTTAATCGGTATTCCACATCACCTTGCCAATTGATGATCACGATCTCATTTTCAAGATTTTCAACAACAATTTCAGGATGATCGTCACCGTACATATTCTTGATCAAAGCAGTTTTACTATTTAAAATAGAATCAACAGGAAATCCGGAAGCTGAAACTTCATTTAAGTGTTTTACTTCAAGTTTACCAACAAATGTGGGAATATCCGGATATTGGTCACTCACAAATAAATATTCAGGTTTTCCATCCAAGTCAATATCTGCCAATGAAAGAGATGAAATGTTAGAAACATTATCGACAGTTCCATCAATATTTTTAACGTTTGCAGAATAAAAGAAATCATCTGAAATATGTTTATACACATGATCACCAGTAGAATCATTCACAAACACTGCAATTGCAAAATCCAGAGTATCATAAAACACCTGTTCCATATCATTCTGATTTGAACTCCACTCAAAATAATTCATATATGTAACTGAGCTGTCTTTTTCAAAGACGATCAAGCGATCTGTTCCATCAAAACTTCCTACTGACAAATCATAGATCTCATTTGTGGTGGAATAAAAATACAGTTTGTTTGAAAAGTCACCTTCTTCAGCTACCCAGAGACTATCTTTCCCACCAATGATGTCCATTACTCCGTCTCCATCCAGATCATAAATCAAGCCAATATGCAGTGAAGTATCGGGAAAGCCATATGCCAGCATGGCGTTCGTGACAGAGAATGACATGGTATCATTGGGCAGTCCCATATTGCTAATGCTCAAATACGTGGTGGCGCCGTCATTACTTTTCGTATTTGGATACGTAAATGGACCAAATTCTAGTGGTTCATTATCATTCTCATATAATGCTTCATATTCAGGATTCCCTTGGAACCACATATCGCCAAAATAGCCGCCTGTGGGGTCCGTAAAGAGAAATATATTGGGATAGCCGATATCCTGTGCTCCATCGGCTTCTTCCAAGTCTACACCGCGATTTTCACGGTCTCCATTTACAGAATAAGATATTAAACCTGAATTAATACGATTTTCGTCAATATGCCAGATCAAAAGCCCAGAAGCAGGTAAACCAAGATCATAGTCGGGAATAGAAGTGACGACACCATTTTCATCCTTTTCAATTTCGACAGTATCAAACAATACCTCCACAAATGGTGGATAACGTTGTTCATTTCCACTTTGTTCGTACATAAGATACCGAGATGAGTCGATGGATACACTGTCCCGAAACCAGTTGGTTCGATTCTCGATTAAAAAATATTCGTCTGAATTGATATCCACTTTGATAAGATTATCTTCTGATCGACTGGCTAATTGTACATTTGTCCCAGGTTTGACAACTTTCGGTTCTTCCCAACCGGCATACACTCTTGTCCATGCATCAGGCGTAGATGGTATTAAACCTCGTCCATTATTAGATCCTTGGTCCATGAGTCCGAAAATACCAATTCCACTTTCACCGGATTCCGTATCCCATAAGGGTGGTAATCCCACGGCAAAACCCATCATAAGAGCAAAAGTTCCGGTTAGACCAAATTGATATTCGCAAGGAGTTGATGAAGTGGAAAACATAGATTCAGCAATGTCATAGAAAAGATGATTTTGCGTCTCCGGTAAAATAATTCCGTGTTCCACTGTCGAATTACCAATGGTAATGGGGCCATTATTGTATGTTTGCAGCATTTCAGCATCAACATACGTTGAAGGAATATCCTCGGGAGTTGGATCTAAAAATGGGAGCGAAAAATCCTGACCTATTCCGGCATGGATAATTATGACAATTTCAGCACTTGTTATTTCTATTCCATCTGTAAAATATGCCAATTCAACAGCTTCTTTAAATAATTCAGTAAGTCTTTGCTCATGAAGATCATCTTCTGCATAAGGATGGTAATTATCCATTGTATTTGAAAGGATATAACTAGACTGATCTTCATCAGGGTATACTCGTGAGTTACCAAGATCTATACCAAATTTTCCATATGATACAGCTCTGAAATAATTATCCACCGCCATTAATTGTGATTCAAAATAAAATTTGTCATGCGGCAATGGATCGATCGTGTATTCATTGCACATATCCAATCCAGTTAAATACAGAAAATCGCCATTTCCCGTTGTTCCATCAAGGTCATCATTCTGAAAGGAAACTCGTATAATTTTTACAGTAATATCTCCAATTATATCTGCAGATAGAGGATAATACATTATCAATACCATGAATAGTGATAATAGGCTTTTCATATTAGAATTTTTGTTAAATAGAAAATATGGAATGTTAGAATTCCATATTCAAAGAAAAACGCATGGTGTTTGCAAGTGGATGGTCTGGTTCACCAGAGGTATAACCAAAATCAAAGCCGTAGTTTGCAAAGCGTAAACCAACGCCAAAAGTAGGATTCATGATCTTTCCAGTTTTGTCATAATAATATCCCGCTCGCAGAGCAAAATATTTGCCATACCAGTATTCCATTCCGAAGTTATGGACAAGCTTATCGAGCTCATTTTGAATCGTGCGTCTTTTGGCACTGCCTATTTCTTTTTGACCATATTCGTTATAAGCGCCCCAACCAGCATCTCCTGGCTCGCCCTCAGTAACAATCATTTCACCCTCATCGGTGTCGATCTCACCGTTGCCATTGAGGTCTTCCCAATCATAACCACCAATAATATGATCATACTCATCACTGGATGTTTTGGTCATATCTAGGTCTCCACCGATAAGCCAATCGTCTACCCAAGATGTAAAGATACCAATATAGATCGGATCTGAATGGGCTGTCTCATGTTGACCATCGCTGTTGTATTCAGCATTCTTATCAGACTGATGGCCATTCTCGTCATATCCACCAACATATCCATCACCATCCCAGTCCATATCCGGATAAGCAGCAACGAGTAATTTGTCCACATCATAGACTATATTAAGTTTGTTGAACTCTGAATTGATGATAGCGTAATTCAAACCAAGAGTAAAATTGGTTGGCTGTGGGTCAGCTTGAGCAGGATCAATGAATGACACCTTTGGTCCAATATTTGTTACTGTTAACCCAATAGTAAGATCAGGGGTCAGGAATTCTTTTCTTAAATATCCTATGTCAAATCCAAAATCTGTAGACGTTCCTTTACCCTTTTCTCCTCCAGCGCCAAATTCAGTAAGATGCTGATAAGATACCTTGGCATTGATTCCCAAAGATGATTTTGGAGTTAGCAATGAACTATATGACAATGTGAAAGCCATCATATAACTGGTAAATGTACCTAAATAATCATCGGGAGATTCACCCATGCGAATCTGCTCACCAAGGTTTAAGTATATAAGATGACCTCCAAGTGTTCCCAAATAAGGAAAATGTTTTCTATAAGCAAAAAACTCATAATACATGTCATCGGCTAAGTTTGGCAGCCAATTAACATGCATTAGGGCCATTTCTGATCCTTTAAGAAAAGCCAAACCAGCCGGATTCCAGAAGCTGGCGTAAGCATCATTCGCAACGGCAACTTGAGCTTCGCCCATTCCGCCGGCACGGGCGCCAGGAGAAATGAGTAAAAAGATGGCACCAGCCTCACTTTGGCCATATAAGGGGCGTGAAAGTGTTAAAAAGGCCATGGTCGCGACCATGATCAATCGTTTCATTGGTATGTTCTCCTATTATTGACGGGCAAGCCCGTCACGTTATTCACTTATATAATAATAACGATTTTACTTCGATTTAGCTCCTTTTTAACGCCGGCAAATCTATCCCGTGCATTCGTCTATAGTCAAGAAATGAATAATACATGTGATTGTTCCCACTTTCAGTTCAATAAACCGAGAGAAATAACAGGTACATAGGTAATCAAGAGAACCACAATAAATCGTACAACAAAAAAGGGTAATGTTGCCTTATAAATTGTCGGCATATCTTTATTAAAGCGATACGCCGATAAAAAGAGATTAATGCCGACTGGAGGAGTTACAAAGCCCAACTCCAGGTTCGCTATGAAAATAACTGCTAAATGAACTGGATCTATGCCAAAATGAAGCCCTAAGGGCATAATGAGTGGAACAATAACAATAATGGCTGAGAAAATGTCCATCAAACAGCCCACTAACAAAAGCAGGATATTCAGCATAAACAAAAATACAAATTTTGAGGATATAGTAGTTTCAACCCAATTGAGAAATAGACTGGGTATCTGCGCATCAACCATATAACTCGTCAGTCCCATGGCGACACCAAGTATAATTAACACTCCGCCAATCAATGTTGCACAATCCAAAACGATACGCGGAAACTCACTTATTTTTAGATCTTTATAAATAAAGACTTCGACCGCAAACGTATAAAACACCATTAAGGCTGCTGTTTCAACCAATGTTGTATAGCCGCCAAAAATGCCCAGTAAAACTAAAAATGGGATTATTATTTCCCATTTAGCTGCCCATAAAGCTGCACCTATATTTATCTTATTTTCTGACTCTGTTACATGGTTTTTTCCTTTTCCCTGGAAAACTGACCATCCAGCAACTGCCAGAACAAGTAATATTCCAGGAATAAACCCAGCTATAAAAATATCTTTAACGGATACTCCAGCTGTCACTCCAAAAAGAATTGCCGGTAAACTGGGTGGAAATAATAAACCCAAAGAACCAGCAACAGTGATCAATCCTAATGAAAATAATTCGTTATACCCTTCTTTTCTCAATAACGGATAGAGCAAACCACCTAATGCTAAAATTGTTACTCCTGAACCGCCAGTTAATGCAGTGAAAAATCCACAGAGAAAAACAATTACAATCGGCGTACCGCCGGGAATCCAGCCAAATAAAACCCTGAAAACCTTGAACATTCTTTGTGAAGCACCGCTTTCAGCTAAAATATATCCTGCCAAAGTGAATAACGGAATGGTAGGTAATGAAGGTGAAACAACAATGCGATAGGCTTCTGCAGGAATGGCTGCAACAGGTATATACTCACTCCAAAATAGTAATCCGGCAATTCCTCCTAAACCCACAAAGATTGGCGCACCATAATAAAGTGAGAAAAGAATCGCGGCACAACCAATAAAGAGGATTATACTATTTTCATTAAAAGCATCAGAAAAAGCAATAAACGTCCACATGAATGCCATCATCAGCATGGAACTGCGCAGCATACGATTACTAAAACTGCTGTAAAAAATTTGGATCGCCATCAATGTGAATCCGACAGGCATAATTCCTTGCGCAAACCAGCGCGGAATATTTGGCGCTATGTTGAAAGGATATTGAAATTCGACTAGAATCAAATTCCAGCTGCCCCACATCAAAGAAATGACAACAATAAACGAAATATTTTTTGCTATCCAGCGGCCAAAATGAAAATCCTCATCTGCTTGAAATAACGGTTTTGTTGTTAGAGCCAATAATCTATTTTGGCGTGTTGCAAGCACAGCCCCTACAAAACCTATCCATAAGGTCATATGCTGTACCAATACCGGTGAAGCTGGTACACCTGCACCACCAAAAAATCGCGATAATGTTTCGAAAGCAGGTAAGAATGCTAAAAGGAAGAAAACAGCTAATGCAAGTATATCCTCGCCCCATTGGAGACGCTGGGTAATATTATTTTTCTGGTTAGTCATTATTCAGATGTTTGTTGCAATGCATCCAATGAATCTTTTTCGGCCATGTATTCTATGACCTTATCAAAAATTTCTTCAGAAACATAAGTTCCACGCAATTCAGGATACCAAGACTTAATGTAGTTTTTCCAGTGTGCTTTTTCCTCTGGCGTTGGCCGATAAATTTTCAGTCCATATTTCTGCATTACTTTAATCGCTTCATCATCCTGATGGCGGGTACTTTGCTGGTGCATTAATCCTATATCTTGAGCAATTTCCATCATCTTTGATTGATGATCGGATGATATTTTATCCCAGATGCGCTTATCTATAATTACGCCAGCAGTTAATACTCCCCAATTTATATCCAGCATATAATTCACACTGCTAAACCATTGTTGTGACAGGGCATACAGTGGTGGTGTGGCTATGGCATCTATCAAACCAGTCTGCAGACCGCTCAATACATCAATTGACGCCAATGGTACAGCTTGAAATCCTGCCTGCTCCCACATTTCCTGAAAATGATAATCACCTGCCCAGGTAAATATTTTCATGGTTTTAAGATCATCTATATACACAATAGGTTTCGCTGTAAACCATTTTGCCCAGCCAACATCAGCCCACAGGAGAACTTCGAAACCATTTTCTCGCATACCAACTGCTAATTGCTCTGACATTCGTTGACGTAGCCAATCCACATCATCATAATCATCAAAAACCATGGGTAAAACAAAACCATTGACTTCAGGATTTATTTCAGATAATCCTTCAGTGGAAACTGCCGCTGCGTGAATTTGTCCGATTCGTATTTTTCGAATCATATCCCGTTCATCACCAACAACACCGCCAGGATATATGCGCAATACGATTTGTCCGTTGGTTGCTTCTTTCCAGCGCTGTCCCATTTCCACAAGCATTCCATGCCAAGCTGTGCCTTCAGGAACCAGTGTCGCCATTTTTATGATGGTTTTTTTAGCACTGGCTTCACCGATTAAAAGAAGACAAAACAGTA
>Ga0257109_1000835_pt1 | contig 10508 bp, 6 predicted proteins | sample LP_taG_8_FD_191566 | JGI IMG/M metagenome (GOLD analysis project Ga0257109, IMG submission 191566) | Marine microbial communities from Northeast Subartic Pacific Ocean, Canada - LP_J_2011_P26_2000m | ecosystem: Environmental > Aquatic > Marine > Oceanic | place: Canada: Northeast Subartic Pacific... | reverse complement strand
TAGCAGAGGTAATAATTCTTAATCTCTTACAGCCACTCTCCTCTTTTTCAGAATATAATATTCTCTGAACGTTCCTTTACATTTTCGGAAAAAAGTAATAATCTCGGAATGTTCGGGCCAAACATAAGATACATTCCCCTCTCTAAGCAGTCTAATCGTACAAATCACAGTTAATTGAAGGCTATTCACCAATTGTTTTGCCGAATCTTCCGTGATACGTAGCGTAAGCGGAGTTAAATCGATCTGCATTGCACCTAATTGCCAATCAGAGTAACATTTAAGGCTAATAAACCAATATTGCCTTAAAGGGCGTTTTAAGCACTTTTTTCAAATTAGCATAAGCTAAACTGATTACACTAAAATAAAATGACGTTTAAAAATGTTTGAATGGTTCGAATCAAGACTGAATCCTTATCCTCCGGAAAAACCTGGTACGCCTCCAAATGGTATTTTAGCTTTCTGCTGGCATTATAGCGGTTCCGCATGGCCATGGTTGGCACTTATGTCTTTACTCACTGCTTCCATTTCCATAAGTGAAGTCTACCTCTTCGGTTTTCTGGGCAATATTATTGACTGGTTAGTGGTAAGTGATCGTGTGGGTTTCATTGAACGTGAAGGAGATAGACTTTTCTGGATGGGAAGCTTCATTATTGTGGGTCTGCCATGCATTGTACTGTTTCAATCTCTTATAATCCATCAGACTCTTCTAGGAAACTTCCCAATGATCGCCCGCTGGCAGATGCATCGATATCTTCTTTTTCAGAGCATGAGTTTCTTTACAAATGAGTTTGCTGGAAGAGTGGCTACCAAGGTGATGCAGACATCATTGGCCATTCGAGAAAGTGTGATGAAAATGCTTGATGTCTTCGTATACGTCACTGTCTATTTCCTGTCCATGATGGTTCTAATTGCAAATTCAGAATTGCGTATGATACTTCCTCTTCTCTTGTGGATGTTAGTCTACGTTTCTTTGATAATTTTCTTTGTTCCAAAACTGAAAGTTATATCCATGGAACAGGCTGATTCACGATCTTTAATGACAGGACGAGTGGTAGATAGTTACACCAACATTTCCACTGTAAAACTGTTTTCCCATGCACTTAGAGAAGAAATTTATGCCAAAGAAGGAATGGATTCTTTTCTAGGAACAGTTCATAGACAGATGCGCCTTGTAACATTATTCCATTTTTTTGTTTACTTCAATAATGTTTTACTAGTATTTGGTATATCTGGACTTGCAATCTGGCTTTGGATTTATTCTTCTGTTTCAGTTGGTTCGATTGCCGTAGCAATTGCGATGTGTTTACGAATTAATGGCATGTCTCAATGGATTATGTGGGAAGTTTCAAGTTTGTTTGAAAATATAGGTGTTGTGCAAGATGGCATGAAAATGATGGCCAAACCACAAGAAGTGGTTAACCTCTCTGACGCTAGAGAAATTATAGTTGAAGAGGGTCGAGTAGAGTTTGAAAACATCAGTTTCCATTACGGTCGTACTGATGGAATTATAGACAACTTTACCTTGAGTATTGTTGGTGGTGAAAAAGTTGGAATAGTCGGACGATCTGGCTCTGGCAAGAGTACACTCCTGAATTTGATACTACGTTTTTATGACCTAGAATCTGGCCGAATCCTCATTGACGGACAGGACATCTCAAGAGTCCTTCAGGAAAGTTTGCGATCTAACATTGGTGTTGTAACCCAGGATACCTCATTGCTCCACCGATCAATTTACGACAATATCGCATATTCTTCTCCTGAGACGAGTAAAGAAAAGGTGTTTGAGGCAGCTAAAAAAGCCAATGCTTGGGAATTCATTCTGGAACAGGAAGATTCTCAAGGGCGCCGTGGTATGGAGGCACATGTAGGTGAACGTGGCGTTAACCTTTCAGGAGGCCAACGTCAGCGCATTGCTATTGCAAGAATGTTCCTTAAGGATGCCCCTATCCTAATTCTTGATGAAGCCACATCAGCTCTGGATTCAGAAATAGAAGCCGTGATTCAGGAAAATTTGTTCAAACTGATGGAAGGAAAAACAGTGATTGCAATTGCCCACCGACTTTCCACTATTGCACAGTTGGATCGTCTTGTAGTTATCGAAAAAGGGAATGTGGTTGAATCTGGAACTCATGAAAAATTGGTCAATAATTCCCTGATCTATTCCGACCTTTGGAAGCGACAATCTGGAGGGTTTCTAGCACCGGAAGAATATGAAAAACTGCATTCCAATTCAATAAATACACTTTAAGTGTATTCATCAATTAAAGAGTAAAATAAAGAGTAAAAACATTCAACTACCCACATAATCCAAAGTGAGCGGCTCATTGTATCAAATACCAAAATATACTTAAAACGCTACCTCATCTTGCTTTGCAACTACTGATACTGACTGAGCAGAGGCCTGGCCTTAAAGAATCGATGAAGGGGGGTGGGGTCGACAATGAGACTAAAAATGAATATGAGAATTATGTGTAAAAATTTGTCCATTTCTTAAAACTAATGATATTTAGATTAATTCGTTATTATGTGAATAACTGATTGATATAGGCAGTATCTATTCCAGATCCTGACTTAAAATTACTAAGATTAGGAAACAAGTTTGTCATATCAGCATCAGGAACATCGAACCAACTGCATAGCGTAGCGTTCATCTGATCCACACACAATTTTGGAATAAAACGCCCTTTATTCGTTGCATCATCGTCTCCACCCATCGTAAAATCCGGAAGAGATCCATAAAATTCCCCGCCATTGAATCTTGCAGCATTGCTCATCACCATGTTAATCGTACTCCACGCATGATCGGTACCATCCCCATTATTACTGATTGTCCGCCCAAAGTCTGAGAGTGTAAAAGTGGCAACCTTTTGATCTACCCCAAGTTCTTCAAGTGCATTTTGGAATTTCCACAACGCCAGACTCAATTCTCTAAGTAAAATAGGGTGATCTTGATCTTGATTACCATGGGTATCGAAGCCTCCAAAATGAACGTAGAAAATCTGCCGATTCAGATTCATTCTGTCTGCTGAAGAGCCCATGTAAATCAATTGTGCAACCGCCTCCAATTGTTCGATTAAATCTCCGCCAAGTTCTTCTTCCATTCCAGTAGTCGATTCATTAGGTTTTGCAAATAAATCCTCATCATAAGACCCTTTGGTGGTAAAAGCTTTTTTTTCATTATCATCCTTCCAATATTGATTAAGAAGGATGTTCAGATCAAGAGACCTGCTAAGCATATTGTTGTAGACATTGAAAAAAGGATCTGAATTTTGGTTCAGGGCATTCAACTTCTTAAAGGCCTCAATACGGCTTTTCCCAACAACCGACTCGTTGTCACTTAAATAACCATATATGGCTGCCGTTCCAGGACGAAAAAGAACTGGTTGACTTTGACTGCCAACCATCATTCGAACCTGACCTCGGAAGGAGACATTGAGGCCCATCACATTTCCTCCATGCAACCCGGACCATTGATCAGCCAGACGACCTGCCCAACCAGAATGATTGATATTATCAGCCTTTCCGGTAAACAATTCTCTCTTCTGATGATTGTGGGCAAAAAGAAAATGTGGCTTGGCTTTGTTCGCGTCTTTATAATCATTTACATCTGATAGAGGTTCCACTAGGGTCCCAATATTGCCCACCAAAGAAGCCTTTTTGTTTTTAAGCAACCACGCCAGCTCAGGCATGAGAGAGTTGATTCCGACTTGATTGACACCTGATACGCTATAGTAACCTTTTTTATACGCTTTAATGTCATCTCCCTGGTCGTAGTATGGATTGCCATTTCCATTTGTTAGTGTTGATGGCAAAGAAATACTTGAATTGCTGATTGCAAGGTCCCCTCTTCCCTCTTGATATTTTCCATAACCGCTATTCCCCGAAGAAGCTTTTGGAATAAATGTATTCCAGGCGTCATTTCCGCCATCGAGTAAAATGCAAACGAGCGCCTTATAATCATTGAAGGCTGGTGCGGATGCATGAATATTTTTTGCCGGGAACCCCAGCATTCCCAAAGTTCCTGCACCTAGAATATTTTTAATAAAGTTTCTTCTTTTCATTATCACTCTTATTTTTGAATCATAAAAGAACTTGACGTTACAATGAGCATGATCGCATCTCTGATAATGGCCAATGCTTCACGTTTATTATTTTGGTTGCCAAATTTTACATCTAATAAATGTGTTTTAATGACATCAAAATAACTTGATGGCAAATTCCCTCCCGTGAGCTTTAAGTCAAAATGGTTTAATAATGCATCTATTGCATCTCCTTTTTTAGGGTTATTATTGTCTGCAAGCCCTGCAAAATCTCCATTTTTATCTCCATCAAGTGCCTGTTCAAAAACATCTAGATCTTCATCCACGTTGATGTAAAAATTATTCTGAGTATGTTTCCTCGATTTGCCAAATCCGGCTATTGTATCACCTTTATCTATAATTCTGTTTTTCTCTTGAATCCATAGGGAATTCGTCACGAGGTTGTTAAATTTGATCAGGATCGTATCACTTTGTATTTGAAGCTCAGGAGCAACCATAGAATTATTATTAAAGTGGCTGTCTGCCGGAACAAAATCGGGAGAGAAGAAGTTGAAGACGCTATCTGAACGCAACGGTGCTTGTCCTATAATAGTTTCCAGCCAAGGGAAATTATATACATTGTTCATACTTGCATCAGATCGGCTTTTCCATCCGTCGAGTGGTTTTACATCGAATGCCCTTAAAAATTGGGTCCATGCAAGCAAAGGTTCTTTTACTTTTCCATAATTTTTGTTGGTTTGGTACTCGTCTCCTCGAGCCTCGTTATCCGTTAAAACTGCCCTAACGACAACCTTCAAATCCCCTCGAACTCCAACGCCGTTATCGTTGAACTTTTTCGCCACACGCTCTATGTATCCTGGAGAAGGATTGGATGTCACCAAACGCATAATCAGATGACGGGCAAAATGGGAAGCAACATTTTTATTTTCGAAAATGATATCTAACGATTTTTTTAGATCTAATGGATTCAAACCATTATCCGTCTCGGAGGCGATCGATTGGCCAAGAAAGGTCTTGTTGTCGAAATCGTGATAGATATTGGTAAACTCCATTGGCGTGGACCATTCTTCACCATCACCTCGATGAGTTTTACCATATCTTGAATTTCCGGTCAGATCATATCCGGTCAAGACCCTGGCGAATTGTTCTACATCTTCCTGCGTGTATGCCTCCTGAGATTTATTATCAACCATTTTGGCAGAGCCATTATCATGCATCTGCCAAAGTCCAATGGAAAAAAGCTGCATCGCTTCTCTTGCATAATTTTCATCCGGATGGGTCTTAGAAGATTCCAAATATTTTTTGTTCCCCTGGTGGGAAAGAAAAATTCCCATTGCAGGACTCATAGTGACCTCTTGAAGAATATCCCGAAAATTCCCGAAAGCGTTTTTTGCTAAAATATCATCGTAATAAGCTAAAGAATCTCCCCTGAAACGGGTTCTTTGCTTTCTCCCAGACACCACAAACAACTCACTCAAAGCAAAAGCAACCCTATAACGGAGCTGGTCTGGAGCATGAAGTGCCTTTTCAAACCAGGCTGCCATTTGATAGTCACTTGTTCTTCCATGAAAATTGTTATTGAAGCTTGTATTGTCACTATAAACGCTGGGTTCAGCCATTTTTGCTATTAACTTATAACACTCTAAATTCGTCGTGAGATTATTGTTGGACTGATCATAAACTGAACTTGAATTCAATTGTTCCTCGATCCAGGCTGTCTCCCCAATAGACTTAACACGAGCTATTTCAGAAGCTGTTGGTCCAAAAGTAGCCTGTGTCAACAGCCTGAATGCCACTAAACTATTGTTATCCCAGGAATAATTTCCTGATGAAGATGAAGTATTAAAACAACTTGATGACAGTCTTTCATCTTCATCATCTAAACTTTCCGGTTCTGAACTCTTATCTGAACTCTTACAAGCTACTACAGATAAAAAGGAAAAAGTAATCACAAAAATTACAACAGCTTTTTTAATAAATATATTCAACTTCTGATGATATTTAATATTTGATTTCATGATGTTTGTAAATCACAGCTTTAGATCTATTTTCAAGTGTGGAGAATTAAATATAACACTAAAGGGATTGATTGTAAATCAAATGCGATTTCGCTAACCGAATTTTAGGGGGAAATACAACTTACCAGATACCGCTAGCTAAGGTCAGCCTGCTAATGAACGAATCTTGGTACGCCATCCATTCAAAGAATTTATTGCTTTAGATGATAGACTTGAATGTTGTAATATAAAATATTTAAGTATAATGATCAATGGGGGTGGCCCACAAAACGGGCATCAAGCTTTATATATATCATCCCATCAACCTACACGGGGGAGAATTTCGGTAAGTGGATATGTTGTGGCATCATAAAATAATACAACTAGGAATCACCCTATTTTTTTTGATGATCTTCTATACCAGTAGTGCTTCGCTGGTATTTGCGGATGCCATTGGTGCTTCTATGACTATATTGAGCATTCACACCAAACCTGGCACGCTCGCCTTAAGAGAGCAATATCCTCGCAGAATAGATGCAGAAGGCAATTTTGTAATCACCCCTGGCGTTGAAGGCTACTACCAACGACAGTTGCCGTCTCGCCCTTGGAAGACGAACGCTATGCGTTTTGCTCTGGGAGTAGGGTATGATTGCGCTGATCTGAAATCGGGATATGTCCATTTGGGAGGAAGATGGGTCTTCCCTTGGACGGAACATATCAAACTTGATATCGGTCTAGGACCTTCTCTTTTTTTCAGAGAATCGTGGACAAAACGATTTGAAGATCTCGTTTCCGATGAGGAAGGATTCTGGATTGAATCTGATAGCTTCCTTCCAGGATACCAACATAAATGGTTGATTGGAGGGAATGTGGAATTACTATATGAATTCACTCCCAATTTGCATGCTTTTTGGGGGGTAGTGCCTGCTGTCGTTATTGTCTTTGTTAATTCCTTAGGAGTGCGATATTCATTCTAGTGGATATGAATTTCACCGATGTACGGCCTTGTCAGTTAAAGCTTTCTAGGGTTTTTTGTTTGCAGTGACTGGTACAGGCTTGTTTAGGATCTTATAACACTGGTATCCTGTATTTCTTAATCATGGGGTGGGGGGTAATCGAAGGTTTAACTTCTTTTAGAATGTTACCAACCAGAGGCTCCGTTAAAAGAATCAAAGAAGGGGGGTGGGGCCTCAAAACGGGCATCAAGCTTTATATATATCATCCCATCAAACTACACGGGGGAGATTTTCGGTTTTATAAACTTTGAATAACTAAATGCAATAGGAATTATGGCTAAGACAGACTTAACCAATCAGAGACAGGTGTTCGTTGAAGAGTACGTAAGATCAGGCGATCACTTGGAAGCAGCAAAGAAGGCTGGATATAAAGACACGCATACGTTGCGGAATCAGGCTTGTAAGCTGCGTAGAGAGTGTGCAGATGAAATAACAGATGAGTTACACCGTAACTTTGCTGAAATAGCACCTAGGGCATTGAATATACTATCTGACCTTGCAGAGAATGCTGAGAGTGAGAGTGTACGTCTAGGCGCAACTCGCGATCTTTTGGATAGAGCTGGGTTTAGGCCAGTTGATAGACATGAAATAGTCAAAGAGAAATCTGTGGAGGAACTCAATGCTCAACTTGTGAGTCTTGTAGGAGAGAATGGGGCAGAGATGCTCATAAGTGCTTTCAGAAGCAGGAAAAGCATTTCAGGCCCTGAGCTGGCTGGGTAGTTAGTTAATTGGAAAATATTTTCAATGGGATAAAGTTATAGAATTTATTAGAAAAAAACTTAATTAGCCAGTTTCCGAAAGAGTACGATATGCCCCAGCCACGCGCAAAAGACCAAAATTGCGGGGAGCCAGATGAAGGGGAAGTGTGTCACCCAGGTATTGGCAGGCTCTCCCATGATCTGGCGAAACGGGATGGGGGCAGCCAGCACAGCCGTAACCACAGTCACCATTAACACAAGTGCCATCGAGACATTCCATATCTGAAGCACCCGATGGTCTAGACGTTTAGCAAAGGGAGCCAGAAGGACTGCTGTCACTCCCGCCACAAGATCCCAGTTGGTACCGCTCCAGGTCATGGTGGGATGCGCAATGCCTTCTTGTACGGCTATATGAATCAGTATTTCAACCACAATACGAAACCCCTGGAAACCCACGAGAAATGACAGTGGCAGCTCGGCCAGTTTGGCCGTCCATGGTTGTCTTGAAGACCATGCCAAGTAGCCTACCATACTCAAGAGAATCAAAAGCATCGGTGGGGGAGCCCAAGTGTCTAGCATGCCTGTTGAGGCGAGTCCAGCGGTGAGTCCCAGCCATGCGACCAAGAGTGCAGCTGCTTTCGGGAGAGCTTTCGTGCCAGAGGTTCGCACAATGCAGTAAAGCAGTCCTACTGCCATTGTGAGTTGAATGGTCAAAAAACCGTAGACTAAAAGTCCAGATGGTTCTGGAAGTTGTGGGCTCATGGGGCTTTATTGCATAAATTCTTCTTAAAACATGATGCAAAGATGCTAATAAGTACTTTCAGAAGTAGGAGAAGCATATCAGGCCCTGAGTTGACTAAATGAATGCCAATAACCCCGAGTATATAAAATACAAATCTCCATCAATGCCAGCAAATAACATACGATACAGAATTTAATATTACAATCCCCTACCTACTTTTACCAGTCATTACCCACCAGATATTTTAGATAGTATTAGTCGTAAATCAAATAGATTGAGACTGAAGATTGTTACAAAGGTTAACGGAAAGGACGTTCTGTGGGGTGTCTGACTGTGAAGAATTAGTTGGGGTTACTCGCAGGAGATGATGTGGCTGTCTTTGCGAGAAGGATTAGTGTTTGATGAGGTTTTATTGTAAGACTCCACTTGAATTGTACTGTTAGAGGACGATGTCATTACCATAACCCCCCAAGTGGGTTTTCCCGTCAAGTCCTCCACTTGTGCCTCCCGCGTCACATAAATATTATTTCCTTCTCTTTGATTTTGCGACAGTAATTCCTTTCCATCTATATGCAATTTGGGGCGAATCTAAGTGTTGAGGGACGTCTCGAGAAAATTTTGGTGTCATGGCAAATAAGATTTTTCAATGATTATCCACTTCGTTGGCTTTACTTTCATCGGCCATGGTATTGAGTGGATTAAAACCACTGCTATTATCGAAATCAAAGACGGTCCAGAGATTTCCGGCTTCGCTTGGCACATAGAATATGGTTGAATTATCATTATAGAATACTTGAACTGTAGCTTCAGATTCTTCTAATTTTGAGTTGCTGGTATTATTCCTGCGTTGAAAATTGTGAACGTGATAACGATAAGTCCCGCTCCTAATTTTTGAAATTGTCATTGTTTCAGGGCCGCAACCGTTACCACAAGGAGAACCAGAACCATCCCCGTTATCCTGATCAAGTGTTACATTATCGCCTGAACTAACAATGTCTGTGTAGTTATGATAGTCATTTGTATTCACACCGCCTTGATTAACACCGTAAAAAAGGTGTGTACTATCGGTACTGTTAGAGGCTCCATCCTGGGCGTCAGATACAGGTATTTCGAGGTGTGAGTCCAAATCATCAGTACCTTTCCAAGAAACCACAATGCGCATAGTTTCACTGTTCAATGTAGTAGACATGTTGGCATCTTGATTACTCACGTTACCGCAGACATTGACGTTAAAGTATGACGTTATGTATCCGGATTTACTTGCCTGAACAGTGTATCCGCCAGCATCCACACTGCTTACGGTATAAGTACCATTATTTGCTGTAGTAGCAGTTTTACCTGAAATTGTACTACCACTTGTCACATTCGCTCCACTGCGAATGCTTATCGATACTCCTGAAATAGCACTTCCACTAACTGCATCTTTTATTGTTCCGGAAATATTTCCTGCTGAACAGCTACTACTTGCAAGTAAAATCACTGTTGCTACAACAACTGTTTGATTATCTGTTGCTATTGCGGATGACTGGGTTGTACTTATGTAACCGCTTTTGGTGTAGGTAAGATTGTATGAGCCCAAACCAAGTGATTTGTTAAAATTCCCGCTGTTGTCTGTAGTTGTGTTATCCACATTTGCTCCAGAAAAACTCACTAGGACATCAGGCAAAGCATTACCGTTAGACTGCTTGACTGTTCCTTTAATTGTTCCTGAGGAATATGTAGTGAAACCGTTAGTTGTTGTGTAATTGTCTGTAAGTGAGTTGCCCGAAGTGTCTGTAACAGAGGTGGTTATTTGGAGTTTGTAGGTATTTCCTCCACTAAGATTATCGTCTGGAGTGACACTGAATGTCTTGTAACTGTTGGAAGCTGAAGGAGCTGCAGACATCCTAATGCAGGTGGTAAAATTATCAGATGACAGCCGGAAGCTTCCAGAACAAGTAGTATTATCTGTGTTAGTTGTGACCGTAGTGTTATCCATTACCTCAGAAAAAGTTACTGATACGTTATCGGTGACT
>Ga0257109_1000832_pt1 | contig 10528 bp, 11 predicted proteins | sample LP_taG_8_FD_191566 | JGI IMG/M metagenome (GOLD analysis project Ga0257109, IMG submission 191566) | Marine microbial communities from Northeast Subartic Pacific Ocean, Canada - LP_J_2011_P26_2000m | ecosystem: Environmental > Aquatic > Marine > Oceanic | place: Canada: Northeast Subartic... | reverse complement strand
AAACATTAGCTGAGCCAGAAACAGTAGCTGAGCCAGAAACAGTAGCTGAGCCAGAAACAGTAGCTGAGCCAGAAACAGTAGCTGAGCCAGAAACAGTAGCTGAGCCAGAAACAGTAGCTGAAGGAACATCACACCTGTTTGCAGTAAAAACAACAGGTGGACAGGAAAAAATTGTTATGAGATTATTAGAAGCGAGAATAAAAATGGAAAAAATAAATATTCAATCAGCAGTTCTGTTATCTGATTTTAAAGGATATGTTGTGATCGAAGCACAAGATCCATCTGCTATGTTTGATGCAATTCAAGGAATTAGACATGTTCGTGGTCATTTAAGGGGTGAGCTAACATATGATGATATTGAGAAATATTTAATCAAAAAATCAACTGTCTCTGAACTTGCTGTTGAAAATACTGTTGAAATAATAGGTGGTCCATTCAAAGGTATGAAAGCTACTATTACAAGATTGGATCAAGAAAAAGAGGAAGCTACTGTTGTTTTATCAGATGCAGCTTATCAATTACCTGTAACTATTGATGCGAACTATCTAAAATTAGTTACAGCGTAGCAAGGATTAAATTTTCGAAATATGGTGCAACGTTATGGGAGATAAACAAGCTATCTCAGCGATTGTAACTGGTGGGGAAGCCACGGCTGGACCGCCTTTGGGACCATCACTAGGTCCAATGGGCGTGAATATTTTGCAGGTGATTGAAGGTATTAACGAAAAAACTAAGGAGTTTAAAGGAATGAAAATTCCAGTGACTGTTTCAGTTGACACAGATACTAAAAAATGGGAAATTGAGGTTGGGATACCGTCAGCTTCTGCACTTTTGCTAAAGGAAGCAGGTATTCAAAAAGGCTCTGGAACATCTGGAACTGAATGGGTTGGAGAAATCACTGCTGATTCTATAGCTAAAGTTGCTAATGTTAAACTGGAATCATCATATGCTACTTCTTTAAAATCTGTGGCAAAACAAATAGTTGGTACATGTGGATCATTAGGAATTAAAATTGAAGGAAAAACTCCTAAAGAGTTTACTGTTGAAGTAAATGAGGGCAAGTGGGACAGTAAATTCACGTAATTTTTCCTTTGTAAAATAGTTAAACAAGAATTTCTACGATTTTTTATGAATTTTTAGTAAGAATGTAGGATCCTTGTCGGTTTTTTGTAATTCCACAAAAGTTTCAGTGTTTTGGACACCTTCAATTTTTCCAATTTTTTCTATAACAATAGTATGCAAATCTTCAAGATCTATACCATAGACCTCTATCATAATATCAAATCTTCCAGTAACTTCAGAGATAGAAACTATCTCATCAATTTCCAAAAGTTCCTTGTGAATTTGTGTTTTGGATTTAGGATCTCTGTTTATACCAACAGATGCTTTGACGCCTATACCCAATAAAGAATCATCCATTTCTATGGTGAATTTCTTAATCACCTTCTTTCTCACCAGTCGTTTAATCCTACTGTATAATACAGATGCATTAATTCCTAATTTTTTTGAAAGCACAGGAACAGAAATATTTCCATTCATGGTTAATTCAAAAAGTAGTTTCATGTCCAGTTCATCAAATCGCTGCAATGATCGAAAAAAGAGCAATGGAGTAATAAATGTAGATTTTGTTAACGTAATACATGTTAATTTCAATTAATCTGATATAAAATCAAAAAATTTCAAAAATTTTTGGAATGCAAATATCCATCTCTAAACGATTTTAAGTAGGGTTCTTAAAAAAAAATCTTCATGGTTAATGAATCACAACTTGTTGGAGTGATAAAACAGGCAAAAGAAAATGATAAGGATCGTAAATTTACACAGTCTATAGAGATGATAATGGTATTCAAGGATGTTGATGTAAAAAAGGGATTTGCCATTAATGAAACTGTTCAACTGCCAAAAAAAACCAAACCTGCTTCAGTATGTATAATGGCAGCTGGAGATATGGGAATCAAAGCAAAAAATGCAAAAGCTGACATGGTAATGAATGAAGATGAAGTAACAAAATTAAGCGCAGATAAAAAGAAATCAAAAAACATGATTAACAAATATGATTTCTTTCTAGCTGATACAAAACTTATGCCTACTGTAGGTAAAAAATTAGGACAGCTTTTAGGACCAAGAGGTAAAATGCCAACACCAGTTCCATTTAATGCTCCAATCGAATCGTTTTTGGAACGGTTTAGAGCTTCTGTAAAGATTAGAACGAAGGGTTCTTTGTCTATGTCATGTAGAATTGGGGAAGAAAATATGGATGACGCTGACCTTGCCGCAAATGCAAATGCCGTGGCAACAGCAATAGAAAAAACACTACCTAATGGAAGTAAAAATGTTAAAAAAATCATGTTCAAGACAACTATGGGAAAGGCGATTAGGGTAGAACAGGTGAAGAAATAATGCATGAGAATAGAACAAACTATCCAAAAAAGAAGACCCAAATGTACCAACTTCTTCAGGATCTACCAAAAAAGTATAGCGTTACTGCATTAGTACGAATGGAAAAAGTACGTGCGTCTCAATTGTTACCATTAAGGAAAAAACTTCTGGGTGAGGTGGAAATTGTTAGCATTAAGGATAAGGTTGCACAAAAATCCCTTGAAAAATTAGATATTCCTGGCATTGAAAAAATGAAGGAAAAACTCACTGGTCAATGTGTCTTTATGTTCACAAACATGTCTCCATTCAAGCTAAATGTTTTACTTGCCAAAAATAAGATACTGCTTACAGCAAGAGGAGGAGACATTGCAAGTATAGATGTGATAGTGCCTCCAAAAAATACAGGAATAGCACCTGGTCCGATGCTCACTGAATTCAAGGAAAATAAAATACCTACCAAGATTGATCAGGGAACAATTTGGATTCTCAAAGAAACAACTCCAGTAAAAAAAGGTGAGGTTATATCAACTAGATTAGCGGCGCTATTGGGAAAACTAGACATAAAGCCAATTGAAGCCAAAATAGTTTTAAACTCAGCATTATCTGAAGGAATTCTATTTGCTGAAGAAGAACTTGTTGTGGATGTTGATAAATTCAAAGAGAAATTAGTACAAGCTGCTCAAGAAGCAAAATCATTATCGATTGAAATTGGATACATCACACCTGACAATGCTCAACAATTAATTTCAAAAGCTGCACAATCTGCACGCTCTCTTTCAATTGAATCTGGTTTTCTTACTGATGAAACAAAAGAGCAAATACTTCAAAAGGCTCATGGACAAGCACAAAATATCGCAGCTAAATTGCCTGATGAATCAAAGGCTGATGCTCCTGCTGAGAAAGCAGATGCAGAACCAAAGGCTGATGCTCCTGCTGAGAAAGCAGATGCAGAACCAAAGGCTGATGCTCCTGCTGAGAAAGCAGATGCAGAATAAAATTATAGTTTTAGATCAGATTTATCGGCATTGTGACCTGAATCGGCTATACAAGTTTTCTAGAAATTTTTGATCACTCACATTGATTTGATGACCATGAAAAACTTGACGTTTTACGCGATACAGGAGTTTGTATGAAGTTTATTTCTGCCTAACGTCTTAAACTTCAACGCTTGGACTTTCTGATTTTAGCTTTTCCCAGTCATCTAGAAATGCTTTCAAACCTTTGTCAGTCAACGTATGGTTAAGCATCTTGCCAAGAACGACTGCTGGAACTGTTACAACATCAGCACCAATTTTTCCAGCATCAACTACGTGCTGTGGGTGTCTAATGCTTGCAACCAGAATTTGTGTTTTAAAATCATAGTTTCCAAAAATCTGTTTAATTTCTTTAATCAGATCCATGCCAGTGTGACCAATATCATCTAGTCGTCCAATAAATGGACTAACATACTTGGCACCAGCTTTTGCAGCCAAAAGAGCTTGATTTGGAGAAAATACAAGAGTAATGTTGACTGGAATTCCTTCTGCAGTTAAACTCTTACAAGCTTTGAGCCCTTCCCCGGTCATTGGGCATTTAACCACAACGTTATCACCATACTTACGAAGTCGCCTTCCTTCTTCCATCATTCCTTCATAATCAGTACTGACAACTTCAAGACTTACATCTCCTTTGATGATTCTTGAAATTTCTTCCATTGTTTTTTGTGGGTCACCGCCTTCTTTCGCTAGCAACGAAGGATTTGTTGTAATACCATCTACAAGTCCCATGTCGTTGTACATTCGTATAGCATCAAGATTAGCTGTGTCTAGGAAAATTTTCATGGTTTTTGACCTCTTGCGTCCTTTACTGCGTTTGCTATATTAATAGATGTTATCCCATGCTTTTCGAATAATTGTGGAATTTCATTATCACGAGCTGATTCTCCAAACTTGTCCTGTACGCCAATTCTTTTTATTGGAACAGGATAAGATTCCGAAACAACTTCTGCTACGCTAGAACCAAACCCTGCCATAACATTATGTTCTTCACAGGTTACAATAGATCCTGTTTCTCTGGCAGCTTTTTCTAAAAGCTCCTTGTCAATTGGTTTAACAGAAAAGCAATCAATAACCCTGCAAGATATTCCTTCTTGTTGAAGTAGCTCAGCTGCATCTAATGCAATCTTAACAGTAATACCGCATGCAGTTATTGTAGAATCAGAACCATCTCGTAATACAATTCCCTTCCCAATCTGAAATTCTTGCGAATCGGTATGAATGATAGGAGTTTTTGATCTAGCCATTCTCATATAGAATGGTCCATATTGTTGAGAAATTATCCAAGTAAGTTTTGAAACCATTACCGAATCAGATGGTACAAGAACTCTCATGTTGGGAATTGCTCGCATGATTGCAATATCTTCAATCTGTTGATGGGAACCACCATCAGCACCAACACTAAGACCGCCATGAGACACAACTAATTTCACATTCAAACCCTTCTTATCCCCCGGAGAAGGATATGCAATTGCATTCCTAATTTGATCAACACACCTGCCTGGTAGAAATATAGCATATGTACTGGCAAAGGCTGTCTTCCCAGAATACGCAAGTCCTGCAGCCACTGAAACTAGATTGGCTTCTGCAATTCCCACGTTAAAAAATCTTTCAGGGAATTTTTTTCCAAAGTTGGCAGTCTTTAACGAGTCAGTGGTATCAGCTCCTAGAACCACAACATTTGGATTTTCTTCTCCAACTGCAACAAGTGCTTTGCTATATTCAGTTCTCATATCACCGAACTGTTCTGTACTCATTGAAACCCAAGCTCCTTTGCAATCTGAACTAAACTATCTTTTTTCTTTCCAACAACATGAAGATCAATCCAATTGTTAACGAGTTCTGTTCCACCTAGTTCATGCGCCTTTTTAATTAGTAGCCGCCTTCTGGATTCAAGAACTTGATTTCTAAACTCTTTAATGATCATTCTAACATCACTTTGCCCAATGATGGCACTTCCACCCACAAATGCTCTTGCACCATCCTCAAAACATGCTCCTATATTTTCCAAATTAACTCCCCCATCCGCTTCAATGTATCCCTCGAATTTGTGCTCTCTAAGATCTTTAGCAATTCGCTTAGTTTTTTCATGGGTAGATTCTATGAATTTCTGACCAGATTTACCTGGAACTACAGACATGATAATTATTTGGTCTAGTAATTCTACAAATTTGTAGCACCATTCCGGCAGTTCTGTATCTGGATTGATTGCTAGTCCAATTCCAACTTGGTTTGAATGTAACATATCAGATATTTCACCAAAACTAGACTCGTCACACACTTCAGTATGAACAGTAATAATATCACTCCCAGCATCTATGTAATCCCGTACATATTTTACCGGCTCGTTAATCATAAGATGAGCATCGAATGGAATTAATGTTAACGGACGTAATTCCTTGATCTTTGTATGATCAAATGTTTTGTTGGGAACAAACTGGCCATCCATAACATCCAGATGGATATAATCAGCTCTACCATCAGCACATAGTTTAACTTCTTTGTCAAGATTTGACATGTCGCCAGCAATAATTGAAGGTGCTATCATAAACTGAGACTCGAGCTCAGATTCAATGATTGGAACCATCTCTGGTTTGGGAGCTTTACCATGCCATTGTGGATTATCTTCCATGTGTTCTACTCCTTTGCCCTTGACAGTTCTAGCAATGATAATTGATGGAAGTCCCTTGGTTTGATTTGCCCTTCCTATGGCATCTGAAATTTGTTCGACTCTATGTCCGTCGATTTCTATAACATTCCAGCCAAAAGACCGCCACTTGTCTCCAGTCTTCCATCTGCTTGCATCTTTCCACATCTCTGACAAATCATTACCAAGTAATTCCTCATCAAGCGGCATGATTTTTTCTGTATAGGAGTCCTGTTGTATGAAGTTTCTATCAAGAAACACAGTCATGTTATCAATCTTGTACTTGGCAGCTGTCATGGCTGCCTCCCAAACTTGACCCTCATCAGACTCGCCGTCACCAATAATTGTGTAAATTCTATGATCTTTACCATCAATTCTTGCAGCTAAAGCATTTCCAATAGAATATGATAACCCAATTCCCAAAGAGCCACCGCAAAACTCAACGCCAGGACACTTTAGGTCTGGATGACCCTGAAGTTTGCTACCAAACTTTCTCAATGTTAAAACATCATCAGGATCAAAGTAACCAGCTGTTGCCATATTTGAAAAAAGACCCGGTGAGGCATGCCCCTTTGAAAGTATGAGCTTATCACGCTCTTCCCAACTTGGATTTTTTGGATCATATTTCAAATGCTTGTAAAATAAACAACCCAAAATTTCAGCCATAGAAAAGGATCCGCCAGGATGACCAGATTCGGCAGCTGATGTGCCTTGAATTACGAGCTTTCTAGCCTTGAGAACCTTTCTTTTAATCTGATAGTAATTTAGCCCCATTGATACTTAGAATTAACAAATCACAATTATAATTGCATTGTATTGTGATAGACTAGGTTAAAATTATTATAATAATAAAAGCTAAATAGAGTGCTATCATATGGATCTGAAAGAAATGACACCGCTTGTAATTTATGATAACGAGTGTTATCTTTGCGTACAGTTTGCTAAATTTGTAAACTTTTTAGCAAAAGGAAGGCTGCGTTTTGTGGGTCATTATACAGATTTTGGAAAGAAAATAAGAGAGGATGCTCTGGATTCAAACGCATTAGAGATGTTTTGGTTTATTGACAGTAATACTGCATATGGGGGTAGAGCTGCTCTTAAACCGTTATTTTCTGCAATCTTCAATGTTAGTAAGAAAAAAATACAAAATAAAATAGTTGAAAATTCTTGTGAACTTGGCTGCAAAACCCCAAGTGCAGTTTTTTTCCGCTCTGCAAGTCTTCTAACTAATAGTAAAAAGATCAAAATATCAGAACGAAACTAGTATCCTCTAGAATTTCTGTCTGGTTTATCGATATTTGGATTTCTAAATCCATGTTTTTCCATCATATGATTTAGAAATCGTATGTCATCAGAAAAATGTTCACCACATACTGAACAGATTGACATGATAATCCTATTCTGTGTATGTATTTTTGTGTTTTTTATAAGTAATTTATCTAGATGTTATAGAAAATCATTGGACTATTTTAAGAATTATTAACTAATTTTTTTGAAAAGAACATTCCCACACCAATTGAAAAGAAGACTAATAGTGGAATGAACCTATAAGGCAAAATTTCATAGTGATAAGTGAATGTAACTAATATTGGACTCGCTATTATAGTTCCAAAAATTAGAATTAGTATGGAATCTGCATGTTTAAATTTATTTTTTGAAAGAAACATCAAACCAATTGTCACAGGTAGTAATGCCATTATAAAAAATAAATCAAATCTTAATTGCGCAATAATTACCTGAAATCCTAAAATAAATTTGTTAGAATTAATCTCTATTACATCAGGGTATACAGTATCACCTAAGAAAACTATAGCAACAGCAACTAATACTATTATAATATACGAAATTAATATTGCGACTTTTGTTCTTCTAGATACTTGTGATCTATACGTAGTAAACAGAGTCAATAAGAAAAACGGAGCAACATACGCCTTTGTGTAAAATGCAAGAATGTAAAAAATAGGTGATAGAAACCACTTTTTCTCTATCATGTATAATGAAATCAGGAAGAACAAGACCCAAAAATTTTCGTACACTGCAGTGGTATCAAATTTCAGAAATGTGTAACTTTGCAATAATATAACTGCAGAAATAATTCCTGCAAATCGCTTTTGGCAAAATTGTACAGTGATTAAATAAGTAAAAACTACTATCAATATGCTAGCTATAAATGGTAAAAGCTTGATGTTTTGGAATACGTCAAGAGATACGTCAAGCAAAAACATTCTAACATATCTGTCGTTTTGTTCTTGGACGTAAACATCATCAGCTTCGCCAAATGGCCAAATCTCTAACGCTGGTATCAATACAGCATCATAATCACTCCATTGTGAACTCTCATCAAGGGAAAGTTCTGGTGCTGATAATCCAACATACACCACTAAAATAACGGCTAGAGATATCATAGATACTCTTTTTGATATTTCAAACGTGCGAATTTTTTCAACTAGGTTATGTAACGACGATGGAATTTTTTTCTTATAATATGCAGCACCAAACCCAAGGATCAAAATATTACTGACAATAAGAAATGCTGATTGGTAACCAAGCTCGAATGGGTCTAGATTTTCTGTGAACATACCAAAAAATGATGAATATAGTGCAGGAAATATTACAGGAGTAAGAGTGAGTAATACTACTACAAGTGTACAAAAAAATACTATGTATGAAACAGTTTGGGAATTTACAAACTCACTCATTAAGAATATTATTTGTTTGGGTTAATTAAATGAATTTGGTTTAATTGATTCAGATTTATATCAATGTTTTAAGTTGAATCAAAATTATTGCCTGAACAATTAGTAAATTCATTTATCTAGATCATAATATGATATTTTATATGAAAAAATTCACGATGGTTTTGTCGAGCGTTATATTTGCAATATTAATTGGTTGTTCTACTCAGTCTGTAACTGCAGATCATGTGGAACCAGGTGATGGAATTTACAAAAATTATGGAGATGTTAATATTGTCACTACAACTAAAGATTCGAAATGGCAAGTGAACCTACAACTTATTCTTAGAACTAGTGATGGACAACTGATCAATGTTACAGAAAGTACGGCGTCTGCGGCATATATCCCTCATAAAATAACTGATCATGTATTCGATACGTTAATGGGTGAAAAGGAAATTGTTACTATCGATAACATAAAGTATGAAAAAGTTCAGTATAGATATACTCCTACTTTAGAACACAGGTTCATGGGACTTTATCCAATTTTTTCTGAAAATTATGATTTGGAGTTTGAATCTACACCAGAAGCTCGTGAAAAAATGCATGAACACAAGGATTTTTCTATGTGGAAGATCCATTATTGTGCAACTTTCAAAGGGCATGGATTTTCATGCATACCAATTTTTCAAGATCTAGTTCCAACCATGACATTAGCGCAACATGATATTGTAATTCATCAATGGACCATTTTAAGAATGTTAAACTGATTTATGGAAAATAAGATGCCAGCACTACCACTTCCCAACAGCTCTCGCACGTCAGTAACACGATAGCGACATTGGGTTTGACTTCTAGGTTCGGAATGGGACTAGGTCGCACCCCAACGCTATGACCGGCTTATTTCGTTAAGAAATAATCTTCACTATTAAGGTAACGATACTAATTACTGAAAACAAACTCGATTATTCCTTTTGACTTCAAATCAGATATAAATTAAAGATGTAATGAATTACGTCATGACTCATCGTGTTGCGGTTTTAGACAAGGAATTATGTCAACCAAGAAAATGTGGTTTGGAATGTATCAAATATTGCCCAGTAAACAAATCAGGAGCGGATTGCATTGTACTGAATGAAGAAACAAAAAAAGCACAAATTGATGAAGATATTTGTAATGGATGTGGTATCTGCGTTAAAGTTTGTCCTTTTGATGCAATAACTATTGTTAATTTAGCGACAGAATTAGCTACTGATAAGATACATCAATATGGACAGAACTCTTTTCGTTTATACAAATTGCCTACCCCAAAGAAAGGAGAAGTTATTGGTTTGTTGGGAAGAAATGGTATGGGAAAAAGTACCGTCATCAATATTTTATCAGGAAACTTGAAGCCAAATCTGGGAAAATTTGATGAGCCGCCAGAATGGGATGAAATTTTAAAATTTTATAGTGGAACCGAATTAAAAACACACTTTGAAAAGATCAAAGACAATCAAATCAGCGCTTCTATAAAACCACAACAAGTTTACAACATAACTCAAGTTTTTGACTGTACGGGTAAAGAACTGCTTGAAAAATATGATGAGAGAGGAATCTCTAACCAATTAATAAAAACACTAGACTTGAAAAATTCAATAGAACAAAATGTAAAAGAACTCAGCGGAGGTGAATTACAAAGATTAGCAGTTGCCATTGCATCGGCAAAGGATGCAGATTTCTACTTTTTTGATGAACCATCATCATATAATGATATATACCAACGTATGGGTGTTGCAAGAGTTATTCAAAAC
>Ga0257109_1000830_pt1 | contig 10535 bp, 11 predicted proteins | sample LP_taG_8_FD_191566 | JGI IMG/M metagenome (GOLD analysis project Ga0257109, IMG submission 191566) | Marine microbial communities from Northeast Subartic Pacific Ocean, Canada - LP_J_2011_P26_2000m | ecosystem: Environmental > Aquatic > Marine > Oceanic | place: Canada: Northeast Subartic... | reverse complement strand
CATTTTGAGGTCCTACTAAAAGATAGTAGGGAATTCCATTCATTTCTCTTACTACTCCTCCTAATGCCATCAGAGTAATATTTTCGATCTCGCTCATATCATGCCCCATTAGCAAAACTCTTGGCTTAAATGAGGGCCGAACTGATGCCAAGTGGGTTTTATACCCCTCCCAATTGGTAGTCACGTGTGCAGGAGCATAGAGAGTATTTTTATATTTAGTAAGATCTTTGATTATTGGAAGCTCAAAAGAAGTGGGAAATCCCATAGGGTTTTCCATAATATCTTTACTTTTTGGAAGTTCATTTAACATAAAATTTTTTGATTTAAAAAGTTTTGTTGATGAGTAAAGGTTTTACTTTCTCCCAAACTGCATCGACACTGACATTAGTGATGCAAGGGGCGGATTCATCTTTTTTCAGTGGATAAATACACTCACCATTGCAGCCGTAACAGGGCATCGAATAGGAAACTGTTTCTAAAACAATTCTCTGTTTTGGTAACTCTGGATAAGGTAGAAAGCGTCCATAATATGCTCCACCTAAAATACAAATCGCGGGAGTATTTACAGCAATAGCTATATGTACAGCACTGGTTTCACTACTGACCACAAACCGAGAGCATTTTAACAACACTGGGAGTTCCTTCAGTCGTGTTCCTGCCCATTCCAATGGTGCGTCTGATAACTCTTGAATAGATTCGGCAAATGGTTTTTCGTTTGGCCCTCCATCTAAAATTCCTGTCAAACAAGTTTCATCATAAATTCGATTTGCTATCTCAGCGAAATATTCTAAAGGCCATTGTCTCAAAGCCGAACTAACTCCGGGAAATAATACATAGTATTCACGTGTTTCCCATTTTGTAGATGATGCCATTCCTTGACTGATCATGCTGGGATAGGAAAGTTTATGTGGTTTCTTCGAAAGTCCTTGAAAAAACTCTGAATTGCGTTCCAATTCTGTCAAAGGTTCCGTAGAGGCCGGGATAAATTCCGTGTGCCAGCAGTCCGCAATAAATTGTTTTAACCAATTACGGTTGGCCATATCTCCAGCCGAACTCACTTTCCGGAGAGCGTCACTCGCTCGAACCAATGCATCTCCTTGGTAAAACTCCCGTGAAAAAGTGGGCTGAATCGAAATTTGTACACCTAAGTTTCGAACTTTCCGGAGGAAGTCCCAGCGATATCTGGAAAATGTTTTGAATTGCTTGACATCGACCATAAGTATCTCATCCCAATAAGGAAGTTCCTCTGCCAAATCGCACCAAATTTTATTTCCTGCCAGTACGATTTTATATTTATCAGGAGGAAAAATATTTCTGTACTCCTTGGCGGTATCTAACCACATCACAAAATCACCAATGGCATCTTGACGGATCAAAAATACCAATTCGAGTTCGTTTAGTTGCGGAGATGGGACTTTCCACAAAGCCAAGCTATCAAACAAATAAAACAGAAAAGATTTGATGATAATCAGGAATGGTTTGAGTAAAGTCATGAAGATGCAGCTTTAAGTTTTTCCATATCTTTCCAAGTTAATGACTGCATCCTTTTTTGAATAAGAGGAGTCGTGTATTTCGAAACTTTCGTTATCCACTTAAAAAAAGGAGGAGTCAGAAATTGCTTATCCGTCAGGAGATGAATATTTTGGCCATTTGTATAGAAATGCAGATTGTGTTTTTCGGCAAGATACTCAAAAGTCTTTTTCTGAAAAAACCCAATGTGTTGTCCATGTTCCGAACCGTAGTACCACCATTCGTCAGGGGACGGTGTGGGTTCCTGAATAAATTCTGTAGACAGTAAGATGTTACGGGAAATGCTCAGTAAGTTTTCCAATTCAGCTATCGGATCAATAAAATGCTCAAATGCCTCATAACATGTCAGTAACTCAACATTAGTATTATCTGATTCTGAAAACTCAAATCCTCTTGCAAATAGATTTTCTGTGTGTTTATCCTGCCAATAAAAGTCAAATCCAACATCTCGCATCAAGCGTACAAATACTCCGTAACCACCACCATAGTCCAAAAATTTTCCTTGGCTATCAAAAATGAAAAAAATCAATGTAGATGTTATATTTTTTAACCATAAATTACGCATGATCATGCCGGTATCTGAATCATTGATCGGTGTGTTATAGGCTTCCTCCAGCCAATACGGCTCCTCGGTTTGAACATATCCGCACTTTGAGCATTTGAAGTATTTGACGGAATATTTCTGTAAGAGAACTGTTGAAAAAAAGGCTTCAGCTTGCATTTTACAAACACGACAGACGGTGGAGGGCATCGTTTTATTTGTATGAGATATTCTATTTTTCATACTCGGTTTTGTAAAACATACTTCAAATTGGTTTTTAGAAAGCGATAATAATTGAGTGGCTTGCCCCAAAAATAGGGAGATTCCCATTCAGCAAACAGAAAAAATAAACGAGTTTTCAAACTTGTTTTAGCTAAATCCCTGCTATCCTTACTTTATATTTCATCTAAAACTTGCCCACAAAAACGGTCACAGTTGAAATGATTCTCCAGTTCAGCCAAATTAACTTGTTGCCATTTTTTCAACTGTTCTTCAGTAACAGACTGGAGGTTATTTATGGTTTCGACTGCTTTCTCGATGTTGTCAATAAAAATGTTGCGAATGCCAGAGAATCCTTCATATCCACTTTGTACGGAGCAAACAGGAATTAAACCCCATTCCATTGACTCAAGGATGGTAGTTGGATTTGCATCCGCAGTACCAACCGTAATTAAAAAATCGAATTCTTTGATGAAATTATGTGCTCCACATTTGAAAAATCTAATTTTCCTAATCCGTTAATATTTTTTAGGCGCTGAGAACCTCACATCCAGGAAAAATATTTCTCAGGTAGTTTTTCTACAGGCTCTCTAAAAATGAAATGTTTTTGTACCAGGCAGTAGGACCAATATAAAGGAATCTACTTTTTTCAACAGGATTGAATTGTTCCTTTAAAAAAGGGGAATCGGCACAATCGACGGCTAAATCTAAATGAACTATTTTTGGTTGCCAATGATGAAACGGTGAATCTTTCAAGCGTTTCTTCCAAGCATTACCTGTAATTGCCAAAAAACGATCACATTTTGCAATAATCTTGTTCCCAAATGCATTGTGTTAGCCCGTGGGGTCGTGACAAAATGGCACAAGAGCTATAACACGTTTCCATCCTTTTTTTTGGCGCTCATCCTAAAAACTGTGAATGGATTTGGATGCTAATGTCCAATTAAAACATCTGCTTTGCCAGGATTTATAGTACGATATTCGTCGTAATTATATGTTATAACCTCATAGACATTTTCTAAAGATAGTTTTAGATTCCGGACTATCGCATCGGGTGTACTGATTTTATTTCCAACGGGATATATTAAGTGTACCCGTTTTATTCTGTTCATCTAATCATCTTTCTCAAAAGTTTTTTTAGAAACGAGAATATTGTAATTTGATAGCTTATCTTCTCTATTACTTGGTCTGCTCTTGTATCTCTCTCTGTCATATCCGGAGTTGTTAGAGGAAAGTTAATCTCACTGGTTGCTAATTCGTGATTGTGGTCTTTTGTCAGCGGATGAGCCCCCTGAGCCCATCCGATATTTTGTACAAGATTTTTTGATGAAACAATAACCTGCTGTTTTTTTTGCCAAAGCAAATATTGTAATTGAATGTCCCAGGTATCAATTTTTCCGCTTCCTACTTCCTCAAACATATCTTGCCAATACCTTTTCAAAAATATATCGGTACGGGAAAATATATCCTTTTTCCAAGTATTTTGTTTTTCTATTAACAAATTTATATTAGAGTCATATCCTTCATTAGACCGTCTCCAACCGGCCCAGCCCCAAACTCGCAAGTATCTTGAAAAAAAGAATGACGCGCTTGGTTTGTATTCTAATTCGTTTGAGTAAAATCCACAAATTACTCCAACTGCTTTATCATTTCGAAAATACTCAAGCATTTCTTGGCAAAACCAAAAAAAGCTTTGACTAGGCAGACAATCATCTTCCAAAATAATCCCTTCAGGCTCCTGCTCAAAAAACCAGTAAATGGCTTGACTTACAGCCAGCCGGCAGCCAAGATTATGATCCCGAAAAAGTGTCTTTACTTCACAGTCCCAATCCACATTTGTTGCGATTGAACGTGCCAATTTGCAATTCTCTTCATCTTCTGTACACTTTGAACGTGGACCATCACCGGCTACATACAGACGTGGTGGTTTAGCTTGCTGAATTGCATTAAAAACTTGTTTTGTTATTTCGGGTCGGTTGAAAATTAAAAACAGAACAGGTGTACTTAGTGGAGAGGGTGTGGAAAAGGTAGGGTTTTGAGTGTAATTTTCTTTCACTAAGGTTGCTCAAGGTGTCTAATATGTTACATATCCCTTTTAGTTTATTAAGTCAGCATCGTTAGTACTAATAAAACTTGAGAGACTAATAAATTATAGTTTAAGTTACAGATTACTTTTAATGATTGCAGTGAGTCGGCTTGAATGGACGGCTGTTTTGCTTAATACTTTTTTAGTTCAGGGTGAAGCTATCTTTTTTTGCAACATTGTACCATGGTGTCATCAAACTATGGACGATGTACTCTTGAAATATACTCTTTTTTACGTAATTTACAGTCTAATTATTTCACAATTCTGTGAATATCAGGCTTGTCTTTGTTAAGTTTCTGTGAAAGGACATTTATCCACTTTGAGTACTCAATTGTTTCAAATATATGATTCACATTTTTCTTAATTAAAAAGACATCTCCTTCTTGTACATTAAATGTTTTCTTTTCATTATACAGTTCTTTATTATCCAATACTTTTTGTAAGGTTATTTTAATTTTTCCTTCCAGGATAAGAAATAATTCATCTGTATTTTTATGATAGTGATCCCCCCTGACGGTGTCTGCTTCAGAACAGATAATATTTATTTCTTTCCAATTACCAAAATTTACGAGGCCAAGAAAAGAACCTCTTTTATCAGAATGCTCAATGTAATTAGGAATAAATTCAATCATTAGGGTAATTCTTCCAGTATATAATTTTCAAAGTCCTTTGTTTGAAACTTTTTGCATATATTAGATTGAATCAAAGATAAGTCGTGTTGAAAAAAAGAGTTATTACTTAAAGCTGAATCAGGCACAATGGTTGCTGAAAATTTTTTGTTAATACGCAATAAATTTTCTGCAAACTCAAACCTGCTAAGTCTAGGACCACCGCAAATATGAACAATGCCAGAAACCCAATCTTTGATGAGATATTCAGATGCTTCAGATAATAATCGGATTGGAGTAGGAGAAAAGTAAATATCATTAAACATTTTCACTTTTACATCTTTAACTAGACATTTTGTTAACCAATCAAAAAATTGTCCACCACTTCCCATAGCAGCAGAGGTTCTAAGAATTAAATCAGAGACACTATTATGGAGTATAGTATCTTCAGCTAATTTATTGGAAATACCGTAGTTGGTTTTAGGATTCCCGAGATCAGTGTCTTTATAATTTCCATTCAAGCCATCAAATACATAATCTGTAGAAAAAAAAACTAATCTTGATTCCAGATTTAGTCTCCTTTTTATTTCGTAGTAGTCTTTTATAGGTTGTGTATTAATTTGATATGCATATTCCCAATCATTTTCACATTTATTTAAGTTTTTTGATCCAGCTATCCAAAAAATTAAACTTGGATTATACTTAACTAAAAACAGTTCTAATAATTCTTTTGAAGTAACATCAAGGTAGATAAATTCAGGTTGTTCTTTATGTTTGTAAAAGGTTCCAATTAATTTAAAAGTATTTTTACTACACAATGATTGAAAAATACGATTACCGATAAAACCTGAAGCTCCAATTATTGCTATGACCATTTTTTATGAGGCTTTCATAATAGTGTCTTGTCCACCATCATATAATGTATAAGTTTTTAGTGTTGCCTCATCAAGTCTGGTTTTCATTTGTTCATATAGTTTTGTCCCGGGGAATGGGGCACATTTTGACAATTGGTAGCTCCTTAGTATATTATCAATTGAAAAACCCATCTCTTTAATGATTTTCATATCAATTTCGGTGTCTTCCGCAGTCTGTCCAGGCATATCACTCATCATCGTAATATGAATCATAACTTCTGGATATGTCAAACAAATGTATTCAAGAGTCTTTCTGAAATCCCTGCGTTCAATTCCTTTTTCAATATTCTTTAAAACATCAATATTGAAAGTTTCAACACCAAACCTCATGCCAACGCACCCACAGTCAACCATTTTGTCATATAGCCAGTCTGGTGAAATATCGAGCCTTCCCATCATTGTCCAAGGGAGACTGATTTCTTTTAGATAATCACACAATTTAGAAATTCGTTTTGTACCAAGGTTAAAGGTGTCGTCATCAAAAAATATGCTCCTAAATCCATACTTCTCAACTGCATTACGAATTTCTTCAGCGATATTTTCCGGGCTTCTTAAGGCAACATTACCAAAATACATGGTCTGAGGCCATGAACAGAAAGTACATTTAAACGGGCATCCTTTACTTCCATACATTGCCAGTTGCGGTTTTGGAGTAGGCATACTTGGGTCAAAATATTTTGTTTTACTTTTGAAGTCTCTAAACGGATGCGGAAATGAATCAAGGTCTTTGAGAACCTCAGACTCATAGACTCCTTTATTTTGTGATTTGGCCATTTTTAATGAGCTTAAAATATATTCTCCTAGTAAGTAGAAGCTGATTTTTGGGTTTTCTGGCATTATTTCGGCTACGGTTGTTTTGTTTAAATGAGGACCCGCCAATGCCACTTTAGAAAACTCAGCAACTTTATTTGCAAACCATACATCAATATCTATAGTTGGAGTAGAGCACTCTAAGACAACAATATCTGCTTTCTCTAATTTTATTTCTTGTAAAAAAGCTTCATAATCATATTCAATTTCCGCCACAGCATCTAAAATATTGACGTCAAATCCATGCTCTCTCAAGTTGGATGCAGCATATCCCATGAAAAAAGGATATGGAGCATAATCTGAATTAGGTTGATCCATGGTAAAAGGCCACCTTGATCCAGCCCTGACACCGTACCTTACCGTGTTACCTAAACCGGTAAATTTATTCAACCTTCTAAAAAGCGCTTCTGACCATTTAATCTTTCTTAAATAAGGTGGAACAACAAACGCTTTTATAGCAAAATCATTTTCAACTGAAGATGTATCCGATCTTATGTTTGGCGGGTTTACAAATAATACTTTCATTTTACAACCTCCTGTATGTGATTAATTAGTTTACCTACTCTTGCATCAATTGAACAATTTTTCAAGACGTAATCATACCCATTTTGAGCGATTTCTTGTCTTTTTTTGGAATGAGCTAAGTAATATTTTATCTTTCCAGTAAGGTCTTTTCCACCTTCTGTGAAGACCAAACAGTCTTTAAGAGTCTTTTCCGCAATTGGAACTGAGTCAGAAATCAAAAACCCCCTACAGGCTAATACCTCATAGGTCCTTAAAGTTATTACGTCCCAATCTATACAGCTTTTTATAGTATTGTTGAGATTAATCTGAGCTGAACTATATAAAACAGGAACACTTTCTTGAGGAATTTTCCCCCTGGATATACTTTCAAATACTTTTTTATATGGCGGCAATTTTTTTAGATTCTTCCAAATTTTATATTTATGTCTTTCTACCTTCCAATTTCCAAATAGACCAAAATTGAATTCTGCCGCAGGGAATAAATACCTCATGGTAGATTCAGATCCTTTTATATCATTACCAATAAATGCACATTCAAAATTGAAACGGTTATCTTTTTCTCTGGGGTAAAAGAAATCTAGGTCAACACCAAACGGTAAAAACAGACTATTTTTTAAATTATAGGCTTTTTCCTCAAAAACTTTTTTCATCATTTCAGAGAAAAAAAGGTATCCATCATATTCTAAAGCGAGAATTCTACTAATTATTTGATCGATATTATCTTCGTAACCATTTTGAAGGTATAGATAGTGGTATTTCGAAAATTTTTCATTTGGAGGTGAGTCGTTCATGTATATTATTACGTCTAATTTATTTTCAGGCAGATAGTTCGGTGCATAAAGTTCGGCTCGTATTGATTTAAATTGCTTATTAATAGATTTACAGAGTGATTCTGCAAATAATTCATCTCCTATAACATTCGCACTCGAATTGATAGAATGCTTATCCCACTTTATATAAAAACCGATATTCATCAATTAGTACTTTATTTGGAGATGAAAGAGAATTATGAGATTATTCTATTTTCTTTGTTACTAGAGAAGTGACTTATAAGCTCTCTAGGAAGAGCCCATATAGAATTCATTAATATTCTCGGATAATAAGGATCAACCCTAAAGTATATTGGTACAATAAGCCCGGATATTATTTGTGAGAGTATTGTAGTAAATGCGGCTCCAATTATCCCAAAACTTGGAATCATTAATAGATTCAATATTATATTTGATATTGCACCAATACTTGTTGAAATTAATGCATTATTCTGTTTATTATTTGCTATGACTATACTTGAAGTCACTACTCCTAAACTAACTAAAACTCCAGCCCAAATATGAAACATTAATACAGTACTGGCCTGGTCGAATTGTTCTTTATAAAGTAAATTAACTATATATTTACTATATATAGTTGTAGGAATTGAAATTGCTACTGCACTCAATAACATAAAGCTATACAGTATTTTAAGTCTATCGTAAAATTCTTTGAGGCTTCTTTTCTTGGCATTTATAATAGCTGGAAAAAGTGATGAATTAATTGCGATTGTGACAAAATACCAGGCCTCACTTATTTTGACAGCTGCAGCATAGTGTCCGACGGATGTTTTGCCGAGCATTTCTTTAATCATAATTTGATCTATTTTCATGTATATTGAGATAACAATTCCACTTAGAGCTAAGGGCCAACTATATTTCAATATTTCTGAAGCGGTGAGTTTGTTAAATTTCCATTGTCTAAAAGATAAATTTTTATGTTTATATACGTATATGTAACCGACTGCCAGAATGACAGCATCAAACAAGATCACATAAGCAAATGCAATTAGTGGTGCGTTGGTTAATATTAAAGCAATTCTTATCAAACTGGCAATCAACTGACTTATGAGATTAACTAGTACTATGTACCTGCTTAGAACTTTGCTCTGGAAGTAGAAATCTATGACATTTAGGCTCTGAAATACCAATGCGCTAGCAATAATGGTTATTATTATTATGTCTTTGTTATCATTTGATGTTGAGACTGTGACAATGCCAATTATAACTAAAGCCACCATTGCACCTAACAATTTTATGGTAAAAGTAGTCCCCAGCAATAAGTCTCTATTTCCCTCATCTTTTACAAGATGTTTTATTACAATCCCATCCATACCTAGAGTAGCAAACGCTCCAAACAAGCCTACGAATGCTTGGGCATAACTCAATGTACCAAACTGTTCAGGTCCAAGAAATCTCGCCACCCATACACCTACAAACAAACCAACTGCAAGTCTGAAAATCTTTTCAGCAATTAGCCATGAAGTATTTGCAAAATATCTGCGAAAACCAGTTATTGTGAAAAGATTATTCATGAAACGGCTGGATTATATTAATAAGCGATTGAGACAGCCTGTCAGTATTGCAGGCTAACATAATACCACAATCATTAAATAAATGATCCATAACGATTAACGAGTAGTGGTTGTATGAATAACGGAAGTGTAAAGTGTTGTAATTTATATAATGCAAAATCTCACATTGTTTAATTGCAGACACACAAACTCCAACGATTTTGTAGTCCAGCGGTTCTTTTACTATTACTTGATCGATTTTGATGAACACGGAAACAACCATGCGGAGTACGCGCTCCCCCAGAAGCCATGAGGTGTTTGCAAAATATTTTCGGAATCCGAGGAGTGCGAAAAAGTTAGACATTAATTTTAGGAGGCTTTTTAGATTGTGTGAAGAATTTAATTCAAGACCGTTTCAAACAATTCCATGTGCTTTTTGAAGGAAGATTCCCTATTAAATTTTTTGGAGTGTTTAGTCCACGTTGAGCAAGTGTTTGTCGATACACTGAGTCTTCACTGACCTTAATTGAGGTGTTTGCTAAATATTTGCTGAAAATGGATTGATCTTTTAAAGTGATTAGTGATTTTAGGTTCATCCGGTCTATATTTTATCCTGCAACCAAGTTTAAATATTTACCATAAGGTGTGTTATCTAAAATAACAGCAATCTCCATCAGCTTTTCTCTTGAAATCCAGCCGTTTCTATATCCAAGTTCCTCAAGGCAGGCGATTTTGAGTCCTTGTCTTTCCTCAATCACCTGAACAAATTGTCCGGCAGCCATTAAGCTCTTATGCGTACCTGTGTCCAGCCAGGCAAAACCTCGTCCAAAATCTTCAGCAAAAAGCTCGCCCTTTTTAAAATATTGTTGGATCACATCTGTAATTTCCAGTTCGCCTCTTTTTGATGGTTTGACATTTTTAGCAAATTCAATAACTTTATTGTCAAAAAAATATAGTCCGGTAATTGCGAAATTTGAGC
>Ga0257109_1000827_pt1 | contig 10557 bp, 7 predicted proteins | sample LP_taG_8_FD_191566 | JGI IMG/M metagenome (GOLD analysis project Ga0257109, IMG submission 191566) | Marine microbial communities from Northeast Subartic Pacific Ocean, Canada - LP_J_2011_P26_2000m | ecosystem: Environmental > Aquatic > Marine > Oceanic | place: Canada: Northeast Subartic Pacific... | reverse complement strand
CGACGAATACGCCGACCAGTTGCGCGCCAGGGGCGACGAGTGCGAGGTCCGCGGCGACCTGACCGCCGACGACCTTCCCGGTGCGATCGAGGGGGTCGACGTCCTCGTCGTCCGCAGTACCAGGGTCACGGCCGACACCATCGCCAACTCCGACCGCCTCGGCCTGATCGTCCGATCGGGAGCGGGCACCAACACCATCGACTGCGAGGCCGCTGCCAACGCCGGCATCTACGTCTGCAACGTGCCCGGCACGAACTCGTTGGCCGTCGCCGAACTCACGATGGGCCTGCTCCTCGCCATCGACCGGCACATCGCCGACGCAACCGCCGACCTCCGCCGCGGCACCTGGAACAAGGTGGCGTACAGCAGGTCCGACGGCCTCTTCGGCAAGACCCTCGGCATCATCGGCGTAGGCGAGATCGGCATGGCGGTCGCCGAGCGTGCCCGCGGGTTCGGCCTCACCGTCAGTGCAGAGCGCAAGCCGGGCCGCAAGCCGGAGACCGAGGCCCGCATCCGGGCGGCCGGCGTCAAACTCGTCGACGGCCTCGACGAACTGATCCGCGGATCCGACATCATCTCGGTCCACGTGCCCGGCAATGCCTCCACGGCCGCCCTGGTCGACGCCGACTTCCTCGACAAGATGAAGCCGGGCGCCATCCTGATCAACACCAGCCGCGGCGAGTTGGTCGACGAAGCCGCCCTGATCGAGGCCATGGACTCCAAGGACATCCGCGCCGGCCTCGACGTCTTCTGCGACGAGCCAGATGGCGGCACCGGCGAGTTCGCCTCGGCGCTCGCCCGGCACCCCAACGTGGTCGGCACCCACCACATCGGCGCATCCACGAAACAGGCGCAGGACGCGACGGCTTCCGGCTCGATCGACGTCATCGAGGCCTACCGGGCAGGCGACCTGCTGAACTGCATCAACGTCTCCCCCACGCGCACCGGCACCGCCACGATCATCATCAGGCACTTCGACCGGGTCGGCGTACTCGCCAGCGCCCTCGAGGTCCTGCGAGCCGCCGCCATCAACGTGCAGACGATGGAGAACCGGGTCTTCCAGGGCTCCAACGCCGCCATCGGCATCATCGACGTCAGCGGCGACGTCACGAAAGAACTCGTCCGGGACCTCGCTGCGCTCGATCACGTCATCCAGGTACAGGCCTCGGACCGCGACGCATGAGCGACCAGGATGTCCTCCGCCCCTTTCCGGGGATGGTGGTCGATCCTGAATGGGTCGACCGGGTCATCTCCGGCCCCTACGACGCCTACACCCCGGCGCAGCGGGTGGCCATGGCCGCCGAGAACCCGTACAGCTTCCTGCACGTCACCCGCTCGCAGGAGGACCTCCCACCGGAGCAGCGCGATGACATCGACGGGCTGATCGGCTACTGCGCCGATTCGATGCACCGTCTCTACGACGCCGGGGTCTACCGGTGCCACGACGAACCCGTGCTGTTCCTGTATCGCATGGGGATCGACACCCCGGACGGCCGCCACGTCCAGACGGGGATCATGGGTCTCGTGCCGGTCACCGAGGACGGCGACCGGCGGATCCTGCGGCACGAGGCGGTACGGCCCGGTCGGACCGACCTGTTGGCCCGCCACCTGCTCACGGTCGGCGCCTCGTCGAGCCCCATCTCGCTCACCTTTCGCTCGGACGACGGCCTCGAGGCGGTCATCGCCCGCTGCTGTGAACAGCAGCCGGTGCTCGACTCGCACCACGAGGGCGTCGACCAGACAGTCTGGGCGGTCGGCGGCGATGACGCCGCCGCACTCATCGACGCATTCGGGCGGCGCACCCTCTACGTGACCGACGGCCACCATCGCCTGGCGGCGGCCATCGATGCCCGGTCCCGAGTCCCCGACCGGCCCGACGACGGCCCCCTCGAATGGATCCAGGCTGTGCTGTTCGCCGACGAACAGTTGCTCGTCCTCCCGTTCCACCGGCGGGTCGGAGACCAGGCCGGCCGGAACGCCGACGAGCTGGTCGATGCACTCGGCGCCAGCGGCACCCTCACGCCGGCCGGTGGCGCCGAAGCCGCACGGCCCCGGGCGCCGGGCTCGGTTGGCGTCTACCTGGCCGGCAACTGGTACACCCTCGAACTGCCCGCAGCAGCGGGCGAACGTGCCGTGGACGCCCTCGACGTGTCAAGGCTCCAGGACGGAGTCCTGGGTCCCGTCTTCGGCGTAATCGACCCCGGCAACGACCCGATGATCGACTACGTGCCCGACCCCGTCGGCGTCGAAACCCTGGTCGAACGCTGTGACGAGGACGGCCGCATCGGCTTCGTGCTGCACCACACGTCGGTCACCGAACTGATGGACGTCGCCGACGACGGTGACCTCATGCCGCCCAAGTCCTCCTACTTCGAGCCCAAGCCCCGCTCGGGGTTGTTCGTCCGTCGGCTCGACCGCGAATCGGGCACCGTGGAGGCGCTCCGGTCGTGACCGGACACGTCCACCTGCGGACCGATTCCCGTTCGTCCGGCGGCAGGGTGGGTCCATGACCCCGTCGGGCGTTCGACGGGCACTCCTCCAGTACCCCCTCGGTGGCGAGCGCCAGTGGGTGGCGTTCGACGCTCCCGTCGACACGATCGTCGCCGAGGAGTTGCGTGACGTCCCCGATGCCATGCGGGCCGCCGAGCAGGCTGCCGCCTCCGGGCGCTGGGTCGTCGGCATGGTCTCGTACGACGCCGGTCCGGCCTTCGACAAGGCGATCCGAGCCGCCCGGGTCCGCCGGGTGCCGTTGGTCTCCTTCGGCGTCTTCGATGCTCCGCTGCCGACAACCAGGCCCGCCGCCAGCGGCGGCTACCACGTCGGCCCCTGGATGCCGAATCGCTCGCATCCTGCCTACCTGACCTCGATCCGGACCATCCGGGAGCTGATCGCCGCCGGCGAGACCTACCAGGTGAACTACACGATCCGGTTGCGCTCGCCGTTCAGCGGCGACCCGCTCGGCCTGTTCGCCGACCTGGTCCGGGCACAACGGGCGGAACACGCTGCCTACCTCGACCTCGGCGACCGGGCCGTGTGCTCCGCCTCGCCCGAGTTGTTCGTCCGGCGCAGCGGCCGTCGATTCGTCTCGAAGCCGATGAAGGGAACGATCGGGCGCCATCCGGACCCCGAATGGGACGCCCTTGCCGCCCTGCACCTGTCCCGCTCCGAGAAGGACCTGGCCGAGAACACGATGATCGTGGACATGGTCCGCAACGACCTGAGCCGCATCGCCGATTCAGGCTCGGTGAAGGTGCCCGCCCTGTACACGGTCGAGACCTATCCGACGGTCCACACCATGACCTCCACCGTCGTTGCCAACTCGGATGCCGGCCTCTGTGAGGTCTTCGACGCCCTCTTCCCGGGTGCCTCGATCACGGGGGCGCCCAAGGTCCGCACGTCCGAGATCATCGAGGCGCTCGAGGGCGACGGCCGTGGCATCTACACCGGGGCCATCGGCATCGTGGCGCCCGACGGCTCCATGGAGTTCAACATCGCCATCCGGACTGTCTGGGTGGACCGGGAGCGGGGGCAGGCCGAGTACGGCGTCGGCGGCGGCATCGTCTGGGACTCCGACCCGCACGAGGAATGGCGGGAGGTGGAGCACAAGAGCCGCGTCCTCGGCCGTGCCCGTTCCGACTTCCGCCTGCTCGAGACCATGGCCTGGACGCCCGAGGGCGGTGTCTCCCTCCGTGGACGCCATCTCGCACGGCTGAAGTCGTCTGCCGACCACTTCGACATCGACATCGACCTCCCGATGATCGACGCCCTGTTCGACGGTGTCGATGCGGACGGGCCCCGTCGGCTGCGTCTGCTCGTTGCGCCTGATGGCAGCGCCGAACTCCAGGTCCTCGAGCACCGGATCCATGGCGACACCCCCTGGGCGGTGCCGCTCGACCTCGAGCCCGTGCCGAGCGAGCACGAGTTCCTGTTCCACAAGACGACCGTGCGCGAGGTCTACGACAACGCCCGACGCCGCTTCCCGGATGCTCCCGACGTCCTGCTCTGGAACGAGCGTGGCGAACTCACCGAGACCACCACGGGCAACCTGGTCGTCGAACTCGACGGTGAGCTGGTGACGCCACCCGTCTCGTGCGGCCTGCTGCCCGGGACGCAGCGAGCGGAGCTGCTGGACACCGGAGAGATCGTGGAGCGCGTCGTCCACCGCGACGATCTCGCTTGTGTCGACGCCGCATGGATGGTCAACTCCGTGCGCGGCTGGGTGCCGATCGAGGTCGATTCGGCGGCCAGGCCCGCCGAGGTCAGCTCCTCCGGCGCCTGACCTCCTCGGTGATCGCCGGGATCACCTTGTGCAGGTCACCGATCACGGCCCAGTCGGCCCGGACGACGATGTTGGCCTCGCGGTCCGTGTTGATGGCCAGGATGTGCTTGGACGCCATGGCGCCCACCCAGTGCTGGATAGCGCCCGAGATGCCGCTGGCGATGTAGACCTGCGGCGCGATCCGGGTGCCGGTCTGGCCGACCTGGTCGGAGTGGGGACGCCATCCGTTGTTGGTGACCGCACGCGAGCAACCGACGACACCTCCGAGCTCGGCGGCCAGTTCCTCCAGCGGGGCGAACGCCTCGGCGGAACCCACGCCGCGTCCGCCACCCACCACCACGGGAGCGGTCGCGAGCGTGATGCCCCTGGAGAGCACGACCCGGTCGGTCACGACCGTCCGGGCGAGTGAGGCATCAAGGTCCGGGGAGAAGGCGGTGACGGTTCCGACGGCAGGTTCCGACGCCGGAGCAGCCTCGACGGCATGGTGTGCCACGGAAACGATCTTGCGACCCGCCGCCAGCGTGACGTCCTCCAGGAGGGAACCCCCCCACTGGACCCGGGTCATCGACCAGGTGTCGTCCGAGGGATCGACCTCGCGGCAGTTCGCGACGAAGGGCTCGTCGAGGCGTGCCGCCACATGGGCGAGGACCTCGTTGCCACGGTCGGTGCCGCAGGCGGTGACGATCGACGCCCCGGACGAGGCGACCAGTTGGGCAAGCGTCTCACCCCACGCCTCGGGCCCGAAGTCCGTGAGGACCTCGTGGTATGCCAGGTGGACGACCGTTGCGCCGTAGGCGGCCAACTGGCCGGCGGCCTCTTCGGCACCCTTGCCGATCACCACGGCCTCGCAGGAGACACCGGCACGTGTCGCCAGATCACGTCCGAAGGTGAGGGCCTCGAGCGATGCGTCGACGAGCGTGCCACGATCATGGTCGCAGAGGACGAGCATCGTCATGCCAGTACCCCCAGTTCCTCGAGCACGTCGACCACGGCGGCTGCCGCCTCCGGGCCTTCGCCGAGGATGACGGTCTCGCTGACCTGTTCCACCGGACGGTGGAGCCGCAACCGTTCCTGGCCACCCGCCTCCGTCGGCTGTTCGACTGTTGCCAGTGCCGCCTTCTTCGAGGCCAGTCGCCCCTTCATGGTCGGGTACCGGGGCAGGTTGATGCCCTCCTTGACGCCGAGCACGGCGGGTGTCGGGACCTCGTAGACCTCGAAGCCGCCATCGATCTCACGGCGGGCGGTAACCGATCCGTCGCCGACGTCGATGCCCTTGATGCCGTTGACGATCGGGCGACCAAGTGCATGCGCCACGCGGACCCCGACCTGGAAGCCTCCGGCGTCGGCGGACTCGTTCCCGAAGAGCAGCAGGTCGAAGGCGCCCTCGGCGGCCTCGATCCCGCTGATGGTGGCCGTTAGGGCGGCTGCCGTCCGCTGCGGGTCCCAGTCGACCTCCTCGATCGGAACCAGCACCAGATTGTGGGCGCCGACGCTGGCCGCATAGCGGAGCTGTTCCTCGGCCTCGGCGGGTCCGAGGGTCAGCACGGTGACCTCGCCTCCGTGTGCCTCGACGATCTGGACGGCCTCCTCGACGGCGCATTCCTCGTGCGGGCTCGTGGTGAACCCGAGGTGGGCGGTGTCGACGGCCAGGCCGTCGCCGGTGATGTTGATCTTGGCGCCCGGTGCGGGCACGCGCTTCACGCAGACGAGGATTCTCATGTGGGAATTCCCTGGTTCGGGTTCACGGGGAACCGACCCGGTTCAACCCTTCATCCGCGAGTCGTCCGGGTCGAAGACGGCACCGGTCGAGGCGACCTTCACCGGGTAGAACTCGTTCATGTACATCACCTGGAGTTCCGTGCCCGGGGTGGTCAGCTCGAGGGGCAGGTGCGACATGAGCAGGAACCTGTCGACGGAAGGGCCCGGGCCAGCCGAGGTGACCCGGCTGACGCGTCCATGCGAGTCGACGATGCGGTCGCCGTCGAGGGTCAGGATCGGCTCGTTGCCACCCTGCATGTACCGCTGGCGGCCCCGGCCGTCGGTGTGGTCCTCGACCGTGAGGGTGCAGACGGCAATCTCGGGCTCGCCCTTCTGGCGGGCCTCCAGGTAGGCCTCCCTTCCGATGAAGTCGGCGGCCTTGACCCTCGGGCGGGCAAGGCCGACCTCGAGTGGGTTGTACTCGCTCTCGAGCTCGGCGCCCATGAGCCGGTAGCCCTTCTCGAGGCGGCCCGACGAGCCGTAGACGCCGCCGCCGGTCGGACGGATGCCGAGGTCGGCTCCGGCCGTCATGAGGCTGTCCCACAGCGCGGGACCGTTGTCCCAGTCGGTGTAGACCTCCCAGCCGGTGTCACCGACATAGGAGATCCGGAACAGCGAGACGGGGACCCTCGTACCCCCGCAGTCCAGGTCGATGTCGATGATCGAGCCGTAGGGGGAACCCTCCTGGCCGAGGTCGTTGTCGGTCAACTGCCCAAGAACCGCTGGTGCGTTGGGGCCCCAGAGGCCGAGCGTGGTGACGTCCCTCGTGATGTTGCGGAAGGACACCGATCCGTCGGTGGGAAGGTGGCGTCGCACCCAGAACGAGTCGCGGCCGCCGTCGAAGACGCCGGTGACGATCCGCACCCGGTCCTCCGCCATGCGCATCATCGTCAGGTCCGAGTGGAAGCCGCCGTCCTGGGTGAGCCACGGCGTGTAGATCGACCGGCCCACGGGCACGTCGACCTTGTTCACGGCGAGGTAGTCGGCGTACTCGACGGCACCGGGCCCCTCGAGCTCGTAGATCTGGAACGAACTCAGGTCGACGACGCCGCAGTTCTCACGCAGGTTGAGGTGCTCGCCCGTCGTGATGGGACTCCACCAGCGGTTGTCCCACTCGACCTCGCGTTCTGCGAGGCCGTAGCGCTCGACCAGGTCGGCGTTGGATGCGAACCACTGCGGGCGTTCCCAGGTGCGGGCCTGGAAGAACATGGCGCCCAGGTCCTCCTGGCGGGAGAAGTAGGGACCCACCTCGAGGTTGCGGCGCCCCTCCCACTGCTCCTGGGGGTGGACGATCCCATAGGTCTTGTTGAAGCTCTCCTCGGCACGCGACCAGATGTGCTCGTCGCTGCACTCGTCGGCGTAGAAGCGGGCGATGTCCGCCCCGTGAACGTCGATGACCCTCGGATAGCCGTAGGTCATCCACTCTGCGACGACCTGGGCCATGCCCGGGCCTTCCTTGACCCAGACGGCGGCGGCCGACCAGAGGTTCCGGACCTCGCGGGTCTCGCCCAGGCAGGGCATGCCGTCTGGTGTCAGTGAGAGCAGGCCGTTGATGGCGTACTTGATCTCGGCGTCGCCGAGCATGTCCATCAACTCGATGGCGGTCTCCATCTGCTCGTCGAAGTCGTCCGGGGTGAAGGGCATCTCGGTGGGTGACAGTGCCGCCTCCTCGTTCGAGGGGATCTCGTCCGGGTGGTGGAGGATCGGGCGGTGGCCGTAGGAGCCGACCTCCATCGAGCCGGCCGACTGTCGCTCGTAGCAAAGGGTGTCCATGTCGCGGACGATCGGGTAGCCGATCTCGTTGTTGGTCTCGGCAAGGATGTCCATCGGCCCGACATCGGCCATCTGGTGGACGGTGGGCACGAGCGGGATCACGGCCCCGGCCATGTTGGCGATGCGGTTCGACCAGACACCACAGGCGATGACGACGTACTCGGCTTCGACGGTGCCCTTGTCGGTGACGACACCGGTGACCGTCCGATCGCCGGCGTTGGGACCATCCTCGGTGAGGACGTCGAGCACCTCGGTGTTGGCGAACACCCGGCAGCCGACCATCTCGATGGCCTCCCTGCGCATGGTGGTGCCGGTCTCGAGCGAGTCGACGACCGAGACGGTCGGGCAGTAGAAGCCACCCAGGATCACGTCCTCGTTGATGAAGGGGACGAGTTCCTTCACACCGGCCGGGGTGAGCATGTGGGCCTCGATGCCCCATGCCATGGCGGAGGTCATGCGACGGTCGAGTTCGTGCATGCGCTCCTCGGTGCGGGCCACCTCGATACCGCCGGAGTCGACCGAGAGCTCCATGTCCCGGAACTGGTTGGCGCTCTGCTCGCCGAGCAGGGCCATCTCCTTGTTGTGGTCGACGGGGAAGATGAAGTTGGAGGCGTGGCCGGTGGAGCCGCCCGGATTGGGCAGCGGGCCCTTGTCGATCAGCACCAGGTCGGTCCAGCCCAGACGGGCGAGGTGGCCGACGAGGCAGTTGCCTACGATGCCGGCACCGATCACGACGACGTTGGCGCGTTCGGGAAAGTCACTCATTCAGGTGCTCCAATTCGCAACTGCGGCCGACCCGGCGGCCGACCCGGATGAAACGTGGAGTAGGCGGTGCGACCGTAGACGACCGTCCTCTGCAGCGCACGCGAGAGGCTACCCACGATTCGGAAATGCCAACCGCATCGCGGGAAATCTTGACGACAAGCAGGGGCACGCACGCACATAGAGAGCTGTCCGCTCTCTGCACCACCGTCTTCAGGTCCGGAAGGTGGTGCGCAGGGACTCGAGGCCACCGTCGACGGCGATGACCTGGCCGTTCACGTAGCGGGCCGCCGGCGATGCCAAAAACACCGCCATGGCCGCGATGTCGCGGCCTTGCACGAACGTCCGCATCGAGACCTGGTCCTCATAGCGCCCGCGGACCTCCCCCGACCCGACACCGGTCACCTCGGACTCAGCGGCGATCACCCGATCCATCCGGGCGCCGCCCACCGACCCGGGACACAGGGTGTTGGTCCGAATGCCGAACTCACCAAGCTCCATCGCCAGCGTCGCACCCAGGCCGACCACCGCCCACTTCGACGCGGCATAGGGCGAGCGCAACGGGAAGCCCACCACTCCGGCCGTCGACGAGGTGTTGAGGATCACCCCGCCACCCGCCTCCCGCATCAGCGGCACGACCCTCCGACAGCACAGGAACATCGACCGCACGTTCACGGCCATCGTCTCGTCCCAGCTGTCGACGTCGACCTCCTCGATCGGACCCGTGGGACCGGCGATGCCGACGTTGTTGCAGAGCACGTCAACCGACCCGAGGGACGCCGAGGCATCGTCGAAGAGGCGGTCCACGTCCGCCGGTCGCGAGACATCGCCCCCGGTGAAGCCGACGCCGTCCGGCAGATCGTCGCCGTGTCCGGGAAGGTCGGCCACGTGCACCCTGGCACCGGCCTCGAGGAATGCGTCGACCATGGCGCGTCCGATGCCGGATGCCCCTGCCGTCACCACGACGCATTGTCCTTCGACCTGCTCGCCAACCGGGGTCCGACCCATGGCAGCGGAACCTACTTTCCCCGAGCCATGCCCGGACTCAGCCCGTCACGATCAGGCCCACGGCACTGACGGTGCCGCAGAGGCCGACCACCTGCCACCAGAAGAGCCGCTCGCCCCGGAAGAGGATTCCACAGACGACGGTGACCGCCGCGTACTGGGTGCCCGTGACCGCGATCGGCGCCAGGTCGCCGTGCTGCACGCCGTAGACGAAAAACAGGGCGCCGACGCCTGCACACGATGCCCCCAGCGTGGCCGAGGCGAACACCGCACGTTCCGGGAAGACCGGATCGCGTCTGACCAGACAGGTGAGGGCGATGGCGCAGAACGCCACAGTCCGCTGGGCGACCACGGGCCAGAATCCGCTCTCCGGGCTCAACTGGTCGAGGACCACGAAGAGCAGGCCGTAGCCGATGCCCGCCCCGGCACTGAAGAGGAGCCCCCTCCGCAGGTCACCGACGAAGCGCGGCGCATAGGAGATCGCCAACACCGAAAGGACGCCGACGCCGATGCCGGCCACGACCCGGGGTCCGGGCACGCCACCGACGGCAAAGTCGACGGTGACGGGGAGGACGACGGAGATCACCGCCGCCGGAGGCCCGACGATGCCCGCCGAGGCCGAGGCGTAGCCGAGGTACAGGCTCGAGAGTGCGAGGAAGACGAGCACGCCCGTAGCCGCGCCCAACAACATGTCGGCTGCCAGCCACTGGCTCCCGAAGACCAGCGCTCCGATGGTCGAGACTCCGATGCCGACCAGGAAGACTGCGGCGAGCGTCTGGCGGAGCCCGCCGCGTTCCGCAGCCCCCCGGGTGATGTGGTCACCAATGCCGATGCCTAGCGACGCGGCGATGCCGAATCCGGCAGACATGGGTCAGGCCACCTGTCGCCCGGAGCAGTCGGTGCGACCGGCTCAGGCCAGGTAGCCGAGGGCCTCGGACACCGCGACGGCGGCTGCCGAGACCCGACCGGCGATGATGTCG
>Ga0257109_1000826_pt1 | contig 10569 bp, 8 predicted proteins | sample LP_taG_8_FD_191566 | JGI IMG/M metagenome (GOLD analysis project Ga0257109, IMG submission 191566) | Marine microbial communities from Northeast Subartic Pacific Ocean, Canada - LP_J_2011_P26_2000m | ecosystem: Environmental > Aquatic > Marine > Oceanic | place: Canada: Northeast Subartic Pacific... | reverse complement strand
GATTAAAATTGCAAGGAAGCCTCATTCCTTTCGATGACATATCAGAATGGATTGGTAAAACATGGGAACTAAAAACTAAGGAAGGCCATTCTTTGGAATCTTTTTCGTCTATGTCCGGCATCAATCAATTACGCGAATCGCAAAGTAAGAATTTTGACTTAATAATTGGACAAGTATTAGGAGAATTATTATTTGAACGAATCATCACTATTTTTTCTGGTTGGAAAAGCCATTTTATAATTGATCGAACTCTTCAACCCGATCATTCTTATCAAAATACTTTCTTGGATCGAATTGTCATTGGGCAACGGCTTTCAGCTTTTCTTCAAACAGAGGAAGGATCGGTAATCTATTCTGCTATGCTTGATTCATTAACTCAAATGGTGTTAGAAGCCAATATGTCGATCCAACATCATTTTATGGATAATGATCAGTTTGATCAAAATCGAATCATCCTATCGGATCTCCGCTTTTCCCCCATTATCGGTTTAGGCGCGAAAGCATGGATGGAAACATGCTGAAACCGGGAAAAATTCCAAAAATTGAACCACTGATCCGCGTTGGGCTTATTTTGCCCCAAGATGAAATAGAATCGATTCAAGTTTCATTTTCTGATCCACAATGCTTCGAACTTGAAACAGAAAAAAAACTATATCCATCTTGTAACAATCAGGATGAACTGACCATTCAGTTTCGTAAAGGCCAATTACATATTTTCCAACTTGATGTAACATCACCTACAATAAGCATTATTCCATCAATCCCAGATAAAAATCCATACATCACTTTATTTGGTATGATCGCCGGTCGTGGATTCCATTGGCAAAAACAGATCAATGCTTCATTCTGGGGAAAAATTGAATTTTCAGTTATAGATGGTAAAATCATTGCGATCAATGAACTGCCTCTGGAACAATATCTAAAATGTGTGGCCACATCAGAAATGAGTGCTCAATGTCCATCGGAATTACTAAAAGCACAGACCATTGTGGCTCGGTCCTGGTTATTGGCCAATATGGAACAAAAACATAGACATCTGGGATTTGATATTTGTAATGATGATTGCTGCCAACGATACCAGGGGATGGCAAATACAACTGATACCTCCATCAATAGTGCGAATGATACCTTTGGACAAGTTTTAATTTTTAATGATCAAATTTGTGACGCACGATATTCCAAATCTTGTGGTGGAATTACGGAAAAATATGAAAATGTATGGGAAGGTGATCCTGTTCCATATCTTTGTTCAATACCCGACGTTAATGAGTCAGGTACAGCTTATTGTAGCCCTCAGATCGTATCCGAAGATTCACTGAAATCTTATATCGGTAATGTGGATGAGAAGGGGAAATACTTTCATTGGACATACGAACTCTCGCAATCTGAATTGGTGAGTTCCTTAAAGAAAAAATGTGAGTTAATTGCGGTTAATATATTGGAATTAAGACCATTAAAAACTGGAGATTCGGGTCGGATCATTGATCTCGAAATCGAATATTTGGATGAATTTGACAAACCCCAATCCATAGTCATTAAGTCTGAATATCAAATCAGGGATGTCTTATCTCCTTCTTTTCTTTACAGTTCCGCCTTTACAATTGAAAAAGAGAATGATGATTCTTTTCAATTGAGCGGTAGAGGCTGGGGCCATGGCGTGGGCATGTGCCAAATCGGTGCACTGGGTATGGCCTTTTCAAACCATGATCACGCATTTATATTGAGGCACTATTATTTAGGTTCAGAATTAAAAACCATTTACCAGTCATAATGCGAAAAACGAACTATAGTACCTGGGCATGGGTCCCCTCTCTTTATTATGCGGAAGGGCTCCCTTATGCATTTGTCATGATCGTCTCCGTAGTGATGTATAAAAATATGGGGTTTTCTAATACAGATATTGCCCTTTATACCAGTTGGCTATATCTCCCCTGGGTGATTAAACCCTTATGGAGTCCTATCGTAGATATTTTACGCACCAAACGGTTTTGGATCGTGGCCATGCAGTTATTGATCGGGGCAGGATTGGCAGGTGTTGCACTTTCCATTCCAGCTTCCAATGCATTCCGCTACACATTAGTATTTTTCTGGCTCATGGCCTTCAGCTCAGCCACTCATGATATTGCAGTCGATGGATTTTATATGTTAGGTCTTTCCTCTCATGATCAGGCTTGGTTTATAGGTATTCGCAATTCATTTTACCGATTCGCAATTTTGACTGGTCAGGGCCTACTGGTGATTTTAGCTGGACAGTTAGAAGATTGGACTGGAGAGACCACAACTGCATGGTCAATGATCTTTGGAATGCTTGCAGTTCTATTTATCGGATTCAGCTTTTACCATAAATGGAAACTCCCTTATCCCAATTCCGATAAAAGTCATCTAGATCCAAACTTTGAAGAAGCTATCCAGAATTTCTTTCAAGTCTTTCTATCCTACTTTAAAAAGCCCCAGATCATTTTAGTTATCATATTCATTTTACTTTACCGCTTTGGTGAAGCCCAATTGGTAAAGATCGCACCTTTATTTATGCTGGATGCAATTGAAACAGGTGGTTTAGGATTGTCTACTTCCCAGTATGGATTTATCTACGGCACCTTAGGTATGATCATGCTCACATTGGGAGGAATTACTGGTGGTTTTTTCGCTGCAAGGCATGGTCTCAAATCTTGGATCATTTGGATGGCGCTTGCCATGAAGCTCCCGGACCTGGTTTATGTGTACATGGCATATGCTCAACCGGATAATTATTATTTAATCAGTACCTTCGTAGCAATAGAACAATTTGGATACGGGTTTGGATTTACTGCTTACCTCCTTTTTATGATGATGATCTCTGAAGGTGAACACAAAACGGCCCATTACGCTATTTGTACTGGGTTCATGGCCCTGGGGATGATGCTACCGGGCATGTTTAGTGGAGCACTACAGGAATCCATTGGATATCAGCATTTTTTCAATTGGGTTATGGTGGCTACGATTCCCGGACTCATTATGATTAAATTCATAAAGATTGATCCCCAATTTGGAATCAAAAAAGACAATTCATGACACAACAGCAAGATAGACTGATTGCACTGGATACTTTTCGCGGTGCTACCATTGCCCTTATGATCCTGGTAAATAATCCAGGTACATGGGCACATGTATATGCCCCGCTCCGCCATGCCCAATGGCACGGATGCTCCCTCACTGACCTTGTTTTCCCATTTTTCCTTTTTATTGTAGGTGTTGCCATGCGCTTTTCATTCGAAAAATATGAGATGTGTAAATACGGCCCTCTTTTTTGGAAAGTAATCAACCGAACGATCACCATATTTGTATTTGGTCTTTTACTCAATGCTTTCCCTTTTATAAGGCAGGATTGGGATTGGTCTACCCTCCGAATTCTGGGCGTCTTACAGCGAATTGCATTAGCCTATTTTTTTGCCAGCATTATCGTTGTTCGAACAGATATCAAAGGGTTGGTCATGATATCCTTCGGATTACTGGTAAGCTATTGGCTTTTGCTTACCGGATACGGATGGTATTCTGGATTAGACCCATACGGACTGAAAACTAATTTGGTATTGGTCTTTGATAAATTAATTTTGGGGGAAAGCCATCTTTGGGGAGGTACAGGTATTCAATTCGATCCGGAAGGTTTATTAAGTACAATTCCATCTATAGTAACCGTATTAATTGGATTTTTGGTTGGCACTATGATTAAGACAGCCAATGACCATAAAGACAATGCTCAGCGCATGGCTGTTCTTGGTGCACTACTAGTTATTCTGGGCTGGATATGGGCATTCCTTTTCCCAATCAATAAACAATTATGGACCAGTTCTTATGTTTTATATACAGGTGGAATTGCAACCATTGTTTTATCTGCCATGATTTGGCTCATTGATGTTCAAGGGATAAAGCTCTGGTCAAAGCCATTTGTCATTTTCGGTTCCAATTCAATTTTTATTTTTGTGGCCTCTGGGATCTGGGCCAAAATTTTATTAACAATAAAATTTGATCTAGATGGAAAACTGGTTTCCGGCTATTCCTACCTATATAAAACAGTCTTCCAGCCATTGGCAGGCGACCTAAATGGCTCCATACTATTCGCCCTGTTTCATGTATTGATGTTTTGGCTGATACTTGCCTGGATGTACAAAAAGAAAATCTTTATTAAACTATAAACTGTAGTGGTTAAATATGACTAACCACTACTCAATAATGGAATTACTTATTGGGTTCAAACCCTTTTAAAATCGAATATTTTCCAATTCTAGGTTTCTTTTGTTCCCTAATCTCATTGGTTAATTTTGCAGCAGAGGCCTGTTTGGAAAAAACAACTTCCATTTCCATCCAAAAACCATCTAGGGTGCCCATCTCTATACCATATTGATAAAACATCATTTGATCACAATAAACGCCACTACTATCTCCCATTTCTTCGCAAATATCCTGTTCATCTGATAAGATGAGCGATCCCTCAGTTATTTGATACATAAACTCAGGACCATCATTACATTCGATTTGACCATCATATTCTTCACAATATCTCCAGGTAAAGGTTGAATCGGTCGCTTCCCATTCAATATCAGATCTTTCTTCAAATCCTTCAAAAGTTTCCTCTATTTCTCCTGTACCATCGTCATTGATCGTGATTGTGACATCATCGGGTAAAAATAATTGATCTGGCATTAAAAAATTTTGATTTGCCTCGATTTCAGTACCTATTTGTGTTAGAGTCCCCAAAACAACAGCATAACGGGTTGAATCCATAACAAAATTACCATCGATGTAAAGCTGGCGATAAACTGTGTCTGCATTCACCGTAAAAGACTTCTCTTGCAAGGTGTAATTAAATTGGGTTCCTACATACTCATAATATCCATTGGGCGTATAAATCCGAACTGATGACTGGTCGTACTGGTCTAAAGATGCGATATAATCGTTGATATAATAATCAACCTGCCTATCATCAGAATATTCGTAAGCATTTATAAATAATCCATCATCATTATTGTTAACATTAAGTTGGCTTAAAGCATGTGTCTGAGTTGTTATTCCATTGGAAATGGTTGAGACTTCAATACTTCCTTGAGTTAGACCCATAAAAATTTCCTGTGTTTTATTCACCTTTATGTAGACTCCACCCGAAGCAGAAGTCATGTTCCATGTTCCAACTAGTGGATTGGGTTCTTCCTTATCTTCACAAGCCATAAAAATAATCAAGAGAAAGACGACAAAATTTCCTCTTTTACTCATGAGTACATTCCTTCCAGGAGTTCATTATAATGTTCTGTAACCACTTTTCTTTTCACCTTTAATGTTGGTGTCAATTCGTCCTTATCCTGATCTAAATCTTCTTCAAGAATACGGATTTTTTTAATTGACTCATATGAAGCTAATTCCTTGTTCTTTTCTTTCATGATTGTATTCATTAATTCTATTACTTCTTCTTTTTTGGATAAGTCACTTAAATCCTTATACAGTAATTTTTGATCTCGAGCAAATTTGGTAATTTCATCTTCATCCAAGGTAACCAGCATTGTCAAATATGGCTTTCGATCTCCGTAGACCATCGCTTGCGATATATAAGGACTAGTTTTCATCAAGTTTTCAATATTTTGAGGTGCCACATTTTTTCCACCGGCAGTGATGATAATATCTTTTTTCCGATCGGTAATAAACAAATATCCATCCTCATCAACATATCCCACATCACCTGTATGAAGCCAATATCCGCCTTCACCATCAGGCTTTAATAATTCTTCAGTGGCTTGTTCATTCTTATAATAACTCTTTATATTTTGTTCTCCGCGTACACAGATTTCACCATCTGCCATGATTTTTAATTCGGTACCAGGGGTAGCGCGTCCCACTGAACCTATTTTTACTTCACCCTCTGTTTGTATTGATATGATACCAGATGTCTCAGTCATGCCATATCCCTCGAATACCTGCAAGCCTACCCAGTAGAAAAAGTGAAGAATTTCCTTTGAAATTGGTGCTGCCCCCGTCAACATATAACGAATCCTTCCCCCAAAAATATCTTTAATTTTATCCAAAATAAAAAATTTGGCTATGACCGCTTTCATTTGCAACCACAAACCGGGACTTCCCCCGGCTTCCTTGACTTCACAGATAGTTTTACCGATATGAATTGCCCAATGATATATTTTTTGTTGAATCCAGGTGGCATCATCAATCCCTGTTAAAATTCTTGAATAAAATTTCTCCCATACCCGAGGTGTACCAAAAACAACTGTTGGGCCCGTTTGTCGGATATTTTGGGGCATATCCTCCATACTCTCAGCAAATACAGTAGGGTTTCCCACAAGGAACCGTAGGAAATGACCAATTAACCGCTCTGCAATGTGGGCCAAGGGTAAGTAGGACACATAAAGATCTTCAGAATTCAACCCTGTTGCGTCTGGTAAATATTTTGAGCTAGCAATGATATTTCTGCTCGTGAATATAGCCGCTTTGGGATTTCCAGTAGTACCGGAGGTATATGTAAGACTGATTACTTCATCTGGCTGGCTGGTGTCAATCAATTCTTCAAATTGATTAGGATTTTTTTCCCCGTATTCACGCCCAAGTTCCAGAAATTGATCTAAGGAATATACATTAGGCAAATTCGGAGGATGATACCGATCCAAAACAACGATTTTTTTGATATTGGGTAGACGGTCCCAAATCGCAAGCATTTTGTCTAATTGTTCCTGGTCTTCCACAAAAGCAAAAATACTATCACTTTGATTGGCTATGTAGAATACCTGGTCATTGGTATTGGAATGGTAAATCGGGGCCGTCACACATCCAATGCAGATAATACCCATATCACACATAACCCATTCCGGTCGAGTCTGGCTAAGTATGGAAATTTTATCTCCTTTTTTTACACCAGAAGCTAAAAGCCCATTGCCAATGTCTTGTGAAAATTTTCCGTATTGTTGCCAAGTTAAGGCTTTCCATAAACCATCCTGCTTTTTCCAGATCGTTGTTTTATCGGGGAATTTGTTTACCTGACGCCAGAATAGCTTTGGAATCGTATTATACTTGTTTAAATCAATATTCACCTGATACCACTCCATAAGTTTGCACGACGGGTATATTTCCCTTCACCTAAATACATTTCCCGTACTTTTTCTTCTTCATATAACTCATCATACGTGCCGCTTAAAAAAATCTTCCCGGAAGTGAGCACATACCCATAGTCAGCAATTTTCAATGCATGGTTCACATTTTGCTCTACCAATAATATTGTGACTCCTGATTGATGGAGATCTTTAATAATTGAAAAGATTTCTTGTACTAATTTTGGAGAAAGGCCAAGCGAAGGTTCATCTAGAAGCAATAGTTTTGGTTCTAGCATTAATGCTCTGGCAATAGCCAGCATTTGTTGTTCTCCTCCGCTCAATGTGCCTGCCTGCTGATTGCCACGTTTTAACAATACCGGAAAATAATCTGTCGCTTTTTTAAAACGTTTCTCAAACAAATCTTTATCCTTTATTAGAAAACCACCCATCATCAAATTTTCATACACCGTTAATTTCGGAAAAATGCGCCTGTTTTCAGGCACATGAGAGATCCCCAATTTGATGATTTCTTCAGGATCTTTACGATCTATACGTTTGTCATTAAAATAGATGGTACCATATTCCGGTTCAACAATACCAAAAATTGTTTTTAAAATGGTTGTTTTCCCGGCACCATTAGCACCCAGGAGGCATACCAGCTGACCCTTATTTACCGCCATGGATACACCGTGGAGTGCTTTGATTTTACCGTAAAATGTTTCCACGCCGATCAGCTTAAGCATGGGCTTGTTCCCCCAAAAATACCTTAATTACTTCAGGATGCTGCTTTACTTCTTCCGGCGTACCCAGCGCCAAAACATGACCCGAATCGAGCACACAGACACGATCGGATATTTTCATGACCAGATTCATGTCGTGCTCCACAACTAATACAGTGATGCCCAATACATCCCTGATTTCACCAATAATTTTCGCAATTTCTATTGTTTCCTGGTCATTCATTCCTGCCGCTGGTTCATCCATAAGAATCAAATAAGGTTGACTGATCAAAGCGCGTCCAATCTCTACCAGTTTCTGAATACCGTAGGGTTGACCACTGAGATATTTTTGTTCAAAATTCGCAATCCCCAGAAAGTCCATCACTTCGAGTGCCATGGCCTCTTCCCGTTCTCGCTGCGCTGTTGTTAGCCAACGATATAAAGTTTCTTTCAACGTAATTCTTTGGTGGGCACCGATAAGTATATTATTTAATACTGTCATATAAGGCACATTCTGCAGATTTTGGAAAGTACGGGAAATGCCCAATTTCACCACTTCATGAGGCTGACATTTGGTCAAGGATTGACCTCTGTATTGAATTTTGCCTTTTTGTGGCCGGTGAAAGCCATTAATGCAATTAAATAAGGTGGATTTCCCGGAACCATTAGGCCCGACCAGTGAAAATATTTCTCCTGATTTTACTTCAAATGAAACATCATCTAGTGCCACCACACCAGAGAATTGCATACATAGATTTTTAATGGTTAAATCACTCATAAAAAAAGTCACTGCCCACCTTCGTAGAAATCAGGAAGGCGGGCAATGACAATTAAGGATGGTTTAATTAATACTTATTATTCTAGCCAGTCAGTAATAGCAACTTGTTTCCCACCTTGCAACTGCAGCAAAATTACGCTCTCCACTCCAGCATGGTCATTACGACTGTATGTGATCGGTGGAAATGCACCATTATCCCAATTTTTTAAAGATTCTAAACCACTCACTAAGCGTTTGCGGGTAGGATATTTCCCAGCTTTCCGTAATCCCTCCACTAATACATTGGCCGTAGCAAAACCATAATAATGATAAAGCCCACGCATTTTTTCCGGTACATTATTTTTTTCACAGAGTTCTCTATACAAAGTAGGGCCAGGTTTGTCAGAATCGGGATAGTACGCCCAATACACAGAGATAAATCCTTCCCCTGCTTCTCCAGCCAGCATTGCAACCCGTGGATCAACAGTAGGTCCTAAACCATAAAATCGTGCTTTGTAGCCAATAGCTTGTGCCGTTTTCATAATGGTTACAGGCTCACGAACGATTCCACCAATAATTACATCCGTAGCTCCGCCCTTCATAAAGTTAGATGTTTGGCCAACAAAATCTGTGGCTCCACGCTGAAATGATTCTTTTTGGACAGTAATTCCGTGTTTTTCTTCTGCTTCAGCACAACCCAGTAACGCATTAGCACCATAATCATCATCCTGGTACGCAAATCCAATTTTAGCATCCGGATTATTCTCCAATATATAATCAATTAATACTCTTGTTTGTAAGTCATACCCAGCATCGGTGTGAAAAATATACTTTGCTGCTGGTCTGGTCATGTCAGACATGGAACTGGAATTGGTAGCGGGAGCAATCAAAGGTACTCCGGTCTCCTCTAAGATAGGTCGAATAGCCTCGGCTGTAGATGTACCAATTACGTTGTAAAGACAAAAAACCTGGTCTTTTTCAATCAGTTTTTTGGCAGCAACAATTGCTTTTTGGGGATTGTACTGGTGATCTTCTGTAACCATGCGGATTTTTCTACCGTGTACGCCGCCTTTTTCATTTACATAATCAAAATATAACTGTGAACCGGCAGGAATTAAGAAGCCCAATTCTTTGATCGGGCCACTCAAATCCTGAATATTCCCGATCAAGATTTCTTCATCTGTAATTCCGGGAGAAGTTGACCGGGTATCGCACCCCATCAACACCAGACTTAACATTAATACGATTGATAGAAGTTGTTTCATAACCACCTCCTTGGTTTAGGTGAACCTCTTACGCGGGTTGAAAGGAAAAACTTTCCAATAGATTCTCATCTTAAGCCACATACCATATAACCCTAAGGGCTGGAATATAATAAATAAGAGCATTATTAAACCGAAAATCAATGCCTGTATGTCACCGGCTTCAGTTGCAATGAATTGGGATAGATTGTCTTCGAATAATGGAATAAACAGATTTTCCATTAAGACGATAAATAATGTTCCTAGCACCGCACCATAAATAGAACCCATACCTCCTACCAGTATCATTACAAGAAAATAAATCGAAAGCAGAATATCAAAATGATCGGTAGATATAAAATTATTCGTATGGGCAAACAGAACACCAGCTAAACCTGCAAATATACCCGATATGAAAAACGCTATCAGTTTATACTTGGCCATGTTCACACCAGAGGCTTCCGCTGCATGTTCTGAATCTCGTATCGCCATGAATGCACGACCCAGTTTTGAATTTATAATTCTGCGGCCGGACACCACCGCCAATATGGTAAAGGTGAATATAAAAAAATAGTTATCCCAGTCATTTTTTACATCCATTCCTAAAAGCGTCGCATTGGATACTTGTAAACCACCAGAGCCTCCTGTCCAATCACGCAATGCAATAATCATTCTTTTCACAATAAAGCCGAATCCCATTGTCGTAAGCGCCAGATACATACCTTCAATCCTGAGTGCCGGAAAGCCAATGATTAACCCGAAAAACCCGACAATGACTGGCGTAATTA
>Ga0257109_1000824_pt1 | contig 10579 bp, 10 predicted proteins | sample LP_taG_8_FD_191566 | JGI IMG/M metagenome (GOLD analysis project Ga0257109, IMG submission 191566) | Marine microbial communities from Northeast Subartic Pacific Ocean, Canada - LP_J_2011_P26_2000m | ecosystem: Environmental > Aquatic > Marine > Oceanic | place: Canada: Northeast Subartic... | reverse complement strand
ATATCATGGTCAACAGGGTATTTATCCTGCGCAATCACAAATGTATAAAAAAGAATGAGCCATATTTTTTTCATGTTAGTTTCCTTACATTTTAATCTTTGTTAAAATGTTTTTCATATTAATTCTCAATCATTTCCTGGCGGATAAGTTCTACAGGAATATTCCCCGCCTTGTTAAATGTATCTAAAAATTTCCGAAGTACGAATGGTTTCCCTTCTGTTTCAAGCTTTTTCGCATATTCGGCCATGAGGTTTTCAATGAGATATTTTCCTGTTACATAACAGGTGCCGTACCCCGGTTGGCGGAGGTAAAGGTGCTGCTCAAATTGAAGAAGGTGGGGCTCCCGTTTCATCCATCCTCGGGGAGTCCACTTCACATGGACCTGTCCTGCTTCAGCCATGGTCATCATATTGGCATGGGCATAGAGGGAACCCAATCCCCGGGCGGCGCGCTGGGCCAGCATGATCCAAACAATTTCTCTTGATCTCGGGCTGTCTTCATAGAGTCCCGTGTGCATAAACATTTCTTCTACTGATGTGGCGATTCCCTCATTTTTGGAATCGTACATATTGTACAAGGGTGGCCCCCGTCGAATGGGATTTTCATGTGGATTATCTCGAACTTCCGCCAAGTCGAACCAGTGGTACATGTGAGAATAAAGCGGCAGTGGATCAAAGTGCATCCCAATCGAAAAGAAATTGCGTTTTTCAACTGGAATAAATTCCCCCATATGTTCCCGTAGTGCCGGTTCCATATTTGGCTTGATGGGCATGATCTCTTTTTGTTCTAAAAACGCCATCATTTTTTTAACCGCTTTTTCTGTTAACGCTGCAAATTCTTTCGGCGTATCTGCTGATACCATGGGTGGCAAGTCCATATTTCGCTGCTCCTCTAATTTTAGAGAGGTCCAGGCCCGATCCAGTTCCCGTTGAAGCAATTGCACTTCTTCATCCCAAGTGAGGGGAACCCGGTGGACATTCTGCTGATACCATGTGTAATTATCCTTCCCAATCCCAGAAGGACCATTCTTTTTTGATGATTCTTTTTTTAACCATCGGATAAATACTTTATTCGCTTTTTTTGCATTGTCCAATGCCATGAATAATTCTGGATCTTTATTCCTGCTATGGTGCTCACTCAATTCTTTTTGAATGGATTCTAAATGTTCTCCCTGTTGGACAAAATTTCGAATTCCTGCAATCCATAGATCTCGGGCATTGCCGGTGAGATTTGCTTGTGCCTGGTTAAGGAAAGGTGGAATGCTTTTTAATTCTTGGGTGAATTGCTTTTTTGATTCACTCGATAAGGGCAGTCTATAGGTCCAATATTCTAAGGTACCATGGTTTGTCGGACCTTCATGGGCCGGCACGTCACTTTGATGCATCCAAATCGTTTGATAAAAAGCAGGGTCTCTTTCCCAAGGTTTTAAAATACGGTAATTAAAATCGTATCCGTTCATTTCTGCTGCCACGATCTGCCAATCCACTTGGGACGAAATTGACCAACCGGTGGTATCGATTCGGGAAAGTCGTTTTTGAAGCAATGTGAATTGTTTATGTCTTTTTTTGAATTGGGTTTTCGTGTAATCCGGTGCCCCATTTTTTAAAGGCGGAATTTCAAATGACCGCCACTGGGGGAAAAGTTTCTGAAGGTCATGATCATTGGATGGTGATTGGGAGAATAGGTGGACGGAAAAGGATAAAAGGAAAATGGTTATTAATATTTTTTTCATATTATGCTCCGTTTTGTGACTCCCCTTTTTAAGGAGGGGATTATGGGGTGGTTGACAATCAATGTATTCACAAGATTCATTAGATTACCATCCCAACACCTGATGGAATCCATGATTGAACCGTTCCATTTCTTCTGGTTTAGCCATGCTTAGACGGCACCAATCTGTATAAGGAGGAAATGGCCGTCCCACGATGACTCCGTATTTTTCCATGGCAGGCTGAAAGTCTGAAATCTGAATTCCCGTTTTGATGAAAATAAAATTGGACTGGGAATCCAAATACTGGATTCCTTTTTCATCGAGAAAATCTGTAACGACTTTTCTGGCTCTATTATTTTGTTCGATGCTGAACGCCTGAAATCTTTCATCCTGATAAGAAGCAATGGCAGCACGAAGGCCCACAATGTTCAGTGAATCGGTGAGGTAAGATTCCATCCGTTTGGCAATCTCTGGAGTGGTGATGGCAAAACCAACCCGCAAACCCGCAAGACCATGAACTTTGGATGCTGTTCTGGACACAATAATATTTTTCCCTTCTTTTACCAGTCCGATCATGGAACGGTAATTCGGGTCCATCACATATTCGTGATATGCTTCATCCACAAAAACGGTTGCTTTTTTTGAAATTTCACTACAAAATGATTCCAGGTCATCTGAATCCATCAGCTGTCCGGTGGGATTATTGGGATTGCAGAGATATACCAGTTTCGTTTTTTGGCTAACAGCAGATGCCATCCTATCCAAGTTTATGCCGATGTTGTCATCCATGGGGATGCGTTTCACATTTGATTGCATGGTTTTGGCATAGCGGTTGATGGTTTCAAATGTGAGAGATGGCGAAACCAGTTCACCTTTGTCTATACCATTCATGAGGGCCCCTTTTTTCAGAATCTCTCCAGAGCCGAATCCCACCGCAATATGATCCGATGTTACGCCGTTCTGCTTCGCCATGAGGACTTTGAACTCTCCTTTAGCATCCCGCATGGAATAAAGGTTTGCTTCAGCAAATGCCCTTCGCATGGCCCGTCTGGCCACTTGAGATGGTCCGTATGGATTTTCGTTATACATCATCCGTACCGGTTCATTAGCAGAACGGTTTGGGGCCGCTCCAAATAAGGGGTTATATCCGCCCATTGATCCTAAAATAGATCCACCCAAAACAGCGGCACTTTTATTGAGCCAATCTCGCCTGGTCATTTCTTTTTTCATAACTTTCTCCTAATTAATGGTTGCCCAACATTCGATTTCCACCTTGGCACCGATGGCCAATCCGCTGCCGGCAAAGGCAGATCTCGCCGGCTTATGGTTGGGAAAGAATTTTACATATTCCGCACTCATCTCTGCCCATTCGTTAATATCCTCAAGCATGCAAAGACACTTCACCACTTGATCCATAGAAGATCCGTACCGTTCCAGAACTTCTTTAATATTTTCCATAGTCTGTCGCGTTTCATGTCCAATTCCACCGGTGACGACATTCATTTCGCCCGGAATATTTCCCACCTGGCCAGAGAGATAAAGCATATTGCCCACCCGGACTGCTTCAGAGAAGGGCATGTTCTGTTTGGCAAATTTTTCAGTTTGAAGATACTCCACTTTCTGCTGCGATTGACAGCTAAGTAAAAAACATAATCCAAAAAGAAAAACAATCAGGTTTTTCATCGTAAATCCTCTTCTATTTGCTGTGATCCTCAAACCATTTCATGATAGCTTCACCACAATGCTGTATGAATTTTGGTTCCCGTAATCCATGGGGCATTCTGGGGTAAACAATCATTTCTGTATCTACACCCTTCCGCTTGATAGCTCGGTGAAATTCATAGCCCTGTGCAATCGGTACTCGGGTATCATTCTCACCATGAATTACCTGGGTTGGCGTGGTAATATTATCCACATGAAACAAAGCCGAATGTTTGATATATTTTTCAATATTATCATACATTTCCCCTTCAAAATGCCAAGGAATAAAATCGTGGATATCTGTGGTGAGCATCCCAATAAGATTGGGGACACCAGCACCAACACTGGCCGCTTTGAACCGGTCTGTCTTGGTGACGACTGTAGAAGTCATATATCCACCGTAACTCCAACCCATCACATACAGGTTATTGGCATTGGCCACGCCCATATTAATCACGTGGTCCACGCCGGTCATGAGATCCTGATAATCCATGCCGCCCCAATCAGAGCGATTGGCAAAACGGAATTCTTTTGAATAACCACTGGATCCTCTGGGATTCGCCTGCAGGACTGCATACCCCTGTTGAGCGAAAGCTTGGATTGGATATACTGAACTCCGGCCCGTATAGCGTTCAGTATACACGCCAGCTGGACCACCGTGAATGTTGAGTACTAAAGGCACTTGCTTCCCTTTTCGATAATTGATTGGATAGGTCAATAATCCCTCAATTTCAATGCCATCGGAGGATCGCCAGCGAATTACTTCGGTTTTGCCATGGTACATGTCCGCGAAATCTTGATTCACACTTGTCAATTGTTCTGGTTTAAAATTATCAATGTTTGCCGTGAACACGTTTCCGGGTGTATCAGTCTGTTCATAAACGAAGGCCATCTGGCCGTTTTCATTATAGGATAAACTACCGTAATTCCCTTCCCCCAGTGTAAAAGATGCAGTGACCCCGTTTTCACTGAGTGGAACATTGAAATACCGCCGTGACGTCTGTTGTGTCTCAACAGTAATAACAGAATTACCGCCTGGGGCCCATCCTTCAATACTACCGATATATCGACTGGGAGTGGCTGGGAGTTGACGGCCTTTTCCACCCTTAGCTGGCATCACGAAGACAAAATGTTCTCTGCCCCAGGTGGATTTCCCACCATCAGAAACAAAGGCTATTAATTTACCATCCGGAGAATATTTTGGAGAACTGTCTGAGCCACCCCATGTAACGATTTTCTTGACGGATCCGCTTTTCACATTTACGACGGATATATCGCTAGTGGTCCATGCATTGGCACCGGGAACTTCTGTATGATCAAAAGCAATCCGATTCCCATCTGGCGACCAATCAAAGAACTTCACATTAAAGGCTCCTTTAGTGAGACGACGAGATTCTTTTTCACCATCCGCTTTGACCATGTGTAAATGAGAGAACTTGTAACCACCATCCACCACCTTCCAATCTCGTTTTTCTTTCTTCTTTGCCTTCTCTTTTTCATTATCCGGGTCAGTCATGGTGAAAGCGATTGACAAACCATGAGGAGACCAACTAAAGCGGTTCACCGATCCTTCTTCATCGGTCAACTTGATGGCCTCACCGCCATTCACAGATATGGAATAAATCTGCCGTTTTTTCTTCTCATTATTTCGACCAGAAAGAAAACCCAACGATTTCCCATCCGGTGAAAATTGGGGCGAAGAACTGGATACATCACCCCGAGTCAACTGAAATTGAGTTTTTCCATCCTGGCTCACCAGCCAGATATGCGTAAGAAATTCTGATTTTTCTCCCTCCATTTGGGGGATTGACAACTCATAAGCCACCCAATTTCCATCTGGAGAAATATCAGTGGCACCGAGGCGCTGATAGTGAATCATAAACTCGGGGGTCCATTTGTTTCCCGCGATGACGGTAGACACCAGCAATAATGAAAATAAAAATAACCTGAAATAGTTTTTCATAGCTCCCTCCTCTTTATTCAATTTACAACTGAAAAGGAGAAAATAAAAAAGCCCTAGCATTTCGCAAAGGGCTTTTTCTTTTTTACCTATAAGGAAAGACTATTTAGGCCCATTCATCATCATTATTCCAATAATTTTTTCAAGATTTCTCTATTCGTATGGTCTGTAAGCAACCGGGCTCGGTTCGGACGAAATTCATCTTCCACAATTAGGGCAATCACATCCATTTGGCTTGTCTCCAGGGCATTGATACATATATCATCCGCACTTAATGTCATATTGCCCACCCGTTTTCTCAAGTGGAATTCGATCCCACCTACGCCATTAAAAGCGCGGTAAATAATTTCGGTGCACACTTGGGTTGCCGCATCATTAAAATCAAAAGAAAAATCATATCCATTGCCCAGGTAGGAATGAACCACACCCATGGCTTTTTGGATTTGGGCAGGATTCAATTTGGGCCGAAGTATCACCATTCGATTGACTTTATGATCCAAAAGGTGATCCATTGAATTGGAAATGACCCCTTCAGATACGGATTCAATAATATCATCGCCGGGATGGATGAACGCTCTTTTTTCCGCCGATAAATGAAGTGAAGCCCAATCTTGTTCATTCCAGGATTGCCTGTCGCCCACATAAACAATCCCATGTTTAAATGTCCCAGGTAAAAAGATATTACTCATGTAACCCGCGGAATATGTTAAAATAATATCTCCCGGTCTCAGCATTTGTTTTATCTCATTTTTTTCCATACTGGTGAAATAAAGATTATCGGTTACGGGGGATTTAATATCGCCCACCCATGTTAAAAGAAATGCTTTGAGTGCCTCATATTGGCCACCGGATTCTTCGATTAAATATTTTGCCTGTTTTTTGATATCGCTATGGCGCAGGAGATTTGTGATTTCTGGTGTCAGTAACACATAATGGTTCAAAATTTCTTCTCGATGGTTTACATGAAATGTTTGAAGTTCTTCTAATTCATTAATGAGTGGCACATACAGTGGGTCTGACAAAAGCTGATTCAATGGGGATCCTGATAGATAGAGTTCCCGAGTATAAAGCTCCCAGGCAATATCCAGCTCTTCCAAATTCTCCGGATTGGTGAGGCTATTGAATATTTTTTCAAATGTATTTTTAGGAATACCACTCCGAAAATAGGATTCGTTCAGTTTATCCACCAGTAGATCATCCTTCATATTGATGGTAATTAAATGGCCACTGGCTTTATAAAGGGTTAATGCAGCATAATACCCAATAACAAACGCTTTCATATTCGTTTCAGGATCGTCAGTAAGTGTATTGTAATCCCTGTATTTTCCGATTACCTCCCACAGGGATTGGCGGAGGATTAAATAACGGAATAAAAGGTTCTCAATCTGGTCATTTTCTATATTGGAAATATATTCTTTGTCAAGTCGAGATGTATTATCATGGAGGGAAACCATCTCCTCAAACATTTCACGGAGGGCACCCTCAAAAATGGCCAATTGGTGAATATCGGACTCAAATGAATCCTGTACAGCCGGTAAGGGTGAAAAGAAAAAAGCCCCGGAAAGAATATAGGGGAGAATTTTATTTTTAATTGTAGTCATTCAGAATATTTATCCAATTTTTTGACTCTCCATTTTCTTACTCATACTGCTTCAGCCAATCAATGGCCTGAATAACCGCCGGCGAATAGGCCGCCGGTTCATGCTCACCCTTTTCCAATAAAGTTATAGTTGCATTTCCCCCATGGGAATTAATGAATATATGCATATTCACGCTCTGCTCAAAATCGACTGCACCATCTTCCTTGCTATGGATAAATAATACAGGCGATTGAGGTACGACTTCATTTAGAGAATTATCACTGAGCACCTGACGAAATGATGCAAAGTCCGAATGGGTGCCAAAACTGGTCCGGGCTGCATCTGTGAATAAATTTTTACTTATTGGGGTTAAGGCTTTGTCTATTTCGCTTGCATCCTTTTCACCGTTAAACAAATCGTTGAGCTTTTCTCTATGGGGCGATTCCACCATTTTATCCATAAGACCAAGTTGATATTGCTGGTCGTACATAAAGGGAGAGTACAAGGCCCAGGCCGGCCGATAAAGGGTATCTGCAATCTGAAACGACTCCGATATATTTAAATCAAAATATCCTGCCACCATAACGCTGGCATTAATGACAAATGATCGGGGATTCTCATTCAATTCGTGGTGCACCGCCATGGATACATATCCGCCCGTAGAATAACCTAAGAGAAATACATTTTCATTCAATGGAATATCATTTTCGCATGCATAATGACGCATACCATCGATGAGATCTACCACAGCCACCGCACTGGATTTTTGATTCACGGGCTGATTTTGTACATCAGAATTCCCCAGGCCAAGATAATCGGCTTGGACAGAGGCATATCCTTTGGCTGCCCCGAACAGACCCAGATACCCGTAGAGGGGGAGCGTGGAAGGCACATCCCGCTTTTTGATGGTGAGCCCATGCTGCCCGCTCAAAAGTGACAGGGGATCATCGTTACCGGTTTTGGGAATATATATGGCCCCGGTGGCGATGGCCTCTTTCCCATCCGGATCGGTGGTGGCATAATTGACGGCATAAACATCCACGTCATACTTGGCGGTGAATGATTCGGGAATACCAAAGCTGGGACGCAAGTCGTTAATAAATTGAATATCGATGGTGCCCATACTTCGAACTTCTATGAATTGACCACCTGTGGGGGCGACACACGATTCTTCCGGTTTATCACCACAGGCAAATAGTAAAAAAATAAAGACGGTGCACAATAATTTAAGTTTTTCAAAATGTAGATGATTTTTCATACCATCAATATAATCTATTATTTATAAAAATAAAAATACCCTGGAAAAGGTCGGGAACTCTCCCCATCATTTTTTCTGCAATAAAAGCCATCCACTGATGACGCCGGAAAATCCGCAAAGAAAACTAAATAATAAAATATAATATTCCGGATCACCCAATTGATGAGTGAAATAAAATTCGCCCAGGGATATGGCAGAAAGGATGCCGAATAATAAGGTGGAAATGATGAGAATCAACCGCTTCATTGATTTAATTTTCAACCGAATCCTCTGATAAGACAATAGTTATTCTGTCTCCCTTCGGGCTGATTGCAATTCGGGTGATGCCACCCAATCCGAAATCTGAAACATCGCCAATCTTAACCCAGTCCGTATGGTTATATGGATCAAAATTATATAGTTCACTCCCCTTTCCCATGATGAGCACACCAGAATGGGTGACGGCAAAATCTTCGGAGCCCTTCAATGTGTGGATCATCATTTCGATCTCTCCTGATTTCGGATCAATGGTATTGATCGTCCATTGTTTTTCTTTTTTGCTGATATAGGCCACGCGATTGGATTTGGGCAATTTTAAAATGGTTCGGCCGATGGTGTCGTCCATAATTTGATTCTTATCCGATTTGATATTGTTCAACTGAAGTGTCTGCGGATCCCCCAATACAAAGGTCATGAGATTCTTTCTGTCAATCCAGCAGTGGTAGCCAATTTTCAAATCTTTGACGAGCACCTTTGGTTTCCCGGAATACATGCTGTACTTATACAGCAGCTGTGTGCCATTTGGGTCTAACCGAATAGCAGAGAAGGCATTACTTGTTCCAATCTGAAGAGGGGAATACTCACCCCCCTTGGTGTCCGTCATCCATGTTTTCTTTCCGGATTTAATATGGTATAAGCAAATATCCTGCTGGCCATTCCGTGTGGAAGAGAATAAAATCTGCCTTCCGTTTTTCATAAATGAGGGCTGGTTATCATAACCGGGATTATCCGAAATGTTAACCGGATTGGTGATGGCATATTTATCATCAACCGATAGTAGGTCAAAAAGATATATTTCTGATCCAGTCTGGGCATTAATAAAGGTCAGTATAATAACAAAGAGGAGTTTTTTCATTTTTCGCCATCCCTTAAAGCTTCATAAAAGGTGACAAATTCTGGTTCGAAACCATTTTTTCTTTCTTCCCAAATTTCACGAACAAGTGGCGTTTGGTAAAAACCCATACCGATTCGTTCAAAAGCATCTTCACTCAAAAATCCATTTTTATATTGAAGGTGAATATTTTCAATTCGCCTGAGTCCCATCAAAGAAAAAAGCCAAAATCGAGTATAATCTGTTTCATTTAAATCACTTTTACGAATTCCCTTGTATGCCTGACTCATTATGTACGCAATTTTTTCATTTTCAACGCCCATTTTATACATTTCAGAAATTTGGTAAGATACTTCCTGTTGGGTCGCCCCCCGAACCGCTGCCGTATTTTGGCTAATTTCTACACCCACAAATATGAGGGAACCAATCACGCTGATCATTCCGCCAATTTCTACAATTGTTCTGCTTTTCATTTATTTTCCTGCCTTATAAACACTGATGATAAACTTGCCTGATTTCACATTATAGGTCCGGATCTTTAACCATTCATCGGAGACACTCAATACCCATGCCGGTACATAAAAAACCTTTTTCGAACAGTAGATCATAATAAAATTTCCATGGTGCAAAGAGGCTTACATCAATTAAACCAGACCCCATAACCCCGGTTTCTTAAACCGATACCCAGCATTTCTTCAATCGCTTCCGCATCTTTCCGAGTGGGAATGGGGTTATACTGTTCATAGAGATCGGGCCGAAGTTTTAACCCATACACTTTCGCATATTTATTTGATTTATATCCTTCTTTATGCTGTGCAAACCGGAGGGACGGTTTCCGAGAAGATTGTCCCACATAGACACAGCTTTTCCCACTGATATAATTCGGATTTTTTGCCCGAAATTTCTTCTGGTCCGCCACGGATGGGTCTAATTCTATCACATATACATAGTATCGTTTCATCCATGGAATCTATTCATTTATTCTTCTTTTAATTTTATACAAAAATAATAAAATACAATGGGAGCCATGACCCACACCGCCTGGGGAATCAGCGTATATCCTACAGTAGTCGAAGAACCGGGAAAGGGCGGAATAATGACAGGATTCCAGGGTAATGGTTCATAAACCCAAACGCGCCCATTAAATAAATATTCCACTAACAATTCTTGAAATATACCCCAGGAAAGCATGATGCTTAATTCGGCCCAACTAAATCGGATAAATTGGATCCCCTTGCTATATTTTATACACATCCAAATACCCACCATAAATATGCCA
>Ga0257109_1000816_pt1 | contig 10604 bp, 9 predicted proteins | sample LP_taG_8_FD_191566 | JGI IMG/M metagenome (GOLD analysis project Ga0257109, IMG submission 191566) | Marine microbial communities from Northeast Subartic Pacific Ocean, Canada - LP_J_2011_P26_2000m | ecosystem: Environmental > Aquatic > Marine > Oceanic | place: Canada: Northeast Subartic Pacific... | reverse complement strand
CCGTTGCTCTACCAACTGAGCTATCCAGCCATCCCCCCGAAAAAAGGGAGGCGCATCCTACGCATCGCCCCACCCTGCCTCAAGCACTTTCGGGATGAACCAGCAGCCTTGCCAAGCGCTTGGTTGGTAACCCGGGGGCCTTTCGACTGCAACGATGCCAACCCGCCTGGAGTGCACTTTTTCGCATCCGACTGTGCCATTCTGTGCCACGCCGACCACCACACCCGGGGTACCACGCCCCCACGCGGGGGGTACCAACAAAACATATACCCCCCATACAACGCGCGCTGTTTTTTGGGATGGTAACCCGGGGGGCGTAACATCAACCGCATCACGACCCCGAAGAAGAAAATGCGCAACTTGATCCTTGTTTTTGACCCCGAGGCTCAAAAGCCGGTGAGGTTGCGCCTGCATTCCTTGACGTGCGGATAGCGCTTTGCCTCGATGGCGTAGTAGGCCTTGAGTAGATCCACTTCGAGGCCGATTTCGTCGCGGATTTTTTGCACCGGCCACTCGATGTATTTTTTGTAGTCGACTTTGGCCAGAGACTGGCAGTCGGAGATGAAGCCTAGTCTTACAGCGTCCTTGAATACATCCAGATCCTGATCGGTAAACTGGTAGTTCTTTGGGTAGATGTATTTGGTGAGAAAACCGAATAGGCGCTCTTCGGTTGTGGTGACTCGATTGCTGCTGCCCATGGTGAAGCCGAGCACGAACGCCTCGTCTTTGATCATTACTCCGCGTCCGAGCAGGATATGGATGTAGTCGTGCGTATCGAGGTTGGTCGCGCCATGGAAGATGTCGATGCCCGGCAGGTCGTACTTGGGGTTTTCAACAAGTTGAATGATTAGTGGTACGTCCTCCTGCTCTAGGCCGAACTCATCGAGCTGGGAATGCGCCTGCTGTAGTGTGATGTCCGTGGTCGATAGAGGGATAAACCAGTTTTCAACTTTTTCGTCTGTCGTCATAAGCCTGTGCTCTGGCGTGGAGCTTAGTGGATTGTTCGTGGAAACGAAAGGTCAAAGCCCCGCAGCTGGGCGGCAAGACAGCTAAAGAATTGAAAGCTGAAGGGAAATAGACCAGTCTACCTCTGCGGCAGCCGTTAAAACGGCTTGAAAACTGTTCTCAACGGGTTGAAGGTTAGCTCACCATGAAATCAAAACGAGGGAATAGTAATTTTATTTAATCCATCTGAAGATCTGGACCGACAATCTCAACAACCGAGATACTGTTGTAGTGGATGGTAAACCATACACATCGAACCAAGCCACCATATGGCGATGGCGTAAACATTATCAACACGACTTCGCAGCTCGCATGGACTGGTGTTTGGTTGCTAAATTCAACCGAGTGAACCACAACCGGGTTGCTATACTGAATGGCGATCACTCAAAGCAAATTGTCAAAATCATCACGAAGTCCCGTGACAACATTAAACTTACTGCGGTCGGAAGCAGCGATCCAGACGACAACAAGATTAGCAGCAACTGGATGATCTACAGGGAAGCCAGTACATCCTCAAACGGCGTAAAACTTACCCAACTCCACAGTCACCCCCAGCCTTGCAAGCTTTTTTCTGCACCCTGCCATCCAGCGAAACCCGGCGTAGAAGAACCAAAACGGGGCTTAAAAAAGCGACCGCCGGGCTGTTTTCCGGGGCACAAAAACTGCGCTCGGCCAAGCGATTCCTTCACACAAAATCCGGGTTCAGCAAACTGTAATTTCATTGTTCATAATTATAATTGCCAAGTCACAGGAACGGTGCTAGTTTAACTGAAAGCAGTTGTTATTTGTAAAAATGAAAGCGAAAAAATCAATCGCAGCAAGCTTGGCGCTTGGCTTGGCAGCCGTCGCGGCGCCGGCACAGACCCAGTTGTTTTCCGATCTGGTCGGGCCGGGTTCGGTCGACTCGGTGAAGGCTGGAGGCGCCTTGCAGGTGCCGTTCATTATATGGGGCGGCGACATGGCGACCTTCTACGCCAACGGAGGACTCAAGACCAAGTCGGGCACTATTTTTCAGAAACAGGGGCTCAATCTGAACTTGACGCCGGGCGATGATTTCATCCAGCAGGTGCGCGATTACCGCGCCGGCAAGTCGCCGTTCCTGCGCGGCACCTTCCGCATGATGGGGCAGGCGTCGGAGGTGATCGGTTCCGACCCGCGCACCAAGGGGGTGGTGATCCTGCAGATGACCTGGTCGGCCGGTGACCACATGATCGCCCGCGAAGGCATCAAGCGGGTGACCGATCTCAAGGGCAAGAACGTGGCGGTGCAGCAGGGCGGCCCGCACATTGGCATGCTCGACGACGTGCTCAAGGCGGCGCAGCTGGGCTGGGACGACATCACGGTGAAATTTTTTGACGCACTCACCGGGCCGGGTTCGCCGGTGGAGGGGTTCCGTAATGACCCGAGTATCTCCGCCTGCTTTGCGGTGACGCCGGACATGTTCGGGCTTTGCACGGACTTGAACAGTGTGGGCACCGGGGCGGAGGGGACGGTGAAGGGTGCGCATGTGCTGGTGTCGACAGCGGAGTTGTCGCGCTCGATCGCTGACGTGTACGTTTGTCGAAAGGATTTTTACGACGCGAACCGCCCGCTGGTGCGGAAGTTCGTCGCCGGGTATTTGAAGGCGTCGGAAGAGTTGGTGGACAAGCGCGCGGCGCACGATGCGGGCACGAGGGATCAAGACTACATCAACCTGCTCAACCAGACGGTGCAGATTTACACCGAGGAAGTCATCCCGAACGCCGACGAGGCGCACGGCCTGCTGCTCGACTGCACCTTCGCCGGCTATCCGGGCAACGTGAGTTTCTTCGAGAAACAGGGCAACCTGCACGGCTTCGAGGCGTTCCAAAAAGCGTCGCTTGAGCTAGCCACCAGCCGGGGGTACGCGAAGCAAAAAATGGGGCTGTTTGCCTCCGGCTTGAACTACAAGTCGGATGAATTTATCAAATACTTGAACAAGACCGAAATGGTGCAGGGCGAGCGGTTCCGGGCCGAGGCGGTGCTGTCGGAGATCGAGGAACTCAGCTCCGGCGGGTTGCTCGATGACCGGACCATCCTGTCGTTCACCATCAATTTCGAGCCCAACCAGACGGAGTTCAGCGCGGTACAGTACGCGGCCGAGTTCACCCGGGTGATCGAGATGGCGGACAAGTTCGGCAACGCAGTGGTCGCCATCCGGGGCCATGCGGATCCGACCAAGACACTCATCGACCTGATCAAAGCCGGCAACGCCAAGGGCACGCTGAGGCGCAGCGGCACCCGGGGCAACTACCTCTACTCGCTCAACGGCAGGGCGCTTGACCTGAACGACACCAGCCGGCTGGTTGATGCCATCGGTGCCGGCGACTTCGACGGGGTGGAGGATTACAACCCGCGCCGCACCATGCAGGCCGCGCTCAACCTTTCGCGCAAGCGGGCTGAGGCGGTAAAAAAATCGGTCGTGGATTACGCCAAGGGCGAGGGGCTCGGGCTCGACTTGTCGCAAATGCAGCCGCAGGGCGTCGGGATCGCCGAGCCGTTCATCGCCAAGCCGAGCTCCGTGGCTGAGGCGGGGCAGAACATGCGGGTGGAGTTTCGGCTGATCCGCGTCTCGGCCGAGGTAACGCAGGAATCGGACTTTGACTTTTGACGCGTAATAAGGGGCCACGCTATGAGACAAAACTTAAACCAATTGGGCGCCTTGCTTGGCGCGGTGCTGGCCGGTCTTTGGGCCGCGCCGCTTGGCCAGGCGCAGGTGCAGGTGACCGACAACGTCGTGGTGGTGGTGGATGCCTCCGGCTCGATGGGCGCGCCCATGGGCGGCTCGACTCGCATGTCCGTGGCCAAGAACGCGCTCAAGCAGGTGCTTGACCAGATCCCGGACACGACCCATGTCGGCATCCTGGTGTTCCCACGGGGCGACTGGGTTTATCCGCTTGGCCCGCGCAAGGAGAGCATGCTGGCCGGGGCGATCGACAGCATCCAGTCCGGAGGCGGGACGCCGCTGGGGGATTACATGAAGCGGGGCGCGGATGCGTTGCTGGAGGCACGCAAAAAACAGTTTGGCTACGGCACCTACCGCCTGCTCGTCGTGACCGATGGCGAAGCCGGCGATGCGCGACAGGTCGAGGCCTACACGCCGGACATTATCTCGCGCGGGATCACCATTGATTGTATCGGGGTGGAGATGGCATCGCGCCACACCCTGGCCACGAAGGTGCATTCCTACCGCAATGCCAACGATCCCGAGTCGCTCAAGCAGGCGATCTCGGAGGTGTTCGCCGAGGTGGCCTCGGGGGATGCCGGGCCCGGTGGGGAGAACGCGTTTGAGCTGATCACCGACCTGCCGGAAGCCACCGCCTCGGCCATGCTCCAGTCGCTCTCCACCTCGGGCAACCAGCCGATCGGCGAGGGACCGGTCATGCGCTCTGTCGAGTCGCCATCACCCAGTCCAGCGCCATCCTATTCGGGTGGGACGACAAGTTCGCAGTCAACTTCAGGAGAGGAGGACAACCCGCTTGTGTTTCTATGTGCTGCTCTTTGCGTGTTGGGTGTTCCCGGTCTGGTCATTTACACCATTGTCAAGGGTAAGAACAAGTAATGTCAGAGGGAAACGGTTCCAAGGGGTGCATCGTCGCCATCGTGTGGATGGTCTTGCTGGCCATCCTCGGCGGGGCGGTTTGGTATCTTTACACGAAACCAAAGTCAGAGCAACTCAACCAGGCCACCGGTTCCTCCAGCCAATACACCCATGAACTGTCCGTCGCCGCCGATCTGTTCTCCGGTTACGCCGTGCTGCGCTCCGCGCAAATGCGCGACAACCTGAAGTCAGAAGGCATCCGGCTGACGACGGTGGACGACGGTGCCGACTACGGCGCCCGGCTCGAGGCGCTGGAGGATGGCGACGTGCAAATGGCGGTTTACACGATCGACTCCCTGCTGATGGCCGGGGCCAAGGCCGGCGGTTTCCCGGCGTCGATCGTGATGGTGATCGACGAAACCAAGGGGGCGGACGCGGTGCTGGCCTACAAGAGTGCCGTCGCCTCGCTGCAGGATCTGGATGATCCCAGCGCCCGCTTCGTGCTGACGCCCAGCTCGCCGAGCGAGTTTTTGGCCCGCGTCGTCAAGTCGCACTTCAAGCTGCCCAACCTTTCCGGCGACTGGATGATCGAGGCCGACGGCGCCGCCGATGTGCTCCAAAAAATGAAGGACGCCGATCGCTCCGACAAGACGGCATACGTGCTGTGGGAGCCGCAGGTTTCCCAAGCCAAGAAGTTGTCCGGCGTCGAGGTGATCCTGGACAGTTCCAAGATCAAGGGCCTGATTGTCGACGTGCTCGTGGCACGCCGCGAGTATCTGCGCGATCATCCCGACAAGGTCCGGGCCGTGGTCGAGGCCTACTCGCGTGCCGCGCACCATTACCGGAGCCAGACGGGCGGCTTGGCCAAGCTGGTCAAGTCGGACGACCCCAACCTCTCCGACACCGAGGCCAAGAGCCTCGTGGCTGGCATCCAGTGGAAAAACACCCTCGAAAACTACACCCACTTTGGCTTGGTGCGGGGCGCATCGGCGGGAGATTTGCTCAGCCTCGAGGACATGATCGCCAACGTCACCGATGTCCTCATCAAGACCGGCGCGCTCGAGAGCGATCCGCTCGGTGGCCGGCACTCCTCGCTCTACTTCGACCAGATCCTGACGGACATGAAGGCCGACAATTTCCACCCGTCCAACCGGATGAATCTCATCGAGGGGCTTGGCCAGGGGACGGGCGACCTGCAGGGCGTGCGCACCAATACCCACCTCGGGGCACTCAGCGATGACCAGTGGAAAACGCTTCAGTCGGTCGGCGACCTCGACGTGCCGTCGATCGGTTTCCGGCGTGGCTCGGCCGCCATCTCGCTCTCCGGCGAGCATGAGTTGAAACGGCTCAAGAAGATGCTGGACAGTTTCCCGAGCTTCTACCTCCGCGTCGTTGGCCAGGCGCGCGCCGTGGGCGATCCCGAGGCCAACCGCCGCCTGGCTCGGTCACGCGCCGAGTCGGTCGTCAGTTTCCTCAAGGGCGAGGGGGTCAACACGGATCGAGTCCGCACCGAGTCCGCACCGGCCGCCTCCCGGGCAGGCTCGGCCCAGAGCGTTCGTTTCGAACTGGGCCAGGTACCGTATTAAGGGAGCGCTGCAAAACGAACCAAGCGCTGGGCCAAGCGCAGCGTTGACGCCCCAGCCATTTCTGCCGATCTTTTCCTGTTCCCACAGCGGGGCAGTACATTGCGGTGAGCGACAACAAAAACATGGCCAAGCGCGTGATGGCGGACATCGTCAGCAGTCCACTCGTGCTGTTGCCGTTCATGGTTGGCTCGATGGCGTTTGTGTCGCTCTTCGCGCTGGGCCTGAAAGGCTCAGCGGCGGTGGGTGCGGTGCTCATCGGCCTCGTCGGCACGCTCGCCTCGGCCGGCACGTTTTTGACAAAGTTCATCCTCGGCAGGGACGACCGCATCCGGAAATTCGTCGAGGCATCACGCAGCAAGGCCAAGCGCGACAAGCGGAAGGCGCTCGACCATTTCCACCACCGCCTGACGGTGGACGGCGACGAACGCACCGAGACCGCGATGCAGGATCTGCGCTCCCTGCGGAAGGCGTTCCGGCAACTCGACAAGATCGCCCCCGACCTGAACCGGGTGATGATCGAGGACATCCAGCAGCGCTCAGAGGAACTGTTTCAGCAGTGCGTGAGTTCACTCGAAAAAACACTGCAACTGTGGAAGACCGCCGACAGCCTGGCCTCCGAGATGGCCCGCAAACCGATCCTCGAGCAGCGCGAAAAACTGGTGGGCGACGTGGTCCAGACCGTCGAGCACATGAGCCGGACCCTGGCCTCCGTGCAGGGCATCACCAGCCGGGGCGACGGAGACGCCCGTTTGCAGCACCTGCGGGGCGAATTGGACCAAAGCCTGGAGGTGGCGAAAAGGGTTGAACAAAGGGTCGATTCACTGTTGACTGGTGCCCGAGTACAAAATTCACAGCAAATAAGTAAACTCTGATAAAAAATGAACCCGCTTGGAGCAATTTGGAGATACGTTAAGTCGTTCCTCTATCTGATCACCGGTCAGATAGACAAGTCACGCCGTGCCCTGGATTCGAATCCAAATGTGATGAAGGCCAAGTTCAACGATATTATTAAGAGCAAGGTTGACCAGATTCACACCTACAAGCAGGCCGTGGCCACGCTCATCGCTCAGCAGGAGAAGAAGATGGCCAAGGTCAAGGCACTCACCCAGGATGTGCGGAAGCTGGAAAACCTCAAGGCCGGCGCCCTGGCCATGGCCAAGCAGACCGTGGCCAAACTGCAGGGCGAAGGCAAAACCAAGGAGGAAGTCCACGCCGACCCCGAATACAAGAAATGCCTCACTGCCTACAACGATTTCGCCGCCACGCTGATCGAGAAGCAGGATCACATCAAGGATCTCGAGGGCGATATTGGCGAGTACGACGGCAGCATCGCCAACCACAAGATCAACCTGCAACAGTTGCAGCGCGACATCGAGAAGCTTAAGAGCGAGGCTGCTGACGCCGTGGCCGACGTGATCACATCCAAGGAGGAGCGCGACCTGGCCGACATGCTCAACGGCATTTCCAAGGACGGCATGGGCAAGGAACTGCAGGACATGCGTGATCTGCGGCATGAGATGCGGGCCGAGGCGCGGGTTTCCCGGGAGATGGCGGGGACTGGGACCAAGGTGCAGGAGGCGGAGTTCCTCGAGTACGCCCGGAGCAACACGGGCACCGATGTGTTCGACTCATTACTGGGCATGGCCGAGGGAACAGAAGGCGCGGAAACCGCGGCAAGCGAGCCGGAACAACTCGAAAAAACAAGCAGTGACAGCATCCTGCCGGAATAGAATTCAACAGGCCCCAAATTGGGGGCCTTTTTTGGGTGCACGATGGTTATTTAATAAACAATGAAAAATATAAACATAAAAACTAGCTGGGCGGTCGCCTTGGGTTGCGCCGCGTTAATCACCCTGAACGGTTGCAGTGGCAGCAAGGAGGCTGTGCCAAGCTTCTCGCTGGCCTGGAGCGAGTACCCCTCGTGGAGTGTCTTCGGCGTGGCGGACGCCACCGGCATCATCAACGGCAAAAAGGGCGAGCTGGGCCCGCTGGAGGAAAAATGGGGAGTCGACATCGAATTGAAGGAGGCCGAGTACGATCCCTGCCTGGCCATGTACGGCGCCGGCCAATGCGACGCCGTTTGCATCACCAACATGGACATTCTCAGTCCGGCAACCGGTCGGCCGGGAGTAATGGTACTGCCTACCTCGACCAGTGATGGTGCTGATGCTTGTTTGGTCACTGCTGACATCAAGTCGGTTGAGGATCTGAAGGGCAAAAAGGTTTTCGGGTTGGAGAAATCCGTATCGGAGTATTGTTTTGTCCGGAATCTGGAGTTGCTGGGCCAGAAGGAAGGGGACTATGAATTTGCGAACATGGATCCCGGGGCGGCTGCGCTTGCCATGCAGCAAAAGCAGCCGACACATCAGGCGATCGTTGTCTGGAATCCATTCGTGATGGAAACGCTGGGTAAACGCAAAGATGTTCGTGTCCTGTTTGATTCAACCAAGATTCCAAACGAGATCATCGATTCTGTGGTGGTGGCCAAGGCGAGTTTGGAGAAGGAAGGCGGCGAGGCGTTTGCCTGTGCCGTGATCGAGGCCTACTACGAGGTTAACAAGGCATTGGCCGACTCCGCCAAGCGTAACGAAACGCTGATCGCCATTGGCGAAAAGTTCTCGAACCTAGGCTTGGAACAGATGGAGAAGGTGGTAAAGCAAACCCAGTTCTACGGCACTCCGGACGAGGGCCTGGCCGTCCTGACCGGGACTGAGCTGCCGAAGATCATGGACACGGTGGTGTCGTTTTGTGTGGCCCATGGTATTGTAGACAAGGCGCCTTCCATTGGTTACGGCGATGCAGCAAAAGCCGCGGATGCTGCGGTCCGCTTTGATCCGACATTTATTGAAAAGGTTAAACAGGGGTCGGCCAAATAACGCGTTTGCGATTAGTTGTACCCGCCGGTAGATGATTCGCCGTCCCATAACCCGGTCTTGGACGGTCGTTCTGGGATGCCTGTCGGTGCTGCTTCTTTTGGCGGGGTACACCTGGGTTTCGCACCGGCAACATCAGGTCAACCCGGACGACACAACGATTCCCAATTGGAGTCAGTTGTACGAGGGCGTGAAAAAGTTTACCCAGCCGGACCGAAAAGAGGAGCGGTGGATCGTGGAGGACTCGATCGCGACCGGGCGCCGGTTATTTCTCGGGCTTGGCTTGGGTGTTGTTTTCGGGTTTGCGATTGGGATGATGATGGGATGCATCACTCCGATTGAGGCATTTTTACAGCCTCCCATTTCGCTTTTGGCCAAGGTGCCGCAAACGGCAGCACTTGCGGTGTATTTTGTTTTCTTCGGAACCGGGATGGAGATGTACGTCGCCATGATTGCGTTTGGCATCATTCCCGCCTTGGCAGTGACGGTTCATTTGGCAATCAAGGATCTGCCCTCGGAGATGCTCGACAAGGCGTACACGCTGGGTGCGTCCCACTTCGAGGTGGCAACGGAAGTGGTTCTGAAACAGATCCTGCCCAAGTTCATCGACGCGGTGCGCCTGGCCATCGGGCCGGCGATCGTGTTTCTCATCGCTGCCGAGATGGTGGTGGGCGACGTCGGTTTCGGTTACCGGATTCGCCTGCAATTCAAGCTCACCAACATGAACGTGGTTTACCCGTACCTTGTAATGTTGGCGTTCTTCGGCTTTGCACTCGACTACGGGTTGCGGTTTTTGCGGGCCAAGCTTTGCCCATGGTACCAGCGTGACTCGACATGACCTTGGCCGACCAGAACAACTTCGGGCTTCAATGCCAGGGCGTGAGCCATTGGTTTGGTGAAACCAAGGTGTTGTTCGACCTGAACCTGAATGTGCATGCCGGGCAGTTTGTGGCGTTGATCGGGCCAAGCGGCTGTGGCAAGTCAACACTACTCCGGGCCATCCTCGGCACCCACCCGCCACACAGGGGAAAAATCCTCACCCTGCAAAACGGGCGCTTGGTCAATGCCGACCGGCCGGGACGCGACCGCGGCATCGTTTATCAGAAATATTCGCTCTATCCGTTTTTAACCGCGCTGGACAACGTCGCGCTTGGCCTGAAATTCGACCAGACCACCACGGCATTCCGCTGGCTCAACTGGGCGGGATGGGGAAAGAAACGCCGTGAGTTCCGCGACCGGGCTGCAGCGTTCCTCGACAAGGTCGGGCTTGGCCAGGCGATGCATCTGTACCCGAGCCAGATGTCCGGCGGTATGCAGCAGCGGGTGGCAATTGCCCAGGCGTTGATCATGGAGCCGGAGATCATCCTGCTCGACGAGCCGTTCGGCGCGCTGGATGAGGCGACGCGGGAGGAGTTGCAGGAGATGCTTCTACAGTTTTACGAGGAGAACAAGGAGGCCATGGCCGAAGGCAAAAAGCCGCCATACACGCTGATCATTGTGACCCATGAACTCAACGAGGCCGTCCGCGTGGGCGACCGGCTGGTGGGCCTCTCACAATATTGGGACTGGAAGGCCGATGGC